>LULE01000663.1_pt1 | contig 10627 bp, 9 predicted proteins | sample 728231 | NCBI WGS metagenome assembly LULE01 (sample SAMN03860297, study PRJNA289734) | marine metagenome | biome: seawater column; feature: ocean; material: water; isolation source: Red Sea water column Station 192 - depth 10m | place: Saudi Arabia: Red Sea | collected 2011-10-15 | depth 10 m | reverse complement strand
CAACATCTTTGCTAATTCCATTGTTTACAGCTCCAGAAATAAAACTTTGTTTTTGTTTTTCTAATTCTGCCCTTTTCTTTTTACCCATTGCTCTTCTTAAAATGTCTGCTTGACCAGCTGTAAAACCAGAAAGTTTTTGTGCAATTTGCATTACTTGTTCTTGGTAAATTATTACCCCATAGGTAGGTCGCAAAATATCTTCAAGTAAAGGATGTAAATAATCGGGTGTCTTCTTTCCATGTTTGCAATCATTATAAATTGGTATGTTACTCATTGGGCCTGGTCTATAAAGTGCTACTAACGCAATAATATCTTCTATATGATTTGGTTTCATTTGCATCAATGCTTCACGCATTCCAGCGCTTTCAATTTGAAGAGTTTTTGAGTATTATTTATGACTGTTAGGGTTTTTAATCCCAAAAAATCAAACTTGATTAATCCTGCATTTTCAGCTGAGTACATGTCAAATTGTGTTGAGGGTAACAATAAATCAGAAGTTGCATCCTTATATAATGGAACTATTTCAGTTAACTTTTTATCAGCAATCACCACACCAGCGGCATGAGTTGCAACATTTCTATTCAATCCCTCTAATTTTAACGAAAGATCTGTAAGTTTTTTTACTCTACTATCCTCATTTATCAATTTTTGAAGTCTTGGTTCTCCAGCAATACATTCTGTAAGATTTTGTGGCCTCGATGGATCGAATGGAATCATTTTTGATATACTGTCAACAAAACCATAAGCCAATCCTAAAACACGTCCAACATCTCTAATAACCATTCTAGCCTTTAATTTTCCAAATGTGATTATATGAGCTACACTATTTTCATATTTTTTTGTTAAATATTTAAAAACTAAATCTCTTTTTTCCTCGCAGAAATCTATATCAAAGTCAGGCATTGAAATTCTATCTGGATTTAAAAATCTCTCAAAAATTAGGTTAAATTTTATTGGATCAACATCAGTTATTGAAAGACACCAAGCGACCAGAGAACCAGCACCAGATCCTCTACCAGGTCCAACTGGTATATCATTTTCTTTTGCCCATTTAATATAGTCAGATACAATTAAAAAATAACTTGCATAATTCATTTTAATTATGATTTCTAACTCATGATCTAATCTATCTTTATATTTCAAATAATTCTTGTTAGATGCAAAATCTTTATTGTCTAAGTTAAATATTTTTATAAATTTTTCATTTAGGCCATCTAATGAGTTTTTCTTTAAAGTTTCGTCTGCACTGATGCCTTTATCAGAACTGATATTAGGTAGTATAGGTTTGGATGATAAAGGTCTAAAATTACATCGAAATGGAAAGTTATAATTATTTTCTAATGCCTCAGGTAAATCAGCAAATAAATCAACCATTTCTGAATTAGTTTTAAGATAATGCTGATCGCTAAATTTAACTCTGTTTTTTTCGTTTACATAAGTTTTGTTTTTTATACATATCAATGCATCGTGTGCTTCATGCATATCTTTATCTATATAAAATACTTCATTAGTAGCGATTAGAGGAATATCTAATGTTTTTGAACTTGTTAAATTAAATTTTTCAAACTCTTTTTCATTTAGATCACCATGACGCTGTACTTCAATATAAAATCTATCACCATAACAATTTTTTAATTTTAAAAAAATTTCTTGAATTTCGGCAAATTTACCTTTGTTAAACAATTGTCCAAAAAAACCATTAACCGTTCCAGAAAATATTGCTACTCCTTCATTTTTATTTAGTAGCTCATCAAAATCTAAATGAGGTTCAGAAAGCTCGTCATTTTTTAAAAAAGACAATGAAGATAACTTTATTATTGTTTTATATCCATCTTCGTTTAATGCGAATAAAGGTATGAGACCTGTTGTATCATCTAATTTAAAATTAATTTGAGTTCCAATTATTGGTTGAGATCCAGATTTAGATAATTTTTCAGCAAACTCTAAGGCGCCACATAGATTGGAGGTATCACACAAACCTATTGCTTTTAGTTTATTATCTTTAGAAATATCTTTTAAATCATCTAACTTGATAGCTCCTTCACAAATAGAAAATTGAGAATGTATTTTTAGATGATTAAAATTTTCAGAATTAGACTCTTGCATTAATGGTCCTTATATTACCATTAACTATTTCCAACTTGCAATCAGCCTTTTTAGCAAAAAATCTATTATGAGTTGCAAAGATTATTAGTCGGTTTGCATTAATTTGTTTTTTTAAAAGATCAAAAACACTTTTTGCAGTTTCTAAATCTAAACTTCCTGTTGGTTCGTCGGCTAAGATAACTTGAGGATCATTAATTAGAGCTCTAGCTATTGATACTCTTTGTTTTTCACCTCCAGAGAGTTCTGCAGGATAATGGTAAATTCGATTCGATAAACCAACTTTTTTTAATAATTTTTTTGATTTTATTTCTGAAATTTCTTTATTTTTTTCAATAGCAAGATTAGCCAAATATACATTTTCTAAAGCTGTAAAATCTGGAAGTAAATTATCCTGTTGATATATAATTCCAATTTTATTAGCTCTTAAAACGTCATTATAGTTAGAATTTTTATAATCTATTTGTTTATTTCCATATTTCATTATACCACTTGATGGTCTATCGATTAATGACAACAAGTTTAGTAATGTTGATTTTCCAGAACCAGAAGGTCCCATTAAAGAATAAATTTTTCCAAGTTTAAAATTGTAAGTTAATTTTTTTAAAACTTTTAAATTTTTTTGGTGAGTAAAAGACTTGGAAATATTTGAAAGTTTAATAAAATTATTCATATTTTAATGCTTTAACAGGATCTAGTTTTGCTGCTTTTAATGCAGGGAAAATTGAAACAATAATTGTAATAATTATTGAGCACAGCGAGATTAAAAAAATCGATGTCGGGTTAATCTCTGAGGGCATCGTACTTAAAAAATATATTTCTTCTGGAAACAAACTTATGTTGAACAAAGTGCTTAAAAATTGTCTTAAATTTTCAACATATATTGAAAAAGTTACACCAAGAATAATTCCAAAAATTGTAGCAGATGTTCCTATTATTACTCCAACAAGAAAAAAAATTTTTACAATTGATTTATTAAGTACACCAATAGATTTTAATATCGCAATATCTTTTGTTTTGTTTTTAACTAATATTGTTAAACCAGAAATTATGTTGAAAGCGGCTACAATAATAATCAAAGACAATATTATAAACATTACATTTCTCTCAACTTTAAGAGCTGAAAAAAGAGCACTATTCATATCTGACCAAGAATACACAAATTCATTTTTAAAAATTTTCTGTACTATTTCTTTTTGGTCTTCAATTTTTTGAGGATTTTTAAGATAAATTTCTAAATTTCTATCATCCTTATTTAGATTAAAGAACTCCTCTAGAGTTGATAAATTTATAAAAGCTATATTGTTGTCGAAATCAACAAGTCCACTTTCAAAAATTGATACAACTGTAAAAGTTTTTTGTTTAGGTATATTACCTATTATTGTCTCAATTCCACTTGAGGACATGATTGTAATATCATCCCCTATATCAAGATTTAGAGTAAAACTGAGCTCTTTTCCAATTGAAATAAAATTTTTACTTAAGTTATTTCTATTGCCTAAAAAATTTTTATTCTTTACTAATTCAAGTTTTGAGAAATCATTATTTTTATAACCTCGCAATACTATTCCTTTGGAGGTCTCACTTTTAATCATTATGGCCTCACCTGAATTGCTTAAAATCAATTCATCAGAAATGAGTTTTAAATTGTTAAGTTTTAACTTTTCAATTTCAATTACATTTTCATATGGTTTGACAGTTATATGAGCATTAAAACCAATTATCTTATTTATTAGTTCTGTCCGAAAACCATTCATGACTGACATAACAATTATTAAAACAGCTACACCAAGACTGATACCTATAAAGGAAAAAATTGAAATAACATTTAGAAAGCCATCTTTTTTTCTAGCTTTCAAAAACCTGAAGGTAATTTCTTTTTCTAAAGTAGAAATCAATTTTTTTCTTTTTGTTTTTTGATTATTTCTATTATTTCAGCTATTTTTAATTTTTTTGTTTCTTTTCCAACTTCTTTAAACTCTATTAAGTCACCTTCAGTTTGTTTACCTATTATTATTTGATATGGAGCACCTATTAAATTCATCTTTTTTATTTTTGATGAAAAATTTTCATCAGTATCGTCAATTATTGCGTCAATGTTGTTTTTTTCTAATTCAGAATTAAACTTAATTGCTTTTTCTAATGCTGAATTATCATTTTTATTTATCATCGTTATTATTCCAATATCATATGGTGCAACAGATATTGGCCATTTCATGATTTCACTTTTCTCATCGTATTTTGCTTCTATTATTGCGCCTACTAACCTTGAAACTCCTATGCCGTATGAGCCCATTTTAACAAAATCTTTTTTACCACCAGGAAGATCTACTGATGCACCCATTGGTTTTGAATATTTGTCACCAAAATAAAATATATGACCCACCTCAATACCTTTAGTTTTCAATCGATTAGTTTCTGAAACTTTTTTTTCAAACTCATTCTTGTCAAATTTTTCATCAGTAACTGAATAAAATTCTTCATATTTTTTTCTCAGCTCTTCTAACGATTTTTTTTCTAATTTTGTGCCTTCACTTTTCAAATCAAAAATTCTCTTGTCTGTATAAATTTTACTTTCACCAGTTTCAGCTAAAATGATAAACTCATGAGAAAGGTTGCCTCCTATAGGTCCAGTATCAGCAGCCATTGGAATGGCAGTAAGATCTAATCTCTTAAAAGTTTTTAAATAAGATAAAAAAAATTTATTATAAGAAAATAAAGCCTCCTCATCAGAAATATCGAATGAGTAAGCATCTTTCATATAAAACTCTCTACATCTCATTATTCCAAATCGTGGTCTAATCTCATCTCTAAATTTCCATTGAATATGATATAAAAGTTGCGGAAGAGATTTATAAGATTTAACTGATGCTCTAAATATATCTGTTACAAGTTCTTCATTGGTTGGGCCGTAAAGCATTTCACGATTTTGACGATCTTTTATTCTTAGCATTTCTTCACCGTAGTCCTCGTAGCGCCCACTCTCTTTCCATATTTCACTTGATTGTATGGTTGGCATTAAAATTTCTTGAGCTCCAATTTTGTTTTGTTCTTCTCTAACAATTTGTTCAATCTTTTTCATTACTTTGAAACCTAATGGTAACCAAGAGTAAATTCCTGCTGATGATTGTTTAATCATTCCCACACGTAACATTAATTGATGTGATTTTATTTTGGCTTCTGAAGGATTGTTTTTTAAAATTGGAATAAATGATTGTGAAATATACATTCTAAGTGATTATATTTCTTAAATTTAAATATTCAAATTTCATAAGTAAGTAAATAATTATAAACAAAACTGTTGTAATTCCAGTACAATAAACAAATTTCTTTAACATTTTTGGATTTTCTGGGGAGCCTGGATCCTCACCCTCAATTTTAATCACTTTATTTCTCTCTACATCTATTGGTAGAATTGCAAAGAAAATTATCCACCAAATAATTATATAGATTATTGCTAATCCTGTGAGGCTCATTAAATCTTAACCAAGTTAATATTAGCGAAAGGTTTTTTTCCAGTTTTTTCTTTAGTAAATTTACGACAAGCAATTTTTAGAGCATCTATTAAATTGTGCTCTTGCTGTTTATTACCAAGTTTAAATGTTCTTGTTGTTTTTTCAATTTCATCTTCTAGTCCATATAAAAACTCCTCTTTCTCATAAACAGGCAATCCCCTGAAAGTGATTATGGGACTATTATGGATATTTCCCTTTGGAGTAATTAAAATTGTTATTTCCAAATATCCATTACTACTCAAATTTCTTCTGTCTTTTATTGACTGAGAATCTTCTTCAACACTAACATTTCCATCTAAATATAATCTACCGCTCGGTGCTTTATCATAAACTTCTGGTTTATCTCCGGGCGATAATTTTACAATATCTCCATTTTCAACTTGAACAGGATGAGGAACCTGCATTTCTTTTGCAAAATTGATATGTTCTATCATATGTCTGTGCTCTCCATGAACTGGAATAACACATTGGGGTTTGACCCATTGATACATATCTTTAAGATCTTCTCGATTTGGATGACCTGATACATGAATAAATTCAGTTTCTTCAGAGATCACCTCGATACCATCTTTCACTAATTGATTATGGAGCTTATAAAGTTTTTTTTCATTACCTGGAATAATTTTTGATGAAAAAATTACAGCGTCATCTTTTTCAATAAATACATCTGGATGAACATAATTTGCTATTCGCATCATTGCTCCCATTGGTTCACCTTGACTACCTGTGCATAAATAGAGAATTTTTTCTCTAGAGAAATTTTTTGCATCCCTAGGATCAATAGGTTCAATTGTATTTTTTAAATATCCACATTGTCTTGCAGCCTTATAAATTCTGTGCATTGATCTTCCAACTAAAGATATCTGTCTCCCAGATTTTTCAGCACAGTAAAAAGCTGTTTCCATTCTTGCAACATTTGACGCAAAAGAAGTAATGATAACTCTTTTTTTTAATCGGTTAACTATATTTAACAAATTTTTTCTTACATCTAACTCTGATCCTGATCTTCCGGCACTAAAAACATTTGTTGAGTCACAAATCATTGCTAAGACACCCTCATCACCTATTTCTTTTAACCTTTTAGAATTAATTTCATCACCGATTAGTGGATTTGGATCAACTTTCCAGTCTCCAGTATGTAGAATTACACCTGCTGGAGTTTTTATTCTCAAACCATTTGGCTCTAGTATTGAATGTGTTAAAGTGATGTATTCAATCTCAAACTTTTCTAATGAAATATTTCCATTTAATTCAACAATTTGTAGATCTTTAGTAATATCAATATGTTTTTCTTTAAATTTTTCCTTTATCAAAACAGCTGTGAACGGTGTTGCGTATATCTTGCATTGAAGTTTTGGCCATAAATGAGCAATTGCTCCAATGTGATCTTCATGGGCATGGGTAAGAACTATACCTAATAAATTATCTTTCTTTTCAACAATAAATCCTGGATCTGGATAAATTAAATCTATTCCAGGAAGGGTATCATCTGCAAAAGTAACACCAATATCAACCATGATCCATTTGTGGTCGCCTGGTAAACCATAACCAAACAGATTCATGTTCATCCCAATTTCACCAGATCCACCTAGTGGACAAAATAATAATTCTTCTTTCATCTATTTAATAATTTAGAAATTTTTATAAGACCCTTAACAGTGATATCTTTGTTTTCAATAACTTTTGTTTTAATCGAATTTTTAAATAAATCAGAAAAGCCACCCGTAATAACAACCTTATAAGATTTTCCTGTTTCTTTCTTAATCAAATTAACAATATTGTCAATTAAGCCTGCATAGCCCCAAAAGAAACCTGATCTAACAGCTGAATTCGTATCAATTCCAATTACTTTTTTTATTTTTTTAAGATTAATTTTTGGTATCAGAGAAGCCTTATCAGTTAAAGTATTTAATGAAATACTTATACCAGGAGCAATAACACCTCCTTGGTAAGTATTATTTGCTAATACATCGAACGTTGTAGCTGTGCCAAAATCTAAAATGATGAAATTTTTCTTAGGACTCATTAAACTTATTGCATTCGCCAGTCTATCAGAGCCAACTTGTTTAAAGTTTGCTTTTATATTTAGAATAGATTTTAAATTGAGATCTTTTATTTCATAACACTTAACTTTAGTTTTTTTTGATATAAATCTTTTAATAAAGTTAAAAGTTTTTGGGACAACACTACAAAATAATATCTTTTCAATATTCTTGAAATCTTTTGTTAAAATTTTAAATTTTTTATTAAGAATTGAGTTTGTTATTGATTTTGATGGTAAACTTATTTTTTTTAAGATCTTATCTTTAGGATTAACTAAAAATAATTTAGTTACTGAATTTCCAATATCTCCTAAAATTAGCATATTTATATTTATACTCTTTTTTTAATTAATCTCTTTAAATTGTTTTCAAAAATCTTTTTTAATTTTAATTCAAATTTTTTTTTTGATATATCTTTGTTTGTAAGCTCTCTTAAATGAGTAGTTGGATAGTTTCTTATAAAGGGACTTTTTATTAAATTTACTCCAATACCAACAATCAAATAAGTATTATTAAATTTATTCACTTTTTCTTGTAATATTCCACATATCTTTTTTTTTTGGATTAAAAGATCATTAGGTTTTTTAAAATGAATTTTTTTTTTATAATATTGTGAAATACATTTTTTAACCATTAAACAATTAATTTTAGTTAATTTATTTAAAGATATCTTAAAGTTTTTAAGATTATAAAAAAAACTTACGAATAAATTTCCTTTATAGGAAACCCATTTTTTTCCATATTGGCCTCTACCATTAACTTGCAAATCAGATAAGATCATACCAAAATCATAATTATAATTTTTGATTATTCTTATTGCGGTATTGTTGGTACTTTTTACCTTATTAAATCTAAATATTTTAAATTTCATTAAATTATATTGATTTTTGAAACTACATCAATCAACTCACTAGGAAAAATAAAGTACATTAAAATTAGTATTGTAGAAACTGATAAAGATAACTTCAACCAAAGGTTATGATCTTTGTCGTAACTATCTTTTTCCTCATCAAAATACATTATCTTAATAATTCGCAAGTAATAAAATGCTGCTACTACTGTTGATAATAGTCCAACAATAGCTAAAAAATACATTGACTGTTCAATGACAGATTTAAAAATATAAAATTTTGCAAAAAAACCTGCTAGTGGTGGTATTCCGGCTAGAGAAAATAGAATTATCAATAATGAAATTGATAGCAAAGGATGATTTTTTGATAATCCTGATAAATCATCTATTTGTTCATAATAAATATTGTTTCTTTTCATCATTAACAAACATGAAAAAAAACCTAAGTTCATGATAATATAAATGGTCATATAGATAACTGAGCTTTGTATCCCTTCATTAGACCCAGTTGCTAAACCTGCTAATGCATATCCAATATGACTAATAGAGCTATAAGCTATAAGTCTTTTAAGATTTTTTTGTCCTATTGCTGCTATCGCACCAAAAAGCATTGATGCAATTGATAAAAAAACTAAAATCATTTGCCATTGATCAATAAGATTTAAAAAGGGAACATATAAAAATCTTATAAACACAGTTAACGCTGCTATTTTAGGAACCATTGTAAAAAATAATGTTACTGATGTTGGTGACCCTTCATAAACGTCTGGGGCCCACATATGAAAAGGTACAGCAGAAATTTTAAACGCTAAACCCACCAAAATAAAAACTATTCCAAAAGTAATAGCATATTCATTTGTATTAAATTGGGTTGCTTAAAACAAAATACTTTAATCCTGCTTCAGACGTTTTTAACTGATCTCTATTAAATGTTGCCAAAACATATAAGGCTAATGACTGAAGCTCTAAACCCATATAGAAAACAATTAAATCATTAGAGCTAATCATAATCATCATGCCCAATACAGAACTTAGAATTAAAATTGGATATTCAATTTTGAAAATTTTAAAGGTTCTTAAATAATTTGATGAAATTAGCAAAACTACAAAAGCAGCCAATAAAGTTATAATCTTCATGAATGATGACAAATAATCTATGATAATACTCTCATTAAATAGAGTTGTCGGATTAATACTTAAAGTTTCATTAAATGTAATGACTGCTGTAATTAATAAAACTAATAATGAAATATTATGGATTATTTTTGAACTATCTTTTTTAAAAACCCCTAAGATAAGTAAAAACATTATTGATAATGAGATAAAAATTTCTGGAAATATTAATTCAATATTATTCATTATTTGCTTGCCACGCTGAAGTTATATGTATCGATTAAATCACTTATTGAAACTTCAATAGTGTTAATTAATGGTTCTGGATAAAAACCAAAAAATAAAGTCGGTATAGCTAAACAGGTAAGCGTAAACACCTCTGATCTGTTTAAATCAATCATTTTTTTTAATTCAGAGTTTATTAGTTTTCCAAAAATAACTCTTTTGTACAACCAAAGCATATATGCTGCTCCAATGATAACTCCTAAACTAGCTAATACTGCTACTAAAAAATTATCTTTAAAGGCAGCCATTAAAATTAAAAATTCACCAACAAACCCACTTGTTCCTGGTAATCCTAAAGCAGCTAAAGTAAATACCATAAATAAAATAGCATATTTGGGTATAACACTAACAATACCTCCATAGGTTGCGATCAATCTAGAGTGCATTCGATCATAAACTACGCCAACACATAAAAATAAAGCTGCTGATACTAGACCGTGACTGATCATTTGAATTATACTTCCTTCAATACCTTGCTGTTGGATTGTAAATATTCCTAAAGTAACAAATCCCATATGGGCCACAGAAGAATATGCTATTAATTTTTTCATATCCTCTTGCATTAAAGCTATTAAAGACGTGAAAATGATTGCGATAACACTTAATGTATAAATTAATGGAGTAAAAACCTCTGAAGCATAGGGAAATAATCCCAAAGAAAATCTTATAAATCCATAGCCTGCCATTTTAAGTAAAATAGCAGCTAACAACACCGATCC
>LULE01001719.1_pt1 | contig 10659 bp, 8 predicted proteins | sample 728231 | NCBI WGS metagenome assembly LULE01 (sample SAMN03860297, study PRJNA289734) | marine metagenome | biome: seawater column; feature: ocean; material: water; isolation source: Red Sea water column Station 192 - depth 10m | place: Saudi Arabia: Red Sea | collected 2011-10-15 | depth 10 m | reverse complement strand
GACCTCTCGGCCGTGCGCCAGCGACCTCTCGGCCGTGCGCGGGTGACGTCTCGGCGGGTCAGTTGTCCTCGGCGAGGGTGACGTCGATGCCGCCGAGGAGCGCCGCGCTCATGTTGTAGAGGAAGGCGGTGAGGGTGGCGACGGCGGTCAGCAGGACCACGTCGATAGCGGCGATGAGCATCGTGAACCCGAGCACCCGGGAGGTGCCGAGGTAGTTCTCGATGTCGAACTCCGAGGCGCTCTCCTCACCGACCACGTCGCTGACGGTGGCGTTGATGGAGTCCCAGACCCCGGCGCCGCCGAGGACCGCCCACACCATCGCCACGGAGACCACCGTGACGATCGCGAAGGCGATCGAGAGCAGGAACGAGGTCTTCATGACCGACCAGGGGTCGATGCGGGTCAGCCGCAGCCGCGCCCGACGCGGGGGGCGGCCCCCGCCGGCGGGACGGGCCGCGCCCGGCTCCTCGGAGCGGGCGAGCCGCTGGGAGATGCGCTCGGCGAGCGGCGGGCGGGCGGGGGTCTCCGCCGGCTTGCGGGCGGGACCCGGTCGGGTCGTCCGCTGCTCGGTGGATCGTTCCGTCATCACTCGTCCTCGGTCTCGGCGCTGGTGGCGGTCTCGTCCTCGATTGTTGCACCCTCGTCCGAAGCAGCCACGGCCTCGGCCGCGGCACCCTCGCCGACACCCTCGACAGCCTCGACCGCGCCCTCGACGGGAGCCTCGCCCTCGGGCGCCTCCTCCTCCTCGTCCTCGCGGGCCTCGACCGAGCGGGCCACCACGGCCACGGTGTCGTTCTTCTTCGGGCTGACGAACTTCACGCCCTGGGTGGAGCGTCCGGTGGGCCGGAAGGCCTCGTCGATGGGGCTGCGCACGACCTGGCCCGACGCGGTGATCGAGAGGATCTCGTCGCCGTCCTCGACGATGAACGCACCCACGAGACCACCGCGGTCGGCGTTGGTCAGGGCCATCGCCTTGATGCCGAGGCCGCCACGCGACTGCAGGCGGTACTCCGAGATCCGCGAGCGCTTCGCGAAGCCGCCGTCGGTGATCGTGAAGACGTACTGCGGCTTGACCTCCGCCACCTGCTCGGCGGTCGCCTCGACGTCGGCGGACTCCTCGTCGTGCTCGGCGAGGCCGGCCGCCTCCTCTGCCGCCACCTGGGTGGCGCGGATGACCGACATCGACAGCAGCGAGTCGCCCTCGCGGAACTTCATGCCCGTCACGCCCGAGGTCGCGCGGCCCATCGGCCGCAGCTGCGTGTCGTCGGCGCGGAACCGGATCGCCTGCCCCAGGCGCGAGACCAGCAGCACGTCGTCCTCGCCGTGCACCAGCTCGGCGCCGATCAGCTCGTCGTCGTCCTCGCGGAAGTTGATCGCGATGACGCCGGCCTGGCGCGGAGAGTTGTAGTCGGCCAGGCGGGTCTTCTTGACCAGGCCGTTGCGGGTCGCGAGCAGGAGGTACGGCGCCTGCTCGTAGTCACGGATCGCCAGCACCTGGGCGATGGACTCGTCGGGCTGGAAGGACAACAGGCCGGCGACGTGCCCGCCCTTGGCGTCGCGGGCGGCCTCGGGCAGGTTGTAGGCCTTGGTGCGGTAGACCCGCCCCGCGGTGGTGAAGAACAGCAGCCAGTGGTGGTTGGTCGTGGCGATGAAGTGCTCGACCACGTCGTCACCGCGCAGCGCGGCGCCGCGCACGCCCTTGCCGCCGCGCTTCTGGGTGCGGTACTGCCCGCGCTGCGTGCGCTTGGCGTAGCCACCGCGGGTGATGGAGACGACCAGCTCCTCGTCGGGGATGAGGTCCTCCATCGAGAGGTCCCCGTCGGCGGCGATGATCTGGGTGCGCCGGTCGTCGCCGAAGCGGTCCACGATCTCGCCGAGCTCCTCGGCCACGATCGAGCGCTGCCGCTCCTCGCGGGCAAGGATGTCCTCGAGGTCGGCGATCTCGAGCTCGATCTTGGCGAGCTCGTCGATGATCTTCTGCCGCTCCAGGGCCGCCAGGCGCCGCAGCTGCATGTCGAGGATCGCGTTGGCCTGGATCTCGTCGATGTCCAGCAGCTCGATCAGGCCCCGGCGGGCGTCGTCGACCTCGGGGGAGCGGCGGATCAGCGCGATGACCTCGTCGAGGGCGTCGAGCGCCTTGACCAGGCCGCGGAAGATGTGGGCGCGCTCCTCGGCCTTGCGAAGGCGGAACTCCGTGCGCCGGCGGATGACCTCGATCTGGTGGGTGACCCAGTTGGAGATGAACTGGTCGATGGTCAGCGTGCGGGGCACCCCGTCGACCAGGGCCAGCATGTTGGCCGAGAAGTTGGTCTGCAGCTCGGTGTGCTTGAGCAGGTTGTTGAGCACGACCCGCGCCACCGCGTCGCGCTTGAGCACCACGACGAGGCGCTGGCCGGTGCGCGAGGAGGTGTCGTCGCGTACGTCGGCGATGCCCTGGACCTTGCCCGAGTCGGCCAGCTCGGCGATCTTCAGCGCGAGGTTGTCGGGGTTGACCATGTAGGGCAGCTCGGTGATCACCAGGCAGGTGCGGCCCTTGGCGTCCTCGTCGACCTCGATGACCGCGCGCTGGGTGATCGAGCCGCGACCCGTGCGGTAGGTCTGCTCGATGCCCTCGCGGCCCACGATGAGGGCGGCGTTGGGGAAGTCGGGGCCCTTGATGCGCTCGACCAGCGCGTCCTGGAGCTCCTCGCGGGTGGCGTCGGGGTAGGATGACCGGCTCGGAGGAGCGGCCGTCGTAGTTGGGCTGGAAGTCGACGGTCTCCTCGTCGATGTCGCGGACCATCTCCATGGCCAGCGGCGCCATCCGGCACTCGGTGTACCGCATGGCCGCGGCGGGGTCGTTGCCCGGCGAGCCGAAGTTGCCCTGGCCGTTGATCAACGGCGCGCGCATCACCCACGGCTGCGCGAGGCGGACCAAGGTGTCGTAGATCGCGGAGTCGCCGTGGGGGTGGTACTGACCCATGACGTCACCCACGACGCGGCTGCACTTGGAGAAGCCGCGGTCGGGGCGGTAGCCGCCGTCGTACATCGCGTAGAGCACGCGGCGGTGCACCGGCTTGAGGCCGTCGCGGACGTCGGGCAGCGCACGCCCGACGATGACCGCCATGGCGTAGTCGATGTAGGAGCGCTGCATCGAGGTCTGCAGCTCGACCTGCTCGATGCGTCCGCCGGGTCCGGTGGTGGGGGTCTCGGTCACGATTGCTCTCTCTGGGTCGTTCTACGGCTATCTAGGGACAGGGCTAGAGATGGCTAGCGACCTAGATATCCAAGAATCGAACGTCCTTGGCGTTGCGCTGGATGAAGGAGCGGCGCTGGTCGACGTCCTCGCCCATGAGGATCGAGAAGATCTCGTCGGCGTGCGCGGCGTCGTCGAGGGTGACCTGGAGGAGCAGCCGGTTGTCGGGGTCCATCGTGGTCTCCCACAGCTCGTCGGCGTTCATCTCACCGAGACCCTTGTAGCGCTGGACCGGGTTCTCCTTGGGCAGCTTCTTGCCCGCCTCGGTGCCGGCCCGCAGCAGCGCGTCGCGCTCGGCGTCGGAGTAGACGAACTCGTGCTCGTGCGGCTTGTTCCACCGCAGGCGGTAGAGCGGCGGCTGGGCCATGTAGACGTAGCCGTGCTCGATGAGCGGCTTCATGAACCGGAACAGCAGCGTCAGCAGCAGGGTGTTGATGTGGTGGCCGTCGACGTCGGCGTCGGCCATCAGCACCACCTTGTGGTACCGCAGCTTCTCGAGGTCGAACTCGTCGTGGATGCCGGTGCCGAGTGCGGAGATGATCGCCTGGACCTCGGCGTTGCCGAGGACCTTGTCGATGCGGGCCTTCTCGACGTTGAGGATCTTGCCGCGGATCGGCAGGATCGCCTGGATGCGCGGGTCGCGGCCGGACTTGGCCGAGCCACCCGCGGAGTCACCCTCGACGATGAAGACCTCGCACTCGGTGGGGTTGGTCGACTGGCAGTCCGAGAGCTTGCCCGGCAGGCTCGAGCGCCCGAGCAGGCCCTTGCGGTCACGGGCGAGGTCGCGGGCCTTGCGAGCGGCGTTGCGCGCCTGCTGCGCGGCCTGGGCCTTGCGGATGATCTCTTTGGCCTCGTGGGGGTTCTCCTCGAACCACGCGCCGAGCTGGTCGTTGACCACGCGCTGGGCGAAGCCACGGGCCTCGGTGTTGCCGAGCTTGCCCTTGGTCTGTCCCTCGAACTGCGGCTCGGCGAGCTTGATCGAGATGATCGCGGTGAGGCCCTCGCGGATGTCCTCGCCCTTGACGCGGTCCTCGGGCTTCTTCATCAGGCCCCAGTCCTCGCCCCAGCTGTTGACCAGGGAGGTGAGGGCCGCGCGGAAGCCCTCCTCGTGGGTGCCGCCCTCGGCGGTGTTGATCGCGTTGGCGAAGGTGTGCACCGACTCGGTGTAGGTGTCGGTCCACTGCATCGCGATCTCGAGGCTCATGTGGTTCTCGACGTCCTCGGGGGACTCGGCCTCGAAGGAGATGATCGTCGGGTTGGCCGCGTGCTTGGTGCGGTTGAGGTGGTTGACGAAGTCGACCAGGCCGTTGTCGTAGCGGAAGACCTGCTCCAGCGCGCCGCCGGACTTCTGCGGGGCGTCGCCGCCCTCGCTCGCGCTGTCGACGGTCTCGTCCTCGACCGCCTCCGCGACGGCCTCGGCACCCTCGCGCTCGTCGCGCACGACGATCTCGAGGCCCTTGTTGAGGAAGGCCATCTCGCGGATGCGCGAGGTGATGGTCTCCAGGGAGTACGTCGTGGTCTCGAAGATGTCGGGGCTGGCCCACCAGGTGATGGTCGTGCCGGTGCGCTCGCCGTCCTCCATCGGCCGGACCTGCTCCAGCGGGCCGTCGGGCACCCCGAGGGAGAAGGTCTGGCGCCACAGGTGACCGCGGTTCTTGACCTCGGCGACCACGTGGGTCGACAGCGCGTTGACGACCGAGACGCCCACCCCGTGCAGACCACCGGAGACCTTGTAGCCGCCGCCGCCGAACTTGCCGCCGGCGTGCAGCACGGTCAGGGCGAGCGTGAGGGCGGGGAGCTCCTGGCCGGGCGCGGTGTCGGTCGGGATGCCGCGGCCGTTGTCCTCGACCCGCACGGCTCCGTCCGCGCACAGCGTGACGACGATGCGGTCGCAGTAGCCGGCCATCCGCTCGTCGACCGCGTTGTCCACGATCTCCCAGATCAGGTGGTGCAGGCCGCGCTCACCGGTCGACCCGATGTACATGCCCGGCCGCTTGCGGACGGCCTCGAGCCCCTCGAGGACCTGGATCGCGGAGGCGTCGTACTCGACGCCGCCGACCACCTGGGGAGTGCTCTCCTGCGGGGTCTCGACCGGCTTGTCCTCAGACACTGGCACCTCGTCCTCTCAAGGCTCTGCACGAGCCGTGGCACACAACAGGTCGCCCGTGGCGACCCGATCGCCATGATACCCCTTCAGAGGGCTCCAGGCCGGGAGGCAGGCATCCGGCTGGGGACGACAGCGGTGCTCGATGGCCTCTCAGCGGCCCGGGAAGGGCCCCAGGAGGTCCTGGCAGGGGGGCGGACAGGGGCCGGTACGGCCGACGGGCCCGCAGATCGCCTCCTGCGCGACCAGCCGGGCGTCGCCCCCCGCTCAGCCGTAGGTGTCGCGCGGCCCGCGGCCGTCCCGGGTGGACCGCGGTCCCTTGCGCCAGGTCGGCAGGTGGGGGCCGAGCACCTCGATGAGGGTCACCGTGCCGGGGCCCAGGTCCTCGTTGAGGCGAGCCACCAGCTGGGGTGCCAGCAGCGTGAGCTGGGTGGCCCAGGCCGTCGAGTCGGTGCGGACGACCAGGCGCCCGTCGGAGAAGGTCTCGGGAGTCGTGTGGCTCGCGATCTCCGCGCCCACCAGCTCGGGCCAGCGCGCGAAGACGCCGCGCACCTTCAGGTCCAGCGCCCACCCGTGGTCGGCGACCAGCCGGGCCAGGGTGTTGTCGAGCAGCTGCGGGTCGCGGTCGTCGGCGGCCGAGGGACGCGCGGGGTCGCTCGGGCGACGCTTGCGCCGGGGTCGGCGCGGGGTGAGCCCGGAGCCGGCCACCGACCGGGCCATCCGGCGCGCGAGGTCCAGCCCGTCGTCGGAGTGCGGCAGGTCCTCCTGGTCCTCCTGTCGCTCGGCACCGCCCTCCTCGCCGGGGTCGCCGGGGTCGGACTGCCGCGGCTCACCCGTCACGGGTGACCTCGCCCCCGGCCACGACGAAGCGGGCCCCGGCCAGCGCCTCGGGGAGGTCCTCGGGCACCGCCGCGGTGACCAGCACCTGCTCGGCGCCCGCCACGAGCCCGGCGAGCTGGTCGCGCCGCTCGGCGTCCAGCTCGGCGAAGACGTCGTCGAGCACCAGGATCGGGTCGTCGCCCTCCGAGCGCAGCAGGTCGTAGGAGGCCAGCCGCAGCGCGAGCGCGAAGGACCACGACTCCCCGTGCGACGCGTAGCCCTTCACCGGCAGGCGGGGAGGGGAGTCCTCGACGGAGGCGTCCTCGCCCGGACCCAGCGTCAGCAGCAGGTCGTCGCGGTGCGGACCCACCAACGAGACGCCCCGGTCGAGCTCGTCTCGACGCCGGGCCTCGACCTCGACCAGCAGCCGGTCGCCCAGCTCCAGCGCGTCCAGCTCCCACGCCCGCTCGGGCAGCTCCAGGCTCGGCCGGTACTCCACGTCGGCGGCGTCGCGCCCCGCACCCCTGGCGACAGCGGCGTACGCCGTCGCGACGTGGGGCCGCAGGGCCTCGACGAGGCGCAGCCGCTCGGCGAGCAGCTCGCCGCCGGTGCGAGCGAGGTGGGAGTCCCAGACCGACAAGGTGGCCAGCGCGCCCTCGGCGGAGGAGCTGCCGCGACGCGCCGTGCCGACGGTCTTCAGCAGCGAGTTGCGCTGACGCAGGATGCGGTCGTAGTCCGAGCGCACCCCGGCCAGGCGCGGGGCGCGCAGGACGAGCAGGTCGTCGAGGAACCTCCGACGGTCCGAGGGGTCCCCCTTGACCAGGGTGAGGTCGTCGGGGGCGAAGACGACGGTGCGCACCAGCCCGATCAGCTCGCGGGCCCGGGGGAGCGGGGAGCGGTTGACCTTGGCCCGGTTGCTCTTCCCGGGGTTGATCTCCACCTCGAGCACCGCCGTGCGGCCGTCGCGCACCACCGCCGCCCGCACCACGGCGCGCTCGGCGCCCGCCCGCACCAGGGGCGCGTCGGAGGCGACGCGATGGGAGCTGAGCCGGGAGAGGTAGTCGACGGCCTCGACGAGGTTGGTCTTGCCCTGCCCGTTGCGACCCACGAACGCGGTGACGCCCGGCTCGAGGGGGACCTCCGCGACCGGGTAGGAGCGGAAGTCGTGCAGGGTCAGGTGCGAGACGTGCACGTCATGCCAGGTCGGGGTCCGGTCCGGGCTCGCCCTCGGCCGCCGCGCGCGTGGCGTGACCACCGAACTGGTTGCGCATCGCCGCCACCGCCTTCATCGCGGGCGAGTCGTCCTGGCGGGAGACGAACCTCGCGTAGAGCGCGGCGGTGATGGCCGGCGTGGCGACCGCGTTCTCGATGCCGGCCTCGACGGTCCAGCGGCCCTCGCCCGAGTCGTCGGCGTAGCCGCCGGAAGACCTCGGTGGTGTTGTCGACGACGTCGACGGCCTGCAGCAGCTCCCAGCCCTCGGCGTAGGACTGCATGACGGCGTACTCGATGCCGTTGTGGACCATCTTGGAGAAGTGCCCGGCGCCGACCTTGCCCGCGTGCACCGAGCCGAACTCGCCCGGGGGCTTGAGGGCGTCGAAGGCGGGCTGGACCTTCGCGACGTCCTCGGCGCTGCCGCCGTACATCAGCGCGTAGCCGTTCTCCCGACCCCAGACGCCGCCGGAGACGCCGCAGTCGACGAAGCCGATGCCCTTCTCCGCCAGCGCCGCCGCGTGCGCCTGGTCATCGGTCCAGCGGGAGTTGCCGCCGTCGACCACCAGGTCCCCCTCGCCCAGCAGCTCACCGAGGCGGTCGACCGTCTCGTGGGTGGGGCCGCCCGCGGGGACCATCACCCAGACCACCTTCGGGCTGGGGAGGGCCTCGACGAGCTCCTCCAGCGACCCGACATCGGCCAGCTCGGGATCCCGGTCGTATCCCACGACGGTGTGTCCGGCGTCGCGGAGCCGGAGGCGCATGTTGCCGCCCATCTTGCCGAGGCCGACGAGTCCGAGGTGCATAGGTGGTCGCTCCTAGCGCGCGGTGGGGCGCGGTGTGGTTCGCGGTGGTGGGGTGGGTCCTGCTCCTCGACCGTACCTACCGCGTCAGGACAGCAGGCGGCGAGGCATCAGGAGGTAGCGGAAGCCCGGGTCGGAGTCGTCGTCGGTGACCCCCGAGATGACCACGGGCTTGGAGGCCTGGGTGAAGGCCAGCTGCACGGTGCTCTGGTCGATGGCGGTCAGCCCGTCGAGGAGGAACTGCGGGTTGAAGCCGGTGGTCAGGTCGTCGCCGGTGACGACGGCCTCGACCGACTCCGAGGCCTGGGCCTCGTCACCGCTGCCGGCGTCGAGGGTCAGCACACCGTCGGAGAAGGCGAGCTGGACGGCGGTGTTGCGCTCGGCGACGAGCGCCACGCGCTTGACCGACTCGACCAGCGACGCCTTGTCGACGGTGGCCAGGGTGAGGTGCTCGGAGGGGAACAGGCTGCGGACCTTGGGGAACTCGCCGTCGAGCAGGCGCGTGGTCGTACGCCGCATGCCGCCGGGCCCGGCGCCCTCGAAGCCGATCAGGCCGTCGCCGGCACCGCTGGCGCTCAGCGCGATGCTGATCTCGGCACCCGCGGTCAGCGACTTCGCGGTGTCGGCCAGCACCTTGGCCGGCACGAGCGCGGCGAGGGTCTCGTCGGGGGTGCGGGGGTCCCAGGTGAGCTCGCGCTGGGAGAGGCGGAAGCGGTCGGTGGCCAGCAGCGAGATGGTGCTGCCGTCGATCTCGATGCGCACGCCGGTCAGGACGGGGAGCATGTCGTCGCGGCCGGCGGCGGTCACGGCCTGGGCCACCGCGTGGCTGAACAGCTCGCTGGGCACGGTGCCGGTGGACTCGGGCATCGCGGGGAGCGAGGGGTACTCCTCCACGGGCATGGTCTGGAGGCTGAAACGGGCCGAGCCGCAGGTGAGCGAGACGCGTGCCCCCTCCAGGACCATCTCCACCGGCTTGGCCGGCAGGCTGCGGCAGATGTCGGCGAGGAGCCGGCCGCTGACCAGGGCGCGGCCCTTGTCGTGCACGTCGGCCTGGAGCGTCGCCCGTGCGGAGGTCTCGTAGTCGAAGCTGGACAGGACCAGGCCCTGGTCGTCGGCCTCGATGAGCAGACCGGCTAGGACGGGGACGCTGGGGCGCACCGGCAGGTTGCGAGCCGCCCAGGCGACGGCATCGGCCAGCACGTCGCGTTCGACGCGGAACTTCACGGTGGTCAGTCCTTCGGCAGGAGGGTCGAGGAGCCGGCGGGTCGCATCGTGGCGCGCGCACCACAGGGGACCGGGGGAACCGGGAGACGAATCCTGCCACGCGGGACGTGGCAGCGGGAGGACCGGTGGGTTTTCCCCAGGGAGAGGGCCGGGTGGAGTTCCACGGGTTTCGGGATCGTAGGGGGATCCAGAGGAGTCGTAGGAGCTGTGGACGCTGTGGAGAAGTCACGTCGGCGCAGGTGGTGAGGCTGGATCGCTGTGCACAGGCCATGTGGACGACGACCCGGATCCGCAGGGACCGGGTGTGGAGAGCACCGTGTCGTGGGGAGCGCTCGGGATCCGCTCCACAGATCCTCCCCGTGTAGTTCGTGGGGATCCGGGTGCTTGTCCACAGGTGAGAACGACAGGGTCCGACAGGATCCGTGGGCCTCAGCCCTGGCGCGCCTGCATCTTCACGCGGTTGGTGAGCTCGCTGACCTGGTTGAAGACCGCGCGTCGCTCGGCGAGGAGCTGGTTGATCTTGCGGTCGGCGTACATGACCGTCGTGTGGTCGCGGTTGCCGAACTGCGCGCCGATCTTGGGCAGCGAGAGGTCGGTCAGCTCGCGGCACAGGTACATCGCGATCTGGCGGGCCATCACCAGGTGGCGTCCGCGGCTGGGGCCGGTGAGCTCGTCGATGGAGAGCCCGAAGTACGCCGCGGTCTGGGCGATGATCAGGCCCGCGGTGATCTCGGGCTCGCCGCCCTCGGGGATCAGGTCCTTCAGGACGATCTCGGCCAGGGTCATGTCGACCTCCTGGCGGTTGAGGTTGGCGAAGGCCGTGACCCGGATCAACGCACCCTCGAGCTCGCGGATGTTGGTCTGGATCTTGGAGGCGATGAACTCCAGGACGTCCGGCGGGGCGGTGAGCCGGTCCATCGCCGCCTTCTTGCGCAGGATGGCGATCCGCGTCTCGAGGTCGGGCGGCTGGACGTCGGTGATCAGGCCCCACTCGAACCGGTTGCGCAGCCGGTCCTCGAGCGCCTCGAGGCGCTTGGGTGCCCGGTCGGAGGTCAGGACGATCTGCTTGTTGGCGTTGTGAAGGGTGTTGAAGGTGTGGAAGAACTCCTCCTGGGTCTGCGTCTTGCCCTCGAGGAACTGGATGTCGTCGATGAGCAGGACGTCCACGTCGCGGTAGCGCCGCTTGAACCGGTCCTGCCGGTCGTCGCGGATCGCGTTGATGAACTCGTTGGTGAACTCCTCGCTCGAGACGTAGCGCACCTTG
>LULE01000801.1_pt1 | contig 10691 bp, 11 predicted proteins | sample 728231 | NCBI WGS metagenome assembly LULE01 (sample SAMN03860297, study PRJNA289734) | marine metagenome | biome: seawater column; feature: ocean; material: water; isolation source: Red Sea water column Station 192 - depth 10m | place: Saudi Arabia: Red Sea | collected 2011-10-15 | depth 10 m | reverse complement strand
CATCAGCATAATGTTACCAAATTCAGAAAAAGATTTTATAAAAAGACACATTGGACCTTCTAAAGAAGACCAATCAAAAATGTTAAAAGAATTAAATTATCAATCAATAGATGATTTAATGAATAACACTGTTCCAGAAAAAATAATGTTTAAAGGTGAGCTTAATATCGGAGAATCTAATTCGGAATATGAGGCGTTAAGAAAATTAAGAGCAATTTCAAAAAAAAATCATGTTTACTCAAATTTTATTGGAATGGGTTATTATGGAACTTATACGCCATATGTAATTTTAAGAAATATTTTAGAAAATCCAGGTTGGTATACATCATATACACCTTATCAGCCTGAAGTAGCTCAAGGAAGACTTGAGATGTTATTAAACTTTCAACAAATGATTGTTGATTTTACTGGAATGGATATCGCTAATGCTTCTTTATTGGATGAAGGTACAGCAGCAGCAGAAGCCATGGGTCTTAGTCATAGATTAAATAAAAAAGATAGTAATTTAGTTTTTGTGTCTGAGGATTGCCATCCTCAAACAATAAATGTAATTCAAACTAGAGCCGAACCAATGGGTTTAAAAGTTTTAGTTGGAAAAGAAGATGAAGTTTTAGATCAATTAAAAGAGGATTTAGTTTGTGGAATTTTACAATATCCTGGAACTTTAGGAGATATTAAAGATCCTAGTGAAGCAATTAGCAAAATTCATAAAAAAAACGGTAAGGCTGTATTAGCTTGTGATTTATTAGCATTAGCAAAATTAAAAACACCAAGAGAACTTGGTGCTGATATAGCTGTTGGGAGCTCTCAGCGATTTGGAATACCAATGGGGTATGGAGGTCCACATGCAGCATTTTTTGCAACTAAAGACGAGTATAAAAGATCGATGCCTGGTAGAATTGTTGGTGTGTCGGTTGATAGACATGGTAACAAGGCATATAGATTATCTTTACAGACTAGAGAGCAACACATCAGAAGAGATAAGGCGACAAGCAATATTTGTACTGCACAAGCTTTATTAGCAATTGTTTCAGCAGCATATGCTATTTATCATGGCCCAGATGGAATTAAAAATATTTCTGAAAGAGTTTCTCAATTAGCAAAAAGTTTTGCTGATAAAATAAAACAGTCAGGTTATGAAATTTATTCTGATTATTTTTTTGATACTGTTACAATTATTACCAAAGAAAAGACTGATCAAATTTATAAAAATGCTCTAAATCAGAAAGTTAATATACGAAAAGTAAATTCTGAAATGCTTGCTGTCTCTTTCGATGAAAGAAAAAACGTTTATAGAGTAAATCAATTATTAAAAATTTTTAATGCTGCAGAATCAATAAAAAAAGAGGATCCTTCAGTTAAATTACCTAATTTACCAAAAAATTTATTAAGAACTTCAAAATATTTAGAGCATCCAATTTTTAACTTATATCATTCAGAAACTGAAATGCTTAGATATCTTAAAAAGCTAGAGGATAAGGATATAGCATTAAATAGAACTATGATAGCACTTGGTTCGTGCACAATGAAGTTAAATGCTGCCGCTGAAATGATCCCGATTTCTTGGAAAGAATTTGCAGAACCTCATCCTTTTGTTCCAGTTGAACAAATGGAAGGTTTTAGAGATTTGTTTACTGATTTAAAAAATTGGTTAAGATCTATAACAGGTTTTTCCGGTGTTTCTCTACAACCTAATGCAGGCGCTCAAGGAGAATATGCAGGTCTAATGGTTATAAGAAAGTACCACTTAGATAGAGATGATGCTCATCGTAATATATGTTTAATCCCAAGTTCGGCACATGGTACAAATCCAGCAAGCGCACAAATGGTTGGAATGAAAGTCGTTGTTGTTAATTGTGATAAAGAGGGAAATGTAGATTTCGATGATTTAAAGAAAAAAGTAGAGCAACATTCAGAAAATCTTGCAGCTTTAATGGTAACTTACCCATCTACCCATGGAGTATTTGAGGAAAAAATAACTGATATTTGTGAGTTAGTTCATAAACATGGTGGACAGGTCTATATGGATGGAGCAAATTTAAATGCCCTTGTTGGAGTTGCAAAGCCTGGAAATTTTGGTCCAGATGTTTGTCATATTAATCTGCATAAAACATTTTGTATTCCTCACGGTGGTGGTGGACCTGGAATGGGACCTATAGCTTGTAAAAAACATTTACAAGTTTATCTGCCTAATCATCCAGTAATAAAAGATTGCGGACCAACAAGTGGAATTGGAGCAGTATCAGCAGCTCCTTGGGGTAGTTCAAGTATTCTATCAATCTCTTGGATGTATATTAAAATGATGGGATCAGAAGGATTAAAGCTTGCTACTCAAGTTGCAATTTTAAACGCAAATTATATTGCTCATAGACTTAAAGATCACTTTCCTATTTTGTACAAAGGTGCAAATGGCAATGTTGCACACGAGTGCATAATTGATATTAGAAATATTAAATCTGAAACAGGGGTAACTGAAGAAGATATTGCAAAAAGAATGATAGATTTTGGATTTCACGCACCAACTATGTCATGGCCTGTAGCTGGCACTATGATGATAGAGCCAACTGAAAGCGAAGGTTTATCAGAAATAGACAGATTTTGTGACACTTTAATTAAGATTAAACAAGAAATTGAAAAAATTAAATCAGGTGAATTTGATAAAATTGATAATCCAATTAAAAACGCTCCTCACACTGATACTGAATTATCATCAGATGTATGGGAACATAAATATTCAAGACAAGAAGCAGCATATCCTGCAAGTTTTTTAAAACAAAACAAATTTTGGCCTCCAGTTGCTCGGGTAGACAATGTTTATGGAGATAAAAATATATTCTGCACATGTCCAAGTATGGATGAGTTTAAAGAAGACGCAGCATAGCCTTAATGCGAATTGCAGTAATCGGATCAGGAATCTCTGGTTTATCAGCAGCACAAAAGCTTTCCAAAAAACATCATGTTGATTTATTCGAAAGCGAAGATCATTTTGGTGGTCATTCATATACTTTAGATACTTTAATTAATGGTAAAAAAGTTCCTGTAGATATTGGCTTTATTGTTTTTAATCATGAAACTTATCCAAATCTCATAAATTTTTTTAACGAATTAAAAATTGAAATTGAAAAAAGCGATATGTCATTTTCTGTTTCTGTAAAAGATACAAATTATGAATATTGTGGTAGAGGTTTAAACGGAATTTTTGCAAATAAAGCTAATCTTTTTAATTTAAAATTTTTAAAAATGTTTTTTGATATTATAAATTTCTACAAAAAGTGTGATCAAATTAAAAGTTTAAATGAAGAGATTACTCTTGGTGAATTTCTTGAAAAAAATAAATGGTCAAAAAATTTTATTAATTTTCATCTAATCCCAATGGTTTCTGCTATCTGGTCAATGCCCCCAGTAGAAGCAAATCAAATGCCAATTAAATTTTTTTTAAAATTTTTTCAAAATCATGGACTTTTTAAATTAAAAAATAGACCACAATGGTACACAGTCACCAACAGAAGTAGAACTTATGTAGAGAAAGTATTAACTCAAATAAGTGGAGAATATTTTAAAAATTATAAGATTAGTTCGATAAAAAGAAATAAAATTGGTGTTCAAGTATATTACGGTGCTAGTAACGAATTTTTTGACTATGATAAAGTTGTCATCGCTACTCATGCAGACGATGCATTGAAAATTTTGAGTGAGCCGACTGAGGATGAAAAAAAAATACTTTCAAATTTTAAATATAAATCCAATCTAGCAGTAATACATACTGACGATGTATGTATGCCAAACAATAAAAAAGTTTGGTCTTCATGGAATTCCTCAGTTGATAAATCAGATATTAGTAAGACATCATTAACTTATTGGTTGAACTTATTACAAAATCTGAAGACAGAAAAAAATATTTTCTTAACCTTAAATCCTTTTTTTGAAATAGATCAAAAAAAAATCCTACAAAAAGTTACTTTTACCCACCCTTATTTTGATCAAGATGCTTTGAATAATCAAAAATTATTAAAAGAAATACAAAATAAAAGAAATGTATTGTTTTGTGGAAGTTATTTTGGTTACGGTTTTCATGAAGATGGAATAAAATCATCCATTAATATGATTGAAAACCTAAATGATTAAAAATTCCAATATTTACGAAGGTAAAGTAATTCATAAAAGATTTAAGCCAAAATATCACTTTTTTAAATACAACGTTTTCTCACTCTTTTTAGATCTTGATGAAATTAATTTGATACAAAAAAAAATTAAAATTTTTTCTAACAATAGTTTTAATATTTTAAGTTTTTATGACAAAGATCACGGACCTAGAGATGGTAGTGATTTAAAAGCCTGGGTAATAGAAAATTTAAAATCAAACAACATTCAATTTGAAAACATAAAGGTAAAATTGCTTTGTTATCCTAGAATATTTGGTTACGTATTTAATCCATTAAGTATTTTTTTCGTTTATGATAATCATTCAAAAATTATAGCTATATTGTATGAAGTTAAAAATACATTTGGTGAGCAACATACTTATATATTTAAAGTCAACGACGAAAAAATAATTACAAATAGCTGTGAGAAGAAGTTTTTCGTTTCACCATTTATTGAAATGAAAAGTAAATACAATTTTAGAATCCTCAAACCTGAAAAAATGTTATCCGTAATAATTGATCAAAGTGATAAGGAAGGAAAATTGTTATATGCTTCACAAGATGGGGTTGCAAAAGAAATTAACAATAAAAATATGCTTATATCTTATATTTCTCACCCTTTAATGACCTTTAAAGTTATTGCCGCAATTCATTTTGAAGCATTAAAATTATGGTTAAAGGGAGTTAAGTTAGTTAAAAAAAACATAAAAATAAAAAATAATATTACGTTTGAAAAAAAATGAATTTTAATCTTTTGTCAGATAAAATCGTATTTAATTCTCTAAAACTAATAAAGCATGGATTTCTTGAAATTCAAAATCATGACAGCAAAATATATAAGTTTGGTAATGAGAGTGAACAATTAAGAGCAAAGATTAAAATTAACAAACCTGGTTTAACACTTCAAATAATAAAATCGGGAAGTGTAGGACTTGCAGAAGCGTACATGCGAAATGAATTTGAAACAGATAATCTAACTAATCTAATAGAAATAACAGCTAAAAATATAAAAATTGTCTATAAATTTTCAGGTATTTTTGATTTATCAATGATTAATAAATTAAAGAGTATTTTCATAAAAAATAATAAGAGTAGAAGTAAGAAAAATATTTCAAAACATTATGATTTAGGAAATGATTTCTTTTCATTATGGTTGGATCCTTCACTTACTTATTCAAGTGCAATTTTTGAAAAACAAAAAGACGATTTATTTTCTGCTCAACTAAATAAATATAAAAAGCTTACAGAATTAATAAAGCCAAACGTAGGAAATAAAATTTTAGAAATTGGCTGTGGCTGGGGTGGCTTTGCTGAATATGTGGGTAAAAATTATGATGTAAAATTAGATTGTATAACAATTTCTAAAGAGCAATTTGAATTTTCAAAAAAAAGAATATTTGAAAATGGATTGAATGAAAAAGTGAATATATTTTTGAAAGATTATAGAGATGTAAAAGACAAATATGACTCTATCGCATCTATAGAAATGATAGAAGCGGTTGGGCAAAATTATTTAGTCAATTATTTTAAAAGTATTAAAAAAAATCTATCTGAGAATGGAAGGGCCGCGATACAAGCGATAACAATCGATGATAGTTTATTTGACAGATATAAAACCAAAGAAGACTTTATACAAAAATACATATTTCCTGGAGGTTTTTTGCCATCAAAAAGAAAATTATATGATTTATCTAGTAGCAACGGTTTAGAAATTAAAAAATACGAGTCATATGGCTCTCACTATTCCAATACTTTAAAAATATGGAGAGATGAATTCCTAAAAAAATGGGAAGAGATTTCAAAACATGGATTTGATAATAAATTTAAACGTATGTGGCATTTTTATTTGTCATATTGTGAAGCTGGGTTTAAATCAAAGAATATAGATTTAATTCAATTTTCCATGCAAAATAAAATTTAATATGATTAACAAAAAATTTTTTAAAGTATTTTTATTGATAATTTTCACAGGATTAATTACAAGCTGTATAAATAATCAATCTATGAAACCAGAAGATTTTAAAGATCAAAAACCAAGACTAATAATTGAAGAATATTTAAGCGGAAACGTCAAAGCTTGGGGTATACTACAAAACAGATCAGGTAAAGTTACAAGACAATTTTCAGCAGACCTAGACGGTAAGTGGGATGGCAAACAACTTATATTAGACGAAAAATTTATTTGGAATGATGGTGAAATACAAAATAGGCAATGGGTAATAGATAAAATTGATGAACATAATTACGAGGGAACTGCAGGCGATGTAGTTGGTAAGGCTAGGGGGTATTCATATGGCCCAGCATTTAAATTTGAGTATGTTTTGTTAGTTCCTGTGAAAGGAAAAAATATCAAAATTACTTTTGATGATTGGATATTTATGCAAGACGAAAGAGTAGCTATCAACAGAGCTAAGATGACAAAATTTGGAATTAAAGTTGCAGAGTTGACTGTGATGTTTGTTAAAGATTAATTTTATTTTTTTTGTAATTTAGTTAATTTCCGTATTAAATAAAAATATAATCGATCAGGTATTATTTTTAAAAATTTAAGGATCAAAGTTAATTCTTTTGGGTAGTGTATTTCAAAATTAGAACCATTAATAAGCCCATCATAAATTTTGTCTGCCGAGAATTCTGGAGTTTTTAGAAAAGGCATCTTAAAATCATTCTTATCAGTCATTGGTGTTTTGATAAAACCTGGAGAAACTAAACAAACCCTCACGCCATATCTTCCAAAATCAAAATGTAAACTTTCAGCAAGATTACTTAAAGCAGCTTTGGATGGTCCATAGCCACTTGAGTTAGGTAAGCCTTTGTATCCTGCAATCGAAGATACAATGGTAATAATACCTTTTCCTCTTTCTCGAAAATGAGTTTCAACTGCTTTTATACAATTTAATGTTCCAAAAAAATTTACTTTAAATACATTTTCAATTTGCTCTACATCAATTTCTTTTTCTTTTTTTGGATCCCAAGTTCCCGTAGAAAAAAAACAAATTTCGATGTCACCAAGTTCCTTTTTTATATTTTCAAAAACAGACTTACACTTTTCCTTATCATTTACATCAAGTGGAAAAGATTTAATATTTTGATGCTTATCTTCGATTTCTTTTAATAAATTTTCTCTTCTTGCAGAAATAGCAACTGTCCATCCATTATTAGCAAATTTTAACGCAAGTGCTTTGCCAATTCCTGTACTTCCGCCGGTGATCCAAATTACTTTTTTATTCATATTTAACTGCTGTATAGTACTTAAATGCTAAAAAATAAAATTTTATCTTTTATTCTCTTTGCAATTACTACGTTTTCAGCTTCATTTATTGGAGGTTTGGTTACTATAAATTTTAAAGAACCTTGGTATTCAAATTTATCTAAACCTCAATACAATCCACCAGATTGGATATTTGGGCCAGTATGGACATTACTTTATTTATTTATGACAATAGCCATATGGAATGCGTGGCATAAAAACACAAAAAATTTAAATATTGTATTTTTATATTTCATTCATCTTTTTTTTAATACAACTTGGAGTGTTGTTTTCTTTGGTTTCCATAATATTTCTTTAGCAATTTTAAATCTTGTTGTGTTAATTATATTTATTGTTTTATTGGTATTTAAATATAAGAATATAAGTCAATTAAGCATGTATTTGATGATTCCATATTTGTTATGGTGTTGTTTTGCATTGCTTTTAAATATAAACATTTTTTTGATAAACTAATATGGATGATGTTGTAATAGTAGGTGGTGGTATAATTGGAGCTGCAACTGCATACTTTATGTCCAAAGAAGGCAGAAAAGTAAAAGTCATTGAAAGGGATCCAACTTATAAAACTGCGTCATTCCCATTATCACTTGGTGGATTTAGACGACAGTTTTTTCAAAAAGAAAATATTCTTTTAGGAAAATTTGCAAGGGAATTTATATTTCAAATACCAGAATTATTGAAAACTGAAAAAAATCCAAATCCAACAGCTAGCATGGTGCCCAATGGATATCTTCTAATGTTTGGACCAGATCATGCAGAAGAGCAATACAGAGCTTTAGAAAATCATAAAGAATGTGAAGCGGGTACAAAAAATATTAAAGGTTCTGAATTGAAAAACTATTTTCCTTACATTAATGAGGAAGGAATTGAAACTGCAACATTTACTGATAACAAGGAACTACTTGAAGATATTCCTGTAGTACCTCAAAAACATACAGTCTTTAGAGTTAAATGTCCTAAACATATTCCAGAGATGCCATTATCCGGAGATCTAACAACAGGAGTATATTGGCGACCAGAAGGAAAAGAATATTTAGCAGGTTCTCCAATTTCAGTTTTTGATGCAGAAGATCTCGAACCTGCATGGAATGATTTTGAAGAATTAGTTTGGCCTGCTCTTGCAAAAAGAATACCAGCATTTGAAGAACTAAAGTTAACAGGTGGATGGGCTGGATATTATGATTGTAACAAATTAGATAATAATGCTGTAGTTGGAAAACATCCAAAATATGAAAATGTTTACATGGCCTCAGGATTTACTGGCAGAGGTTTAATGCAAGCACCAGGAATTGGTAGAGCTCTAACTGAATTAATAACTACAGGCAGTTATCAAACTATAGATATTAGTGTTTTCGCAGTCGAAAGAGTATTAAATAGTTCTGCAAGACCCGAGCCCTACGTCTTATAATTTTTTTACGTAAACTCCCATCATCCCATTAAAAAAAGATACAGCAATTATAAGAATTTGACCTTTTAGTGAGTAAAAATCAAATGATGGATAAAAACTGATAGCTATACTCAAAAAAATATAGGTTAATAAAAAGGGTCTATAAAATTTCTTTAAAAATTTCATAAAAATTCTAATTAAATTTTTACAAGCATTTTTCCTATGTTTTTACCTTCTAATAAATCAATGAATGATTTTGGCGTATTTTCTATACCCTCGTAAACAGTTTCTTTAAATTTAATTTTATCTTCTAATAGCCATTTAGCCATATCGGTTTCAAACTGTTCTCGATCATCTTCATGATCAAAAATTATAAAACCTTTAATAGTTAGTCTTTTTACAAGAACATGAGCCATATTTTTTAAACCAGAGCCAGGATTAGTTGCATTCATTTGGGATATCCTTCCACAAATTACAATTCTTCCAAAGTTCTTCATTTGAAAAATAGCTGACTCTAAGAAATCGCCACCTACATTATCAAAATATAAATCAAATCCTTCAGGACAAACTTCTTTAAGATGCAAAACAAGATTTTCAATTTTTTTATAGTTAAACGCATGATCAATTTTTAAATCATTTTTTAACCATTTAACTTTTTCATCTGATCCTGTACTTGCAATTACTTTACAACCCATATTTTTTGCAATTTGACAAACAGTAGATCCAACACTACCTCCAGCTGAAGAAACAAGGATTGTTTGACCTGGTTTTAATTCACCATGTTTAAAAAGTCCTATATAAGCTGTATGACCTGTCATTCCAAGTGGACCTAGATATGTTTGTATAGGAATATTCATTGGCTCAATTTTTTTTAGATCATTGGAATTACAAACAAAGTAATCTCTCATTCCGAAATTACTAAAAACAATATCTCCTTCTTTAAAATTTTTGTCTTTAGACTCTTTAACTATACCTAAAGCATAACCTTCCATCTCTTCACCAATATTAAAAGGCGGTTTATAGTTTTTTCTTTCAGTCATCCTTGCCCTCATATAAGGATCAACTGAAATCCATAAATTTAAAACCAATATATTGTTCTTAGTATCTAAAGATATCTCCTTAGTTTTTATTTCAAAGTCAGTTTCTTTTGGTAAACCTGTAGGGATATAGTTTTTTAAAGCTACAAATTTGCTTGTTACAGGCATTAATTATGATCCCCAAATAATATCAAGTATTCTCTCTCTTTTGCATGCTTTCTTATATTTTAAATAATTTTCTAAATATACTTGATAGTAATCTTGATGTTTATCCTCTGCTTTGTAAAAAATCTCAAATTCTTTAACATATGTGACTACCTTCTTTTTAAATTTCTTTTCTAATCTTTTTATATCTTTCTCAATTAAATCTTTCTGATAATCGTTTTCATAAAATGCTACAGATCTGTAGCTGTATCCTTTATCGCAAAACTGGCCATAAGCATCAAATGGATCAATATTAAGCCAGAAGTTTTTTAAGAGTTCTTTATAGGATATTTTCTCTTTGTCATAAATTATTTCAACAACCTCAAAATGACCAGTATCTCCATAGGTGACTTCTCTATATGTTGGATTTGCAGTGATCCCTCCTGAGTAACCTGATATAACTTCTTCTACACCTTCCAACATTTCAAAAGATTCTTCCATGCACCAGAAGCAACCTCCTGCAAAATACGCTTTATCTTTTGAATGAGAGAATGATGTCGATACAAGAAATAATAGTAAAAAGTAGTAAAATAACCTCATATCTAAAATATATAATAATGAGGGTTTAAATCTATGGTATTAAAGGTAGCTACTTATTTAAGTAGCATACCTTTAATAAATCTATTTTATTTTTTTTGATATTTAGCAGC
>LULE01000860.1_pt2 | contig 10702 bp, 5 predicted proteins | sample 728231 | NCBI WGS metagenome assembly LULE01 (sample SAMN03860297, study PRJNA289734) | marine metagenome | biome: seawater column; feature: ocean; material: water; isolation source: Red Sea water column Station 192 - depth 10m | place: Saudi Arabia: Red Sea | collected 2011-10-15 | depth 10 m | reverse complement strand
AACCTTTGCCCTGGGCCTCAGAAAGGTTACTCCGCAATTATCACACTTGAAAACGTATACTGTGTTTTTCCGGTGGAACGTGTGGTAAATGCCTAGTTTGGACTGGCGTTCGTACAATCTCATCGTCTTGAGTGTTTCTATGAACATATTATTATTTAATAAATACACATAAACCAATATATGGCCAGAAAAATTATAGACACAGGAACACTAGGAAACACGGCAACGGGCGATACTATACGTACGGCCATGACTAAGGCCAATGAAAATTTTCTAGAACTTTACACGGATTTGGCGGCCACAACATCATCAAACGGTAATCTAACAAATGCAGACACCAACGGTGATGTAAAAATATTCGCCAACGGAACAGGAATCGTTGAGATAGATAGACTGTCTCTGAACAACACAACGATAAGTTCACTTGATACCAATGCGGACATCACAATTGAAGCCAACGGCACAGGTGGTATTGTGTTGGCAGGTCCGGTAACAGCAGGTGAAATAGTCACCAATGAAATCACTTCCAGAGGATCAAACGCAAATTTAAAATTAGTCACGGCAGGAACAGGTGACTTGATCATTGACACAGACGGACAGGTTGGTATTGGAACTGTCAATTCTCCAGACACTTCATTACACATCAAACAGGCCACTGCAACCATAACACTACAAAGAACTAATGACGCAAACACACCTGGTATTGATTTCCAAGCAAGTGGCGGTGACGTCAGAGCCAAGATATACATGGACGGTACTGACGGTGTCAACAAAGAAATTATTTTTAAAGTAAGAGATGATTCAAGTACAGACGAAAGATTCAGAGTCACACGAAGTGGAGCAAATGTAACAGGAACTTTTCTTGTAAAAGATGACAGTGATTCATCTCTAGGTGATGCTACAATCTCCATGGCTGAGAACAAAATTACAGCGGGAAGATCAAACGATAGTCTATTGATATCTGCATCTGGTACAGGTGAGGTAGAAATATTAAGTAATCTACTTGTACAAGGAGCAACACCGTTTGTTAAAATCCAAAGAACAGACAACGCTAACGTTCCTGGCATAGACTTCCTAGGGCAGGCCGGCACATCAGGAGCAAAGATCTTGTTCGACGGAACAAGCGGCACAGCAAACGAATTGATATTCCAGACGTTCACGGTACCGGCAGGACTTGCCGAGACATTTAGGGTCACAGGAACAGGAGCAAAAGTCTCAGGTATTTTAACACTACCTGATGGCAGTGCCAGTGACAACTATGCAGGATTCGGTGATAATGATGACCTGAAGATATTCCACAATGGAAGTCATTCAATAATAAGAGAGACAGGTACTGGAAGCCTTTATGTGCAGAGTGACAACAATGTGATAATTGGTAAGGATAGTGGTTCAGAAACGATGATAAAGGGTGTTGCTGATGGGGCAGTTGAACTTTATCATGATAACAGTAAAAAGTTTGAAACCACATCAGGTGGTGTTTCGGTCACAGGAAACCTTGCGGCAGATGGCTCACAAATTGATTTCACAAGCCTTCCGACCTCCGATCCGGGAGTGGCAGGTAGACTGTTTAGATCAGGCAATGATGTGAAAATAAGCACCGGCTAATAGCCGCTTGATGCATACACACAAAATCCGCTAAATATTAGTCGATATGACTCAAGAAATAATAAATGTAGGTGTAAATGCGGATGACGGTAGCGGTGATTCGTTATATGAAGCCGGCAATAAGATAAACAACAACTTCACTGATTTCTTCAATCTTACAGTTGTACAATCGGATATCAAGTTCTTGGGCAATAACATAACAGCCAGGCTTTCAGATTCAGACATAGACGTACACCCAAGTGGGACAGGATCGATACTGTTCCCGGGAATAAGATTCAATGACAACAATATCGAGGCTGTTAATAGCAACGACGACCTAAAGATAGTGCCCAGCGGATCGGGCTCAGTCATTATAGACGGCATAGGATTCAGTTCAGGTACAACCATCACTGCCACGGATTCAAGCACTGTGAACATCAATGAAAACGTCATAGTAGATGGCACATTTTCGGCCACAGGAACATTTGATTTCGGTGGCACCAAAGCATTCGCATCAGGATCACTTTTTGGAACACTGTCATTGCAGGATGGAATCATTGTTGATTCTATAGGTGGATCAATAAGTTTCGATAATGAAAACCTCACAACAACAGGAACACTATCAGCGGCCACAGGCTCGCAGTTTGGTCAGTTAGATCTACTTAATGGAATCATAAACGATTCATCTGGTGCAATAAGTTTTGGCAACGAAAATTTATCTACCACAGGTACCCTAACTGTTTCTGGGACGACCACACTAGGTTCCATGACAGTATCAGGCGCGACATCATTTGCAGATTCCATAACAGTTGACAATCTTACGTTCAACGATAACATAATTTCAACCAGCTCTAACGCTGACCTAAACCTTACTCCAGGTGGCACGGGTGTTGTGAACGTGGCAAACCTGACCATAGACTCGACCATTAATTTTACAGACAATGTCATCAAGGTCACCACGTCAAACGCAGATCTAGTTCTGTCAGGAAGTGGTTCAGGTTCTGTGGAGATCAACGGCGTAGATCTAAATTCAGGAACAATAGATAACGTGGTTATAGGTGCCAATGATCCATCAACAGGACTATTTGATCAAGACAACCTAAACTACACAACACTTGTCCTTCCAAACAAAATTACTTTTTCAGGCAACACGATATCCACAAACACCATTAACGGACTTAAACTACCTAACGCTGACGGAGGAACTGGAAATTTTTTACAAACAGATGGAAGCGGAAACCTTAGTTTCGCTGGTGTGTCTATCTCTTTCAGTGAATCAACAATAGAGGACGCCAGAGCCACTGTTGGTTTCACTTCCGAAGTTGTCATAGACGCCAACTTGTCAACAGGGGAAAATGAATCCATCACAGCAGGAACCAGTATGATCAACGACTTCGCACAGGCGAAGTACGACAGTGCATGGTACATCGCACTCAGCAGACTTGAGGAAGCAGACAGCTCCATAGAGTTCCAGATGCAGAAACACATCGTGGCACAGGGAACTGAGGACGGGTCAACATTTGACGCATTCTCCGGTTCATCTCAGATCATAAGGACTTCGGCCGCCGAGGAAGTGCAACTTTCCACAGACATAAGATCGGCAACAGACAAGATAAGGTTACTTGGGTCGGGAGGAAAGTTGGCAGATGGTTCTACAGACTCCGCAGTCAACACACTACACTTCTTCAGAATTGGTCTCGGAGACAATGACTCTTCGGGCACTCAGGCCGGTGACTCCACTTACACACAGCAACAGACTTTAGTTGTTGCGGATCTAGATTCGGCGGCGGCGAATATAGACTCATGGAGTGCGTCATCATACAGGGGTGCCAAATATTTTGTATCTATCAACAACACCACTACCAACGAAGTTTCATCAACGGAGTTATTGGTGGTCCACGATGGCACAGATGCATTCATAACAGAATTTAACACTATCATCACAAACGCAGAAGCCACACCACTGGCAACTTTCACAGCAGACATTAGTGGAGGCAACGTGAGAGTAAGAGGCGCCAACGGCACAGCAGGAACATGTAGGATCACAATGTACAGGGTGCTTTTATCTGACACAGAATCAGCAAGATCAGGCACACCAATAGCCATTGTGGGATCAACTTCGATAGGACAGCTGGTTTCCACAGAATCAGATGCCAACGTGTCAATTTTGACTTCGAAACAAGGATTTGAGACCACAGAGATATTAGATGAATTTTCTTCATCAACCTACAACAGTGTGTGGTATCACACATTGGTCAAGGACATGAACGGCAATCGATTGGCATTACACAAATACTCAGTGAATCATGGGGCAAGTGATGACAGTAGTATCGAAGCATTTATATCGGACAGTGGTGTTGTAAGGAACGAGGAATTCGATCCCGTGACTGCTGAGGTTGCGGTTGACGATGGTAACATACAATTGAAACTGACAGGAGTTGATGATGGTTCCACTACTGTAACAAATTTTGCCAACGCATACAGGATTGGAATCGGTGACAACACAACTGACTCAACCACTGGGGGCGTGGCAACGGAAGACGGCATAGTGGTTGCTGGCAACAGCGAGACCAAGATTGATCATGTTGTCGCTGAAGGTACAACACGGGGAATACTAGCGGCAGAGAGGACAGGTGCAGAATTCACTGCCAGTGAATTCAATGGTGCCATGTTTCATGTTTTAACACGTGACATTGCCAATGGCAGTTTCGAGACACAAAAGATTTCAGTGCTACATAATTTCAATGATGCATTTCTTACGTCATCAGCAGTTGTGAGAACAGACGTTGGTGACACACACCCAACCTACGACGCTGATGTGGTGACATCAGGTGACAGCTCATCAAAAGTTAGATTGAGGCTGACAGATGGTGACGGATCATCAGTCACAGCATCCAACTCGCTGGCATACTACAGGATAGGTATTGGTGACAGTGACTCCACAGGATATGTGGGGGAACTAGGACTAGTGCATGATATCACTCATGTGTCAATCATAGACAGCACTGTGACTACCTTAAATGCGTTCACAAAAGGTCCACACGCCGCGGCAAAGTATTTTATAAATGTTAAGAATCAATCAACAGGTGAAACCAGCAACATAGAAGCACTGGTCACACATGACAACACCAACGCATACATCACGTCGTACAATGAAGTCTTCTCAGGCAACAACAGCCTTATAACATTGACCGCAGACATAAACGGTACCAGTGTCAGGTTGAGAGGTTCGGCAACAGCAGGTGGTAGCACCAAAGTCGTAGTCAACAGGATAGTGGCATTCGCTGACACAGAAGCAGACGAAGCAACAACCGACAGCACAAGGAAAGTGATAGGAAATGTTACAACGTCGAGCACAGCAACAACGTTTGACACTTTCCAATCCAGTGACACAGATGCTGTACACTATGTTGTTTGTGGACAGAACGGTGCAGATGAGAAATTTCTTTGTGAAGCTTCTGTCGTGACAGATGGCACAGAAGTCTTTGTATCCCAAGGTCCCAATGTCAGCACAAAAGGCACAGACATGTTGGAACTTTCTGCTACAATTTCAGGAGGCACGGTGAGTGTCAAAGCAAGTTCCACTTCTGGTGGATCAACGGCAGTTAGTGCCTACGCAATTAGATTAAAGGCGCCGGCTGAACAAACACAAACACTTGACAGTTTTGCACACGCAGATTATAGGGGAGCAAAATATTACATTAGTGCAACTAGTTCATCAAACTCAGCAACACAGAACGCAGAGGCATTGGTGGTTCATGATGGTTCAGACGCCTTTATTACAGTTTATAATGATCATTTCACTAAAGAAAAGCTATTCACTCTCACGGCAGGCATATCAGGTAGTAACGTGGTCATCACAGCCACTGGACTTGTTGCAGACACCACAATAAGATTTTATAGAATACGACTGGCAGATGATCAATCCGCGGCAACTCCACGTGCTGATGTCAAAGTGATTTCGGCTGTGACCGTTTCAAGTACAGCCACGACAATAGACACCTTCAGCACCAACACAGATGCAGGCGCACACTATATCATAATTGGTTCGGCCAGTGACGGCAAAAGTATCATGGAGGCCTCTGTGATCAGTGACGGCACAGAAGCAAGTGTGTCAGAAGGGCCACAGGTCAGTAGTAAAGGCACAGCACAGTTGGAACTATCTGCATCTCATTCAAGCACAACAACAACATTACAGGCATCGTCAACATCTGGTGGGTCCACAACGGTAAACGCCTACAGGATAACATTGGCTAAACCATCCGGAACGGCCTACACAGAGATTGACTCATTCGCACATGGAAGCACACAGGGTGCCTTGTACGTGGCAGTGACTCACCAGACCGACGACAAGTCGGCCATTGACGAAGTCATGGTGGTCACAGACGGCACGGATGCGTATAACCATAGGTTTGGCATCAACACTGATTCAGCAACAGCAAATCTAGTCAACTGGGAAACAGTGGTTGACGGATCCAATGCATCTGTTAGAGCAACGCTGGCAGATTCGAGAGCATCAGGAACAATAGTCGCATGGCAGGTCCACCTGGATAGGGCGGCTGGAAACCCATCAAACATCGCCACACTAGACACATTCGACAAGACTACCCACAGGGGTGCTTTTTACAACATGTCAATATCTGACTCAAACGGAGGCACGTTGGGGAACTATGAGACCCTTGATGTGAGGTTAACACACGACGGAACAGATCCATACATATCTGTGTCTGGAAGGACAAGTAGCACTGGCTCTGATCTGGCAACAATCACTGCAGACATAAGTGGTGACAATGTCAGGCTCAGAGGACAAATAAATACTAGTAACACGCATGAAATAACCGTGGTTAGAAGATTGATAGAATTATAGAATATGGCACAATTAATTTTAAATGTAGGACAAAACGCAAACGACGGAACGGGAGATACGTTACGGGACGCGATGATCAAGGTGAACACCAACTTCACCGAGATTTACGCATCAGCAGGATTTGACCTTACAAGCATACAGGTCACAGGAAATGAGATCAGGGCAACCAGGACCAATGATGATTTAATATTCAAACCAGCTGGCTCAGGCGCTGTGAATTTTCCCGCAATCAGCATTAGTGGCAATGAAATAATCGGTACAAGGTCTAATGAAAACATCAACCTGGTGCCTGCAGGCACAGGATCAGTGGTTTTCGGTGCAATCAAAATTTCAGGCACAACATTAAGTTCGGATGACTCCACAGCGATCAATATTAATGACGGTTTGGTTGTTGATGGTGATTTGTCAGTGTCTGGAACACTTTCATTTTCAGGAGCCATCACAGCAGGATCTGGATCAACGGTTGGAAATCTAACTCTTGCTGATGGATCAATCACTGACTCGTCTGGTGCCATAAGTTTCGGCAATGAGAACCTCTCGACCACTGGAACAATGACCGCGGGCTCAGGTTCCACAATAGGTAATCTTACACTCGCAAACGGCTCAATCACCGATTCATCAGGTGCTATCAGTTTTGGAAATGAAAATTTAAGTACAACAGGAACACTACAAGTAGACGGATTGTCCACACTAGGCGCATTAACAGTCACCGGTGCAGTTACATTTGGTGGTGGTGGAGTCACGGTGGACAACTTGAACTTCAATGATAACACTATCTCTTCCAGTTCGAATGCGGACATTCGTTTGACCCCAGGTGGCACAGGATCAGTGATCGTGGGAAGCCTTACGATAGATGACAACATCAACATAACTGACAACGAGATACAAGCAACAGCTTCCAACTCCAACTTGGTTTTATCACCATCAGGAACAGGATCAGTGGTGATTGGCAAAGCGGACATCAACAGTGGTGCCATTGATGGGACAACCATCGGTGCATCAACGCCAGCGGCGGCGACTTTTACTACACTTACCGTAACTAGAGCACTTACACTAGAAGGTATAACTATTGATGACAACACCATAAAGACTAATTCTTCAAATGCCAATCTTGAACTATCAGCAAACAGTTCTGGAACTGTAAAAATAAGTGGCCTTAGTTTCCCAACATCAGATGGAAGTACTAACCAATTCCTTAAGACAGACGGCTCTGGTACATTGTCATTTGCTACTGCTGGTGCCACATTAAACAATTCGGATCTAGTGGATGGCACAACAACAGTGGCCACTTCAACTACCACTGTCATGAACACATTCGCTACTGACACTGTCAGGAGTGCCAAGTACTTTATATCCATAACAGATGCAACTAATAGCAGATTCGAGGTAGTAGAAGCAAATGTAACACACGATGGATCAGATGCTTACATCAGTGTGTTTGGATCCACAACAGATTACACAGGACCATTGACCACATTCACAGCAGATGTTAGTGGTGGAAACGTTAGAGTATTGGTAACAAACACGTCAAGCGACAGCACAGTATTCAAATTCCAAAGAATATCCATGGACGTATAATTTTACGTTCGGTTTATAAAATCAATAATAAATAATCATAGCAAAAAGGGGATTTAAACATGGCGCAACAAACTATTAACATAGGATCAAGTGCAAACGACGGAACAGGTGATCCGTTAAGAACGGCATTTGACAAGATAAACGACAACTTTACAGAATTATATGGCTCAACAGCAGAAGCCAATGACTTGGTTGAGGATTCAACTCCGCAACTAGGTGGAGATCTGGATGTAAACGGAAGAAGAATTACATCAGCAAGATCAAACGAAGACATTGTATTATTACCAAATGGCACAGGTGGAGTGGTAGCTTCAGCGATAAGAATAGCTGGAACAACAATCAGCTCTGATGACTCTAGCACGATTAACATTAACGAAGGACTAGTGGTTGATGGTACAGCGTCAATAAGTGGTGCAAGTACATTGACAGGAGCAGTTTCGGCTAGTTCAACCTTGGCTGTTACAGGGGCCGCAACATTAAGCTCGACTTTAGCAGTTACAGGTGCAACTACATTGACAGGTGCAGTTGTAGTAAACAACAGCGTCACGGCAACAAGTGTAACAACCAACGACATTGTGTCAAATGGTTCAAACGCAGACATCACAATAGATCCAACAGGAACTGGTGACATCAACCTTACAGCAGGTGCAGATGTTAACCTGCCAGCGAACATCGGAATGACATTTGGTGATGACGGAGAAAAAATTGAAGGTAACGGTACAAAATTAACAATATCATCAAGTGATGCCATTGAGTTGACAGCCACAACAGATGTTGTGATTCCTGCCAACGTGGGTATCACATTTGGAACTGGCGAGAAAATCGAAGGTGACAGCACAGACCTTACAGTGACATCAGGTGCAGATATTAATTTAACAGCAACAGCAGATGTAAACTTGCCTAACAACGTAGGAATGGTATTTGGTGATGATGGTGAGAAGATCGAAGGTGATGGAACAAACTTGACAATTTCATCTTCAGGACTTGCAACTATAACTGCAACAGGAAACACTGCAATCACAAATAATGCCACAGTAGGTGGAACTTTAAATGTCACAGGAACTACGACAGTTGCGGCATTGACAACAACAGGTGCACTTACACTTGGTGGAGCAGTTGCAATAGGTGACCTAAACATATTAGCAGACGGCACAATTACAACAGATTCAAATGGCGACTTTGTAGTCGATCCAGCAGGTACAGGTGCCATTGTGCTGACAGGGCCTATCACTGCAACAGGCACACAGACCACAACAGGACAACTAAATGTTGATAATTTAAGATTAGATGGTAACGTCCTTTCAGCGACGGACACAAATGGTGGTATTACACTTACTCCAGACGGAACCGGCTCAATTACACTAGGTGGGCAGATTGTTGGTGTTACTAATGAATTAAACGCAGTTGACATAGAAGTATCAGGTGTATTAAGATCAAACACAATACAGAGTGATACGTCAGACGCGGACATTAACATATCATCTCAGGGTACAGGTGCAGTTGCAATCAGTTCACAGCTTACATTGACAGGATCATTCCTACCAGCGATACACACATTCACAGCCACAGATGCAATTACGGTGGCGGAACATGCAGGTAGAACTTTATTACTGGGTGAAGTAGGTGGTAACGCATTGGTTACATTAACATTACCAGATGCAACAGGAAGTGGGGCAACTTACAAATTTGTAGTTTCTGTAGCAAACACATCAAACTATGTGATCAAAGTTCCAGATGCAAACAACACAATAGCTGGAATAATGTTGTACCTAGATGAAGATGGTACGGCGGTAACAGCTTTTCCAACAGTTGCGGCATCAGATACAATTACTTTGAATGGTGGTACTACCGGTGGTATAGTTGGTGACTATCTAGAGATAGTTGACATAGCCACTGACAAGTATCATGTCAGAGGCGTCATGAGAGTTGCGGCAGGTGCCAACCCAGCAACTCCATTTAGTGCCACTGTAAGTTAATAGTTAATAGCATACTATAACGCACACTATAAATCGTTGATACTCCAATAAATATCCATGTAAGGAGTATTTTAATGGCAACACCAGTGTGGACAACCACAGCAGGAAAACTGGCATCTATCGATGAGCAGTCAGCGTTTTCGCTACAACTTGAAGCGAATACTAGCGATTCCACGGCCATTACATACTCGTTGATTGCAGGTAGCCTACCATCAGGAATGTCTCTTACTTCCACAGGCTTACTAACAGGAACTCCGGCTGAGGTAGCCAAAAGAACTCTTTACACCTTCGTCGTGCGAGCCACGGCCGGATCCGCAATCACAGACAGAACATTTACACTTGATGTGTCTGGCGCAGATTCGCCAGTGTTCACAACAGTGGCGGGACAGCTTAACAAGCCATTGTCAACGGTATACACCACTGACAGTTCATCAACTTGTGACAGCACATTGTCAACGGCAGATGTAACAGGTAACGTTACAGTGCTTGACGGTTCATTTATAGAATATGACATCGTTGCTACAGACACAGACACAGCGGCAGGACAAAATCTCGTATACGAGGTTGTACAAGGTTCCTTACCACCAGGAGTAACTATGACAACTGGAGGAAAAATATCTGGAATAGTGCAACTTGCTATTGATGATTCTTACGGCCCACAGGGTGGATATGATTTTGATCCATTTCCAGATTATTC
>LULE01001960.1_pt1 | contig 10827 bp, 10 predicted proteins | sample 728231 | NCBI WGS metagenome assembly LULE01 (sample SAMN03860297, study PRJNA289734) | marine metagenome | biome: seawater column; feature: ocean; material: water; isolation source: Red Sea water column Station 192 - depth 10m | place: Saudi Arabia: Red Sea | collected 2011-10-15 | depth 10 m | reverse complement strand
GAAACAAATGATCGAATTTTCAATTAATTTTGCTGAAAAATTTTATGCAACACTTTGTGATCAAGATAGAACTCCAATAACAAAACAAATGATCTCACATATTGAGTCTAGGGCTCAAGATATAGCAAGATTAAAACAACTAAATATTTCTGATGAGGAAAATTAAATAAATGATAGAACCTTGGAAGATTATTGTAGAACTTGAAAGTGATAACAGTCGATTGTTTAAAGAGGGAGTAATAGAAAAGTTCCTTAACGATAAAACCTTTCAAGAGGGGCTTGTTATGTGTTTAGATCCTTTGACTACATTTGGAGTTAAACAAGTACCAGAATGCATTGAAGATGGAGCAGGTCTAGATTGGAGTGATTTTAAAAAAGCTGCAAATCAATTAATAGATAGAGACAAAACTGGCCATGCTGCAAGAGATTTGATAATTGAATTAATTGAATTATCAAAGACAGATCAGTGGAATGATTGGTATAGAAGAATTCTTATCAAGGACCTTAGATGTGGAGTAAGCGAAAAGACAGTAAATAACGTTGCAAAAAAAATGGACTTGGAATTCAGAGTACCTATTTTTTCATGCATGTTAGCTCATGATGGCGCTAAGCATCCAAAAAAAATTAGAGGCGATTGTTTGGTAGAGTACAAATATGATGGTGTAAGAGTTATTGCGATTGTTAAAAATGGAAGGGCTACTTTATACAGTCGAAATGGAAAGATATTTAATAATTTTCCACATATTGAAAATGCTCTAAGTAAAAAAGAATTTAATAATCTTGTTTTCGATGGAGAGGTAATGAGTGATGATTTTCAAGCCTTAATGAAACAAGTTTATAGGAAATCTGGAGCAAAAACTGATGATGCTTATCTGGCTTTGTTTGATATTCTTCCACTCAAAGAATTTAATAGTGGAAAAAGTAAACTTACTTCTATTGAAAGAAAAGAAAAACTTAATGGATTAGCTCAATCATTTGATGATGCAATAAAGCTTGTAGATTATGAAATTATTAATTTTGATAATGATGATGGACAGGCTAAATTTTCTAATATGAATAAAGAAGCACTTGAAAAAGGTTTTGAAGGTTTAATGATTAAACCGAATGATAATTTTTATGAGTGTAAAAGAAGTCATGCTTGGTTAAAAATAAAACCTTTCATTGAGGTAACGTTGAAGGTTATTGATATTCAAGAGGGATCAGGGAAGCATGAGGGTAAGTTAGGTGCATTTCATGTAGAAGGCAAAGACGATGGTAAGTTCTTTTCTTTAAGCGTTGGAAGTGGGCTTACTGATGATGATAGAGAAAGATTTTGGGCTGCTAAAGATAAACTTATTGGAAGAATGGTAGAAATTAGAGCAGATGCTATAACTCAAAGTATTGAGGGCGAGCACTATAGCTTAAGATTTCCAAGATTTAAAAACTTTAGAGGATTTAAAGAGGATGAAAAGATTTAAGTATAGTTACTTCCTATTAATAATATTGATCATTCAATCTTGTGCTACAAGACCTCCTGAGAATCCTGACAATATATGTCTGATTTTTAAAGAAAAAAGAAGTTGGTACAAAGCAGTCATTAAAAGCGAAAAAAGATGGAAAATACCACCTTATGTATTGATGTCATTTGTTCATCAAGAGTCAAGTTTCCAAGCAGATGCCAGACCTGATAGAGATAAAATCCTTGGTTTTATACCTTGGTTTAGACCGTCTTCTGCTGTTGGATATTCTCAAGCACTTACTAAAACCTGGGAGGATTATAAGGATGAGACTGGAAATACTAGGGCGAACAGAAAAGATTTTGCAGATTCAGCAGACTTTATAGGTTGGTACGCAAGCAAGGGTTACTATCAAGGTTTTGAGAGGACTGATGCAAGGTCACTGTATTTAGCATATCACGAGGGTTATACAGGGTTTGAAAAAAAAACTTATCGAAAAAAACAATGGTTAATAAAAGTTGCAGATAGAGTTCAAGCAAGATCAACCAAGTATCAAAAACAGTACTGGGGTTGTGAAAAAGATTTAAAAAGGAAGAAATTTATATTTTTTTAATTAAATATTTTGTATTTTGAAATTTAATTTTTTCATCTCATCAATATAATTTTCGCCAGCAATGACAGATTTCTTTGATTCATTAAACAAATATTTTTGAGAGACATTTACTAGATCATCAAGTGAACAGCTTTTTACTAATGATCTAATTCTTAATCTTGCGTCTAAATCTTTTTTATCAAGATTCATAGAGAAATCACTCATCGCCTCTCCAAATGGAGATAGCGGCTTATCTATACTTGATATTATTCCTAAAACACCCTCGTCAAGCTGCTCTTGAGTAATATTTTTGAGCGACCATTCTCTGGATTTTTGAAACTCTTCAAACGTTTCAGAACATCTTGGATCACGATATGAAAAGAATTTAAATACTTTGTTATTGGAGTCTTGCATCGCTCCGGAACCATAAGCCCCACCTTTCTCTCTGATTGCTGAATGTAAATATCCATTTCTTAAAACAGCACCTAAAACGCTCAAAGCCGGCGCATCTTTATGAAAAAAATCGACCGTCGGAAAAGCCTCAGCACAATAAGTAACTTGAGCACCTGTAATCCATCCTATGGATTCTTCTTGTATATCAAAATAATTCTGAACACTAAAGTTAGTATCTTTATCGTCAAACTCAAAGTTAATATTTGAGTGATCTATGTCAAGAGAAGATGCAGTAAATGAATAAGATGGGTTTGAATCAATTTTATTTTTTATACCATTTAATAATTGAATGTACTTATCAAGATTAGATTCCGTTTCGATATTCTTTGAGAGCTTGTTTGTATTGGTAATAAAATTTATACCTGATACGAAATCATTGGTAGCTGAAATGTTATTAATTTGAGCTGCAGCATTGCTCATAGAAAGAATATGTCCATTTTGTATTAAAGACTTTTCATTATCTGATGATATGAAGTTAAGCATATCTTTAATTCTATTTTTATCAGAAAAATTAGAGTTCTTTGCAGTTTCAATCATTAAATCTTGCATTTTCTTTTCATTATCTTCTAGTGATTTAGATGTGATTTTTAATCCTAAAGAATGAGTCGATTGATTATCATCTGGAATGAGTGTAAAACTTGCTGAAATACCCCCAGTTACCGCAGACTGCATTTTTTGGACATCCTCATAGCTTTTATCACCAATCCCAACATCAGTTAATGTATTTGTAAATAACGAGGCAATTTTGAATTCCTCTTTAGTCAGCGGATCGCATGGAAGAATTATTGAATGATAAGTAATGCCATTTGTACCAACGTTGTAATAAAAATTTTTATTGTCATTTTTAAAAGATTGAGATTTTGCATATTCTCGAGATTTTGGTATGTCTGCTTTAGTTACCTTGGGTAAAATTTCTGGATTATCAGATTTTTCTTGTCTAGCTTTTAGGTTTTTAGCTAGTTCAATTATTCTTTCTTTGTCATCAACGGACAAGTTTTTTGATTTTTGATCAATTTTTGCTTGGATTTCCATTTCTTTTTTTGAATTGAATTCAATATCAGGCGCAAGACAGTAGTTCACTCTATGTTGATTATTAATAATTTTCTTTTCAATAAGATTTTCAATATAGTTTTCTTTTTTAAGATTATTTTTAATTACATCAAATGATGCATCTAGATCTAAGACTTTAAGAGGGTCATCATTGTGTAAGCAGGCTGGAAGACAACCTAACATAATTTGAAGACCATAAGGCATACCGGAACCCGTTATCTCTCTTTGTTTTATTTCAAGTTGATGAAGTGATGATTGAACAAGTTCTTCAGAAATGCCATTTGAGACAACATTTTTTAAACAATTTAGAATTAATTCTTCAACCTCAAGTTGCTTATTGGAATCTACACCTTCAAGACCTGCAGCAAATACTAGCTCTTTATGATCAGCTTCTAGACCAGTTAATGGAGATAAAGATTTACCCAAATCGGTATTTTCAAGCGTCTTTCTTAAAGGCGATGCAGAATTATCTAAAAGTATGTTTGAAACTAAATACGATTCTAATAACTCTACTGGATTATGACTTTCTCCCAAAAGCCAGCTTAATACGACATGATGATTATTTTCATCTTCTGGCATGGGATTATAGTATTCGGTAATAGTTTTTGGTTCACTGATTCTATTTTCGTTTTTCACACTTATAGTCTCAGATGATGGCTGAAAGCTTTTTAAAACATTCTCATTTATGAATTCTTGAATTTCAGTAGGATCAACGTTACCAAATGTAAAAAAAGTTGCATTCGACGGGTGATAATGTTTTTTATGGAACTCTACAAGGTAATCATGGGTTAGATCTATAATGTTTTCAGGATTTCCACCACTATTATGTTTATAAGTTGATGAGTTATATAGGTGCTTTGATAGACCATGCCACAACTGGCTAGTTATAGAGCTCATAGCTCCTTTCATTTCATTGAAAACCACCCCTTTAATTTCTAAATCGCTATCTGCGTTATTACTTTCGGAGAATTCGAGCCTATGGCCTTCCTGAAGGAAATCATCATCATGAAAAATGGATCTCTGACAGGATACTTTTTTGATCCACATAGAGCTGTATGCTCTAAGATATGTGCAACTCCAGTTGAATCTTCAGGAATAGTTCTAAAGGCAACCATAAAGACTTTTTCATCACTTTTTGAATCTAGATGAATATGCTTGCAATTGAAATTAGATTCAGTATATATTTGAGCATTAAGGTCTAATAATTTAATATATTTCTGATCTTCTAAGTTAAACATATTTCAATAATAAATAATTTATGAATAAAATTACATCACTTTTAAGCTTAATAATACTTATAGGCTGTACTGCAACTCAATCGAATATTAAGACCGATTCAATCGAGACTTTTAATTTAAGTAATTATAACGAATTTAATATAAAGATAAACAATACAAATATAAGCGCTGAAGTTAACCCCATTGTGCTTGAAAGATTTAAAGAAAATCTCAAAACAGCAGTTGAACAAAGAGGTCTTAAATACAATAAAGATTCAAATATTGTTTTCGATATAAATTTTACTACAAAAGAAACAGTAGAGTCCGATCCATTGAATTTTTACTACTCAAGATATTACTATGATTATTATAGATATAGAGATGACGTATATAACGTTACTCAAAACATACTAAGAGTAAATCTAAGAAATCTTGATGATGACAAAACACTTTGGACTGTTGTAACAGTATGGAGAGATGGTTCTAGCAGATCAATATCTTCTGACGATGCGTCGAATATGTTAGTAGATGAGATAATGATAAGCTTTTTATAAAAGTATATTTTGCATAAATTCTTTAAAATATTTTTAATACTTGTCGTCGTTACAGGATGTTCAAATTCTGATAGTAAAAAAATTGATATTCCTTATTCATCTGAAGTTGAAGATCTTATTTCTCATTCAGAAGAATTTGAGCAAAAAGTATTATCTTATGATACTCCTGGCGGACTCATTCACTTTGCAATTGGATTTGGCATTGCAAATTCAATAATGGTTGAGGGTAATGGTGGAAACATCATTATTGATGCTGCTGATAGCATGTACGAGGCGGAAAAGGTCTATAACTTATTCAAACAAAAAAATTCAAATCCGATTAAAGCGATTATTTACACTCATAACCATGGAGATCATACTTTTGGAACACAATATTATCTTAATATTCAAGAAGAAAGGCCACAAATTATTGCTCATGAAGATACTGACTTTTATGTTCAAAGAATAATGGGGATTCTTAATCCTATTATTGCTGCTCGTAGCACAAGAATGTTTGGCACTACCTTACCTGAAGAAGATTTAATTAATGTTGGCATAGGTCCAAACTTAAGTGTTTCAAAATCACCAACAGGATATGTAAAGCCAGATTTAACTTTTGAAGATGAACTAAAAATCAATATTTCTGGTATAGAAATTGAGATGTATCATGCACCTGGTGAAACAAATGATCAGATTTTTGTATGGTTGCCTAATCACAAGTCTCTAATGCCAGGAGATAATGTATATAAGACTTTTCCAAACTTATACACCATAAGAGGTACCACACATAGAGATGTAAAAGGCTGGATAGAAAGCCTAGATCATATGAAAACATTTAATCCAGAATTTCTTTTTCCAAGTCACACCAAACCAATTATAGGAAAGGATGTAATACAAGATGTCTTAAATGTTTACAGAGATGCTATTCAATATGTTCACGACCAAACAATTAGATTAATGAATCAAGGAATGTATCCAGATGAGATTGCCGAAAAGATAGAATTACCCGATAGCATAGTAAATTCCCCATATTTAAAAGAATTTTATGGAACTGTTAGATGGTCTGTTAAGAGCATATTTAATGGATACTTAGGATGGTTTAGCGGTAATCCATCTGAATTAGATCCGCTTTCAAGAGAAGAAAAAGCAAAAAGAGTATTAAATCTTGCTGGAGACATAAATGTTTTGATTGAGGATCTAAGGATTGCGGTTAGTAATAATGATATGCAATGGGCACTTGAACTAAGTGATTATTTAATCGCATTAGATAATTTTACCGAGGAAGTAAGAAACTTAAGAATAGATGCTTTGTTATACGAAGGTTCAAGATCATCAAATCCAAATAAAAGAAACTATTTTTTAACCTCAGCTTTTGAGTTGAGCTCAGATTATGATGAACCTTCATTGTTAGATAGGACTTCTGAAGAACTATTAGAATATATTTCAATGAGTACATTATTTGATGTTTTATCTACAAGATATAATCCGAAAAATATTGAAGAAAACATAACTGTTTGTTTTATTTTTTCTTCAGGATTAACAAAAAACATTACCATTAGAAATCAAGTAGCAGTTATCAGTAATTCAAATCAAGATATGTGCTCGATTACTGTTTTGACCGACGAAATAGAACTTAAAAAAGTTTTAACTGGATTATCCAATCCCGTTACATCTATTGCATCAGGAGACATGCAAATAGAAGGAGGTTCGGTTGAATTTCTCCAATTCCTTAGCAAATTTAGATAAATTAACTAAGAATTACCAGATGGTATGTCTTTGAATGCAACACCTTTATCAGCTCGTGGATCTTGAGGAAGTCCAAGCACTCTTTCAGCAATGATGTTTCTTAGGATTTCATCTGTTCCACCAGCTATTCTCATTCCAGGTGCGCCCAACCAGGCATTTTGAAAACCTTTTACATCATTATTATCTGTTCTTAGCATGCCAGCCATGTCTAGTGAATCTATCCCAAAATTACCAATATTTTGAAGTTTTCCAGCGCTGACAATCTTAGTTATTGATGCCTCAGGTCCAGGAGTATCTCCTCTAGAAAGTGCAGACATTGTTCTTAGCTTTGTATTTTTAAGGCCACTTTTTTCACAATACCAATCAGCAATAGATTCTCTTGCTGCTTTATTATTTAAAAGGGGCTCTCCTAGATTATCTTGAGTTTTTGCCCATCTAAAGGCATCCTCAACATCCGCTCCACCTGCATCACCAACGGCAAGTCTTTCATTCATTAATGTTGTTATAGCAACCTTCCAGCCATCACCAATTTCTCCAAGTCTTTGAGAATCAGGAATTTCTACATCAGTGAAATAAACCTCATTGAAACTTGAACCACCAGTAATTTGCTTAATTGGCTTTACCTCAATGCCTGGTGATTTCATATCAACAAAGAAGAACGTCATACCCTTATGTTTTTCTAAGTCTGGATCATGTCTTACAACTAAAATTCCATAATCTGAAAAATGAGCACCAGATGTCCAGACTTTCTGACCATTAATAATCCACTTATCACCTTTTTGAACTGCTTTACTTCTGAGACCAGCCACATCTGAACCTGCTGAAGGCTCAGAAAACAATTGACACCATATTTCTTTACCTTCTGCCATTGGTGGTAAATATCTTTCTTTTTGTTCCTCTGAAGCATACTCCATCATCACTGGACCACACATACCTAAACCAATTTCAAAAATTCCCTTTGGTACATCAAACTTAGCTTCTTCGTTAGCCCATATAATTCTTTCCATTGAACTCGCACCAATTCCACCATATTCTTTTGGCCAATGAAGCATTGCCCATCCAGCATCATATTTCTTTTTTTGCCATGCTTTAGCTGCTTTCATTTTATCTTTATTTGCAAAGTCATCATTTTGAGGTGTTGAATCCTCTTTATAGGTGGCATTTTTTTCAAGCCAATCTCTACATTTTTTTCTAAATTTTGCTTCTTCTTTTGTGTCGTTAAAATCCATATTTATTTTCCTAATTAATATTTGATTGTTCTAAACTAGTAACTAATTTTTCTCTCCAATTACTTAGAGACCCAAGATTTAATGATAAAAGCTTAGATCGTCTATAAAACATATGGCAATCATATTCCCATGTAAATCCATTTCCACCATGAGTTTGAATATTTTCTTGAGAACATAACTGATAAGCTTTGATTGCACTAACACGAGCTGTTGCTGATGCTGATGGGAGATCAGCTGAATCAGTTGATAATGCCCAAGCTGCATAGTAACAATTTGATTTTGCAAGAGTAAGAGCAATGTACATATCAGCAAGCTTATGTTTAATTGCTTGATAAGAGCCTATCGTCTTTTGCATAATTAACGGCCATATCTAGTGATGCTTGAGAACCTCCAATTTGCTCATAAGCAAAAAGAACTGCTGCTTGATTAATAATAGATTCATAAATATCCCATCCAGAAATATCATCACCAATAGCTTGAGTGTCAACACCGTCGAATGTTATTGAGAAATGGCCTCTGCTTTCATCAATATTCTCTTGGTGTTCAATTGAAACACCTTCATGAGATAAATCAGCAACTTGAAGGCAAATACCTTTTTCTGATTTAGCAACAACTAATGCATGAGTTGCAATGCACGCATCAGGTACAGCAATTTTCTTGCCATTTATTTTTCCTGATTTGCAAGATAATTTAATATTATCTTTTGAAGGTGCAAAGAGATCTTCTGTTACTGCCAAGGTTCCAATGACATCACCAGATACTAATTTTGGAAGAAGATCTTTTTTCATTTCCTCGCTTCCATACTTAATTATTGCTTCTGTGAATAAATATACAGAAGATGAGAAAGGGACTGGGGCTAAAAATCTTCCAAGCTCTTCAGCAATAACACATAGCTCCAAATGTCCTAAACCAAGACCATCAAATTCTTCAGGAATTCTAATACCAGTCCACCCAAGCTCAACAATTTTTGACCATAGCTCTTGATCAAAATGTGACTGATTTTCTAAAACTGTTCTATTTCGCAATAGGGCATTTTCTTTTTCTAAGAATTTTCTTGCTTCTTCTTGAAGAAACTTTTGATCGTCTGAAAAATCTAAATTCATTATAAAGTTTTAAGTTAAGGTAAAATAATCGATTATTATATGCTAAATACGTTTGAATTTTAATTATCAATGGCTAGTAAACTTAAAATTACAAAAAATCTGCCTTCTTACCTTGAGAAATCATCAAAAGGGGGTCTTCTTATAGGATTTATATATGTAATTGCGTTTATGAGCATTTTATTTTTAGCTATATGGCAAACTTTTGAATCTGAAAATAATAAATTATGGGATTTAAGTAACAAAAGAAACAAAGTAGATATTCTAAAACTTACCGAACAAACCAATGAAATAGAAAACTTGTTGTTAACTATCAGAAATGATATCGAAATAAATCAAAAGAATCTTTTATCAACACAAGATAGCGTTAGTAAAAATATAAAAAAAATAGATGATCTTGGCCTGTCTTCGGAGGACTTAATTTCCTTAAAATTAAGTTTGAATAATATTGATACTCAATTGATATTGCTTGATGATTCTGTTCAGGCACTCAATAACTACAGAAATCAACTAAATCAGGTGATATTAGAGATACAAACACAGATATCGAGTGTTCAAAATTCTCTAAACAGCGATAAAGTTGTTCAAAATTAACAATTTATTTAATATATAAGTGTGAATAGGTTTGTTTTACAGGTTTTTTTGTTCCTTGCATTTATTCCTTTAGCTATTTTAGTTGGTTATGGAATTCTTGTGATTGCGCCAATTTTTTGCTGTTTTCTTGCAATTAATTCCTATAAATTTAACAATTATAAAGAAATGTACATATGGATGGCATTTGGAGGTCTTTCTTTCATGCTTGCTTTATATATGTTGGGAGTTTTATGAGCGTTATAATTAAAGGATATTTACTTATAATTGGTGTTACTTCAATAGTAATGGGTTTATGGGCAATGTTTGGACCAGAATTTGTGTCTTGGTATCCTGCCTTTGATGGTGTAGAAAGATATACTCCTTTGGCAAATTTTATCAGAACAATGTCTGGAGTTTTTGTTGCATCTGGCTATATTCTTGTCCGGTTTATTTTTTCCTCATCAAAAGTTCAACTTGGCACAGTTTTAATATACATGTGTGCATTCATGCTTCTAGGTAAAGCTTGTGGATTATATTACGAGGGATATCATTTTCATGATGTCATTGCATCAATTTTAGGTGTACTTACTCTTATCGGTCTGACAATAGTTCACAGACAAAGAAAAAACTTACTTAATTACGATCTTTAAAAATTTTCCACTTAGACGATATAACTATATATAATGCATATGCCTGGGGATGTGGTGGAACTGGTAGACACGCTTGGCTTAGAACCAAGTGCCGCAAGGCGTGGGGGTTCGACTCCCTCCATCCCTACCAAGTTTATATAAAAAATAGATACTTTTTTTATTAAAATACTAGTTAAATTGTTTTTTACATATATACTCAAAGAGTATGTTAAATGTTAACTTACATAAAAGACGGGGAGTATCAGCAT
>LULE01001148.1_pt1 | contig 10830 bp, 9 predicted proteins | sample 728231 | NCBI WGS metagenome assembly LULE01 (sample SAMN03860297, study PRJNA289734) | marine metagenome | biome: seawater column; feature: ocean; material: water; isolation source: Red Sea water column Station 192 - depth 10m | place: Saudi Arabia: Red Sea | collected 2011-10-15 | depth 10 m | reverse complement strand
GCATAGAGCATGACAGCAGGAAATTTGTTTCGGGCCATGCGGTTCTTACTAGTGGCTCAGGGTTTACAGAAGATGTCCGCTTCCCACCCCAAAACCGCCGCTCTGCCTTGCGAGGATGCGGCGCCCCGACCAGGAAACAGCCTCCCTCACCCTCGCGTCTTCAGCCCGTTCGCCAGCATGTCGTTGGCGATCCGGGCGACGTCGGCGATGTCGGCGCTTTCGTCCCACAGGCCATAGCGCATGCCCAGAAAGACGTTCATGCCGGCGATGGCCCAGGCATGGACCTCGCCCGCATCGGCGCGGATTTCGCCCCGCGCCGCGCCATTTTCCAGCCGCTGACGCATGCGTTCGACCGTGGTTTCATAGTGGCGGCGATAGCTGTCGTAATCGACGAATTCGGCCTCGTCGATGATGCGATAGATTTCCTTGTGCTCGCGCACGAAGCGCAGAAAGGATTCAAGGCCGACGCGTTCGGCGGCGATTTCGTCGGGCGCCGCCTGCACCAGCGGGGTGACATGGTCGCGGAGTTGCTCGCTCATATAGCGGACGAGCGCCTGGAAGATTTCCTCTTTCGAATCGAAATAGGTGTAGAAGCTGCCCAGCGCGGTTCCGGCGCGGCGCGTGATGCCGCTGATCGACGCGTCGTGAAACCCGCGCTCGCCGAATTCGATCGCCGCGGCGTCGAGCAGCTTGCGCAGCGTGCGCCGCCCGCGTTCGGTGCGCGGCGCCTTGTCGGGATTGCCCGGCGCCGCCGTATCGACGGGGCCTGCGCCCCCTTCGCCCGGTGGTGCCGATGATCGCGGCTGATCCATCTTGTGCCTTCCCTCTCCGCCCCGAAAGTCCGGCGGCCCCCTTGCGTGGCCTTTTTGCATCACCGGAGGGCAAAATATAGCCTTCACAACTTCCAAGTTGAAACTTGGTTCAGGTTTCATTATTGGGTGCGGCGCGGCTTGGCAAGGACCGGCCCAAAAAAACGCAAAGGGTGACGAGGGGTCACCCGTCACATGGGAGACACATCATGCGTTCCTTCGCTCGCCCGCTGCGTCGTGCCGTTCTGGCCTCGACCGCGCTCTCGATGATCGCTTTCACCCCTGCTGCCTTCGCTCAGGACGAAGGCGCCAACTCCGCCGACGACAGTGCGGAGATCATCGTCACCGCCCGCCGGCGCGACGAACGGCTGATCGACGTTCCCGTCGCCGTCACCGCCATTTCAGGCGAAGCACTTGAAACGCGCGGCGCGATCGACATCACCGATGTCGCGAACATGACGCCGAACACCACGCTCGAAAATTCGCGCGGGACCAATTCGACGCTCACCGCCTTCATCCGCGGCGTCGGCCAGCAGGATCCGGTCCCCGGCTTCGAAGCGGGCATCGGCATCTACCTTGACGACGTCTATCTCAACCGCCCGCAGGCAGCGGTGCTCGACATCTACGACGTCGAGCGGATCGAGGTGCTGCGGGGCCCGCAGGGCACGCTCTATGGCCGCAACACCATCGGCGGTGCGGTCAAATATGTGACGCGCGCGCTCAACCCCGATTCGCCCGAACTGCGCATCCGCGGCACCTATGGCAGCTATAATCAGGCCGATCTGGTCGTCACCGCCAGTGTGCCGATCAACGACATGCTCCGCGTCGGCGGGTCGGTCGCGCGCCTGTCGCGCGGCGGCTTCGGCGACAATCTCAACATCCCCGGCCTCGAAAACTACAACAAGGATGTGTGGGCCGGCCGCGGCACGCTGGAATTCGGCGGCAATGGTGCGCCGGTGCTTATCCGCATCTCGGGCGACTATACCCACGACAAATCATCGCCGCGCAACGGCCACCGCCTGATCCCGGGCCTCTTCTCGGGCGCGCCGGTGCTCGACAATGTCTATGACACCCGCGCCGGGCTCAACGATCCGAAGCAGGACGTCCGGGCCTATGGCCTGGCGATGAATGTCACGGCAAATCTCACCGATACGCTGACGCTGCGTTCGATCAGCGCGTGGCGCAAGGACCGCAGCTTCACCCCGATCGACTTCGACTCGCTGCCGTCGGTCGACGTCGACGTGCCCGCGGTCTACCGCAACGAGCAAATCAGCCAGGAATTCCAGCTGCTTTATGAAGGCGACAAGCTGAAGGGCCTCCTCGGCTTCTATTATCTCGATGCGCAGGCCGCGACGTCGTTCGACGTGTTGCTCGGCCTGACGGGCGCCGCGCTGCCGCCGGCGTTCGGCGGGCCGCTGCCCGGCCTCAACGGCTATACGGCGGGCGACGTGCGGACCAAGACCTGGTCGGTGTTCGGCGATTTCACCTATGATTTCACCGATCAGCTCAGCCTGTCGGTCGGCGGTCGCTACACGAGCGACAATCGCAACGCCTTTGTCTACAAGGCGAACCGCATCACCGGCCTGTCGCCGGAGTTCGGCGGCACGCTGACCCCGATCGCCATCGCGGTGGCGACCAATTTCCGCGGCGAGCGCACCTTCAAGGAATTCACCCCGCGCGCCTCGCTGAGCTTCAAGCCCAATGCGGACAATATGGTCTATGCCTCCTATTCGAAGGGCTTCAAGGGCGGTGGTTTCGATCCGCGCGGTTCGGGCACCTCGGCGCCGATCAGCAACCCGTCGGCGGGCCGCACCTATGACGATATCTACAACTTCCTCGCCTTCGACCCCGAAAAGGTCGACAGCTATGAAATCGGCTACAAGGGATCGCTGCTCGATCGCCGCCTGACGCTCAGCCTCGCCGGTTTCTACATGGACTATAAAGATGTGCAGATTCCGGGGTCGGTCGGCTGCCTCGTCGGCGGGGTGCAGAGCTTCTGCGGCATCACCACCAACGCCGCCAAGGCGCGCCTCCAGGGGGTCGAGGCCGAAACCAATGCAGTGCTTGCGCGCGATTTTGCCGGCGCCGGTTCGGCCATCCGCTTCAACGGATCGCTCGGCTATATCGACGCCAAGTACAAGCGCTTCATCGGCCCCACCGGGACCGACGTCTCGAATATCCGGACCTTCCAGAACACGCCGAAATGGACGGTGTCGGGCACGCTCGCCGCGGGCGTTCCGGCGATGGGCGGCAATATCGACGTGTCGACGACGCTGTCCTACCGCAGCCTGACGCACCAGTTCGAAGTGCCGATCCCCGCGCTCGACCAGCCGGGCTACACGCTGTGGGATGCCAGCCTCGTCTGGACCGCCGACAGCGGCAATTATTCGATCGGCCTCCATGGCAAGAATCTGACCGACAAGCGCTACATCACGTCGGGCTACAATTATCAGAATGCGGCGGGCGCCTCGACGCTCGGCCTCGAAGGCATTTTGACCGCCTTCTACGGCAATCCGCGCCAGGTCTTCGTCACCGGCACGGTCAAATTCTGACCTACCGGCGAACAGCCAAAACAAACGGAAAGGGGCGCCCGCTGCGGCGCCCCTTTTCTTTTGGTCGCCGCATCGAGGTTCGACGGTTCAAGGCAGCGGCGGCGCACCGGTGGCGGCAACCATGCGCTCACCATCGATCACGATCGGGCTCGCCACGCCGTCGATAAAGGCGCCGTCGGGCCGAATGCGCATGCCGCGCGCCATGACCTGCGGATCGGCGAACACCGCCGCCAGATCGTTGATCGGTCCCGCCGGGACGCCCTCGGCTTCGAGCGCGAGCGACAGCGGCTGCGCGTCCCACGTCGCGATCCTTGCGGCGAGCAGCGGAATGAGCGCGGCGCGATTGGCGAGCCGCGCCGCATTGGTCACGAAGCGCGGGTCTTCGGCCCATTCGGGTGCGCCGAGGATCGCGCACAGCTTGCGATACTGGCTGTCATTGCCCACCGCGACGACGAGCTGGCCGTCGGCGGTCGCGAACAGCTGATAGGGCACGACATTGACATGCGCATTGCCCATCCGCTTGGGCGCGACGCCGCTCGCCAGATAATTGGCGGCCTGATTGGCGAGCACCGCGATCTGGCTGTCGAGCAGCGCCATATCGACATGCGCGCCAGCCCCCGTGGCGTCACGACGCCGCAGCGCCGCCAATATGCCGACGGTCGCATACATGCCGGTGAAGATGTCGGCATAGGCGATCCCCGCCTTTTGCGGCGGCCCGTCGGGTTCACCGGTCAGCGACATGAAGCCGCTCATCGCCTGGACGATGAAATCGTAACCGGCGCGGTGCGCATAGGGGCCGGTCTGGCCGAAGCCGGTGATCGAACAGACGATCAGACGCGGGAAATCGGCGCGCAGCGTCGCAGGGTCGAGCGCATATTTGACGAGTCCGCCGACCTTGTAATTTTCGATGACGACATCGGCTTCGGCGATCAGCGCGCGCACCGCCGCCTGCCCCTCGGCGGTCGCGATGTCGATGGCGACGCTGCGCTTGCCGCGATTGCAGCTGTGATAATAAGCCGCACCCAGATTTTCGCCCGCCGCGCCGGTGACGAAGGGCGGCCCCCATTGGCGCGTATCGTCGCCCGCACCGGGACGCTCGACCTTCACCACCTCGGCGCCGAGGTCGGCGAGCAGTTGCCCGCTCCACGGCCCCGCGAGCACGCGCGCCAGTTCGACGACGCGCAGGCCCGCGAGGGGTTTGGCCATCGGCGCCGGCGACGATGCCTCAGGCAAAGGCGCTGATGCCGGTGATCGCGCGGCCGAGGATCAGCGCGTGGACGTCGTGCGTGCCTTCATAGGTGTTGACGGTTTCCAGATTCACCGCGTGGCGGATCACATGATAATCGGCCGAGATGCCGTTGCCACCGTGCATGTCGCGCGCCACCCGTGCGATATCGAGCGCCTTGCCGCAATTGTTGCGCTTGAGGAAGCTGATCATGTCGGGCGCCAGATGCCCTTCGTCGATCAGCCGGCCGACGCGCAGCGCCGCCTGGGTGCCGAGCGCGATTTCGGTGAGCATATTGGCAAGCTTGAGCTGGACGATCTGGTTCGCCGCCAGCGGGCGCCCGAACTGCTTGCGGTCGAGCGTATAATTGCGCGCCGCCTCATAGCAGAATTCGGCCGCGCCCATCGCGCCCCAACCGATGCCGTAGCGCGCGCGGTTGAGGCAGCCGAACGGCCCCTTCAGCCCCGAGACATGCGGCAGCAGCGCGTCTTCGCCGACCTCGACCCCGTCCATCACGATTTCGCCGGTGATCGACGCGCGCAAGCTGACCTTGCCCTCGATCTTCGGAGCCGACAGGCCCTTCATGCCCTTTTCGAGGATGAAGCCGCGGATCGCGCCATCGTGCGCATCGGACTTCGCCCACACGACGAAGACGTCGGCGATCGGCGAATTGGTGATCCACATCTTCGCGCCCTTGATCCGGTATCCGCCCGCGATCTTTTCGGCGCGCGTGCGCATCCCGGCGGGGTCGCTGCCGGCGTCGGGTTCGGTCAGGCCGAAGCAGCCGACGAGTTCCCCCGACGCGAGGCCGGGCAGGAAGCGCATCTTCTGCTCTTCGCTGCCATAGGCGTTGATCGGGTGCATTACGAGCGAGCTTTGCACCGAACAGGCCGAACGATAGCCCGAATCGACGCGCTCGACTTCGCGCGCGATCAGGCCGTAGCTCACATAATTGAGCCCCGCGCCGCCATATTTGGGATCGATCGTCGCGCCGAGCAGACCGAGCGCACCCATTTCCGACATGATGTCGCGGTCGAAGCGTTCGTCGAGAAAGGCCGAGGTGACGCGGGGCAACAGCTCGCCGGTCGCATAAGCGCGCGCCGCATCGCGGACCATCCGCTCCTCTTCCGAAAGCTGCGCGTCGAGCGCGAGAGGATCGAACGGGTCGAGCGCTTCGATGCGCTGCGGATCGGCGAGGGCCATGGGTCAGCTTTCTTCAAAAGCGCGGACCCGTCGATGCAGGCCCGCTCAGGAGGTCGGGTCGCCCGGCTTGCGGGCCATCGCGGCGGCCGGTCCGTCGCGCGGCTCCAATATCGCCGCGGTCTCGATCAGGTCAAGCGCGCGCCGCGCCTCATGATAGCGGCGCGCCGCGATCAGCCAGTCCTTCGCTTCGGCGGCGCCGGGCATCGCCTGCACCTCCTCGATCGCCTTGTCGACCTGCCCGCCCGCCAGATAGCGGCGCGCGCGGTCGAGCCGTTCGGATGCACGCAGCGACTGGGTGCCCGCCGGACGCACGACGAACAATTCGCTGACCTCGCGGCGCAGGCCGGTCCAGAAGCTGCCGCCGCCGTCGCTGCGGCCGACGAGTTCGGGCGCCAGCGCGTCGAGTTCGGCGCGCAACTGCTCCAGCGTCAGCGCGTTCGCGCCATCGACCGGTGCGACGACCAGCGCCGGCTGCCCGCCTTGCCCGGCATCAGGCGCCGCTCCGGCGGGCGCCGCGGCCGGCGCCGTGCCGGTCGCGGGGACATCGGCGACCTTGGCGACCGGCGGCACATCCTTGCCGGTCAGCAGCCGGCTCATCGCCCAGCCGCCGCCGACGATCCCGACCACGAGCAGCGCGAGCGCCGCAATTATCAACGTCCGGAACGATAGCCCCCTGCTGCGGACGCCATCGTCCATACGCACGGGTTTGTCGTTTTCGATTGCCATATTATTCTTTCGCACGACCCTGTCTGGGGCTCTTGTGGCACAAAGCGCGGGCCTGTGCCACCATCGCCGCATCGTCGGGCCGGTCGGCAAGCGCGATCGCCTGCCAATCCCCCCCGGCCCTTGCTGCCACAGCGGGGCTTATCGCGACAAGCGTCAAATGCCCGCGTTGCCCTTCGGTCAGCGCCGCGATCCGGTCCGCACCGCGCCCCGAATGGGCGAGCAGCACCGCCGGCGCAGCGATCAGCGCCGCCCAGTCGGCGGGCGGCTCGACGGGATCGACCGCATAGCAGGGCAGCGGGGTCAACGCAGCATCGCGCGCCGCCAGCACGCTATGATCGCGGCCGCAAAGCCACAGGATATGGCGATAATTTCTGGACGTCATGCCATCAAGAAGCTGTTGGCCATCGCGCGTACCGACTTCCACGACGCGCAGGCCCGCCGCTTCCGCGGCTGCAGCGCTCGCGGCGCCCACGGCATGAACGGGCAGCGCGGCAAGCGCCTGCAAACCGGGACCGGCCAGCCGCACCGCCTGCGCGCTGGTGACGAGCAGTGCGTCAAACCCGGCGCGATCGGGCAGCGTCCAGTCGATCGCGCGCGCAGCGAACAGCGGCATGCTGCGCGCGTCGAGCCCCAGCGCCTGCGCCCGCGCCACCGTCGCCGCGCCGCCGGGGTCGGCGCGCGTCACGAGTAGCGGCAGCGATTCGGTCATGCCGCGAACAGGCGCCGCACCGATTCGGGCGCCTCGACCAGCAGACGCCGCGCCAGCGCTTCGGCTGCAGCCGGATCGGGCACCAGCGTCTCGCCGAGCGCATGGTCGGCGCCATCTTCGGAATAGATTTCGGCATCGAGGCGCAGCGTCCCGTCGGCCAGCCAGCGCGCATAGGCCGCGACCGGCGACCGGCAATCGCCGCCGAGCGCAGCCAGAAACGCGCGTTCGGCCGCAACCGCGCGGTGGGTGGGTTCGTGATCGACCCCGCGCAGCAGCGCGAGCGTTGCCGCATCGTCGGCGCGGCATTCGATACCGATCGCGCCCTGCGACGCGGCGGGCAAGAGTATCTCCGCCGGCTGCACCGTTCCGACCGCACGCATGCCAAGCCGTTCGAGCCCCGCCGCGGCGAGCAGGGTCGCATCGACCTCCCCCGCCGCCAGCTTGCCGAGCCGCGTCGCGACATTGCCGCGCAGCAGCGTCGTTTCGAGGTCAGGACGCAGGCGGCGGACCTGCGCGGCGCGGCGCGGGCTGCTCGTACCCAGCCGCGCGCCGTGCGGCAGGTCGGCGATCGCCTCAGCCGCGATCCCGTCGCGAACCACCAGCCGGTCGCGCGGGTCGGCGCGTTCGAGCATGGCGCCGAGCGCGAAGCGCGGATCACGCAGCGTCTCGACATCCTTCAGACTGTGCACGGCGATGTCGATCCGCCCACCGTCGAGCGCCGCGTCGAGCTCGCGCGTCCACAGCGCCTTACCGCCTACCTCGGCGAGCGCGCGGTCCTGGATCTTGTCGCCGGTGGCGGTCATCGGAACGATTTCGATCGCCTCGGGCGCGATGCCATAGGCGGCGATCAGCGCCGCGGCGGCCATATTGGCCTGCGCCATTGCCAGCGGCGAGGCGCGCGTACCGAGGCGGAGCGGGCGGTCGGGCGTGGGAAGCGGAATCGATGCCATGCGCGCCTGCTAGGGCTTCGGCGCGCGAAAGAAAAGGTGGCGCACGGTCTTGCAGGGACTCGATCGTCCGCCGCTTGCCCCCGCCCCCCTGGCACGGGTAAGGGGGCGCAACATTATGTCTCTCATCCTTGGCCTCGAATCGAGCTGCGACGAAACCGCGGCAGCGCTCGTCACCGACGACCGGCGCATCCTCGCGCATCGGGTCGCGGGGCAGGAGGCCGAGCATAGGCCCTATGGCGGGGTCGTTCCCGAAATCGCGGCGCGCGCGCATGTCGACCGCCTCGCCCCGATCGTCGAAGGCGTGCTCGCCGATGCCGGGGTGACGCTCGCCGATGTCGATGCCATCGCCGCGACCGCCGGCCCCGGGCTGATCGGCGGCGTCATGGTCGGGCTGGTCACCGGCAAGGCGCTCGCCCATGCGGCGGGCAAGCCGCTGATCGCGATCAACCATCTCGAAGGCCATGCGCTCAGCCCGCGGCTCGCCGCCCCCGACCTTCGCTTCCCCTATCTGTTGCTGCTGGTTTCCGGCGGGCACTGCCAGCTTCTGCTCGTGCGCGGTGTCGACGATTATCGGCGGCTTGCCACCACGATCGACGACGCCGCGGGCGAGGCCTTCGACAAGACCGCAAAGCTGCTCGGGCTCGGCTATCCGGGCGGTCCGGCGGTCGAACGGCTTGCGGCGGACGGCGATCCGCATGCGGTGCCGCTCCCCCGCCCGCTGGTCGGTAGCGCCGAACCGCATTTCTCCTTCGCCGGTCTCAAGAGCGCGGTGGCGCGCGCGGTCGCATCGGGCGCGCACCGTCCCGCAGACGTAGCCGCGTCTTTCCAGCAAGCGGTCGTCGACTGCCTGATCGATCGCAGCCGCATCGCACTCGCCGCCTGCCCCGAAGCCACCGCCTTTGTCGTCGCGGGCGGCGTCGCTGCCAATGGTGCGATCCGCGCCGCGCTCACCGGCCTCGCCGCCGCGTTCGACAAGCTGTTTGTCGCGCCGCCGCTGTGGCTCTGCACCGACAATGGCGCGATGATCGCCTGGGCGGGCGTCGAGCGCTTCGCCGCGGGGCTCAGCGATCCGCTCGACACGGCGGCGCGGCCGCGCTGGCCGCTCGATCCCGCCGCCGAAGCCGTGCGCGGCGCCGGAGTAAAGGCATGACGCGCGACTGCATGACGTCATTTGAAAAGTTCGGCGTCGTCGGTGGCGGCGCCTGGGGCACGGCACTCGCCCAGCTTCTCGCCGCCGAGGGCGCACCGGTGCGCCTGTGGGCGCGCGAGGAAGACGTCGTGGCGGCGATCAACGCCGAGCATCGCAATCCACTGTTCCTGCCCGGTGCGGCGCTGTCGCCTTCGCTCACGGCAACGAGCGACCTTGGCGCGCTGTCGGGACTCGACGCGCTGCTCGTCGTCGTGCCGGTGCCCTATCTGCGCGCCGTGCTCGCGGCGCTGCCCGCAGGCGATGCGCCGCTGATCTTCTGCAGCAAGGGGATGGAGGCGGGCAGCTTCGACTTCCCGATCGACATCGCGCGCGAAATCTTTCCCGGCCGCGGCTTTGCCGTGTTGTCGGGGCCGACCTTCGCGCACGAGGTCGCGGCGGGGCTACCGACCGCAATCACGCTGGCGGCCGAGGACGCCGCGCTTGCCGAGGCGCTCGCCCGCGCGCTCGCCCGGCCGCATTTTCGTCCTTATGTATCGACCGACATGATCGGCGCCGAAATCGGCGGGGCGATCAAGAATATCCTCGCCATCGCCTGCGGCATCGTCGATGGCGCCGGGTTGGGGCTCAACGCGCGCGCCGCGCTGATCAGCCGCGGCTTTGCCGAGATGACGCGCTTCGGGCTCGCGCGCGGGGCGCAGGCCGAAACGCTCGCCGGGCTCGCCGGGCTGGGCGATCTCGTCCTGACCTGCACCTCGTCCAATTCGCGCAATTTCGCGCTCGGCCAGGGGCTGGGGCGCGGCGAAAGCGCTGCAACGCTGATGGCCGACCGCCGCACCGTTGCCGAAGGCGCATTCAGCGCCCCGGTGGTCGCCGCCGCCGCGCGCGCCGATGCGATCGACATGCCGATCACCGACGCGGTGGCGCGGCTCGTCGCGGGCGAAACGCGCGTCGCCGACGCCATTCAGGCCCTGCTCAGCCGCCCGCTGCGACCCGAAGGCCGATGATGCACCGTCGCCGATTGCCTGGATCTCCCGGATTGCCCGGATTGCCTAGCCCTTTTCCGCACGCTAAACAGCGCGCAGGGGAGCAGCAGAAGGGGCGCCAGGCTTGAGCCAGACGGACAGCGCAGCCGCGCCCCCTTCCGCATCCACCGTGGCCGATCCGGTCGGGCAGGATGCTGACACCGCCGCGCTCGCCAAGGGCGGCCGCACCAATTTCTTCGGCTTCATCCTGCGCCTCGTCGCACGTCTGCCGTTCCTCTATTTCGCCGGGCGCTGGTACGGCCCCGAAGCGGTCGGCCGCTTCGCCTTTGCCGTGCTCGTCATCGAACTGGTCGCGCAGCTTGCGACGCTCGGGCTCAAGCGCGGCCTCGCCGAACAGCTGAGCAAGCCGGGCGCCGATCATCGCCATATCGTGTGGGACGGCATGTTCGTCGCCTTCCTCGCCTCGGCGTTCGGCTCGGCGATTCTCTTCGCCTTTCCGCAGCTCATGTTCCCCTCGGGCGAT
>LULE01002209.1_pt1 | contig 10853 bp, 7 predicted proteins | sample 728231 | NCBI WGS metagenome assembly LULE01 (sample SAMN03860297, study PRJNA289734) | marine metagenome | biome: seawater column; feature: ocean; material: water; isolation source: Red Sea water column Station 192 - depth 10m | place: Saudi Arabia: Red Sea | collected 2011-10-15 | depth 10 m | reverse complement strand
TCGCTAGCTGAATTCTCTAACATTGCTTTAAATATTTGCGTAGAAATATTCTTTGGCAATAAATTGCTTAAAATTTCATCTTCATCTGGTTCAAATTCGTAACTTTCTTCTGAACTATTTTCTTCTCCCTCATTATTTAAAGGGATAATTTGCTGTGCTTGAGGAATTTGAGTAATTACATTTTTAAATTGGTTATAAAAAATTGTACAAACATCAAATTCACCTGCCTCAAATTTTTCAATTACCATTTTCCCAACTTTGTCAGCATCAAAATAATTTGCATTTTTAGACTCTTTGAAAGAAATATTTTCAATTATTTTATCACCATAAACTCTTTTTAATTGGTCGTTTCCTTTTGAGCCTACTGTAATAATTTTAAGTTCTTTACCTTCATCTAAAATTTTTGCAAAATAACTTTTAGCTTTTTTAATAATATTAGAATTAAATCCGCCACATAAACCTCTATCAGAAGTCATCACCACACAAAGATGAGTTTTTTCCTGACCAGTACCTGACAATAACTTTGGTGCATTTTCTTTATCAGATATACCATTTGATAAATTTAAAATAACATTATTCATTTTTTCAGAATAAGGTCTTCCCTTCTCAGCGCTTTCTTGAGCTCTTCTTAATTTAGCTGCTGCAACCATTTTCATAGCTTTAGTAATTTTTTGTGTAGACTTTACACTAGCTATTCTTTTTTTTAGGTCGTCTAAACTTGCCATAAATTATTAAGATTTAAAATTTCCTTTTAATTGAGTGATTACCTCAACAAGTAATTTTTCTTTATCTTCCTCAAGTTTTCCTGAAGTTAAAATTGACTCGATAATTTCAGGCTTATCTGATTTACATTTTTCAATAATCTTGCTCTCAAATTCAGCAACGTCTTTTAAATCAATATCATCCAGATAACCTTTTACTCCACAAAATACTGAAATAACTTGTTCTGCAACAGTTTGAGCTGATGAACCAACCCTAGATACTGATAAACCTACGTTAATTGCAGGTCTTATACCTTGGTTAAATAGTTCTGTTTCAAGGAAAATTTGTCCGTCTGTAATTGAAATAACGTTAGTTGGAATAAACGCGGATACGTCTCCACCTTGTGTTTCAATAATTGGCAGTGCAGTAAGTGATCCACCTCCATGTTCGTCACTTAATTTAGCTGCTCTTTCAAGTAATCTACTATGAAGATAAAATACATCTCCAGGATAAGCCTCACGTCCTGGAGGTCTTCTTAATAGCAATGACATTTGTCTATAAGCAACTGCTTGTTTAGACAAATCATCATAAATTATTAACGCATGCATTCCATTATCTCTAAAATACTCTCCCATAGCACAACCTGTGTATGGTGCTAAAAATTGTAAAGGAGCAGAGTCCGATGCAGTAGCAGCAACGATTGTTGTGTACTCCATAGCTCCAGCTTCTTCTAATGTTTTTTGAATTTGTCTTACTGTTGATCTTTTTTGTCCAACTGCAACGTATATACAATACAGTTTTTGTTTTTCATCACCAGATTCATTGATTTTTTTTTGATTAATAATTGCATCTACTGCAACTGCTGTTTTACCAGTTTGTCTATCACCGATAATTAATTCCCTTTGCCCTCTTCCAATCGGAACTAGACTGTCAATTGATTTAAGACCAGTTTGCATTGGTTCACTTACTGATTGTCGTGGAATAATACCAGGAGCTTTTACTTCAACCCTGCTTTTTTTAATTCCTTTATCTAATGGTCCTTTTCCATCAATAGGATTTCCTAAACCATCCACTACTCTTCCTAATAATTCTTTTCCAACTGGAGTATCAACAATATTACCCGTTCTTTTTACTACATCCCCTTCTTTAACATTTCTGTCATCACCAAAAATTACGACACCAACGTTTTCACTTTCTAAGTTTAGAGCCATACCTTTTGAACCATCTGCAAACTCTACCATTTCACCAGCTTTCACCAAAATTTTTAATTTGTTCTTTTAATATTTTTGTAACTTCTGAAGGATTTATTTCCATTTATGCCTCTATCATTCTATTTTCGATTTGTTGTAATTTATTTTTAATTGAGGTATCGACCATAGTACTTCCTACTTGTACTACCAAACCTCCTATTAAACTTTCGTCATGTTTGTAGTTTAATTTTATTTTTGAGCTAAAATTTTTTGTTAACTCCTCTGTAATTTTTGCAATTTCTTCATTAGATAATTCTTTTGCTGATTTTAATTCTGCCTTAAGTTCACCTCTTTTTCTTGAACAAATCTCAATAAAGCTTTTAAGGATACGCTCAATAAAAAAGAAACGTCTTTTTTGAATTAAGAAACTTAAAAAATTTTTAAATAAAGACTCAAATTTATTATTTTCAGAGATTGTATTGATTACTTTTAATAAATCTTCTTGGCTTGTAGTTGGATCTTTAATCAAATTAGAAAAATCTTCACTTTGCTCAATTAAATTAAGAATAGATGAAGACTGATCTTCGATCTGACTTAAAAGATTGTTTTCCTCTGAAAGTTCAAAAAGCGCAAGAGAATACCTTTCAGCTGAAGTTATTGAAAATCCGGTGTCTTTACTCAACTTGGTTCCTCTATAATGTTGAAGATTATTTAAAAATCACGCCCTAAATACCTTCAATTTTATTTTCAATGAAATTTTTAAAATTAATAGCTTCTTTTTCTAATTTAATTTCATTATCTCCTGTTAAGATTAAAGAAATAAACCTTTGAAATGGAGGTAGTTTATTTTTTTTTCTTATCTCTAGTTCTCTTTCTAAAAAAATATCTGGATTTTTACTTGTAATTTCTGAAATCATCTTAGTATTATTTTCATAAGTTTGAAAATATACCGTTGCTGGCTTTCCTGTTCTTCCTGCACGTCCTGAAAGTTGATGATAAAGCTGTAAATTTTTTTCTGCACCTCTTAAATCATGTCCTTGAGATGAAAGATCAATATCAACAACTACAATGCAATTTAAGCTTGGAAAATGAAAACCTTTTGAAATTAATTGGGTTCCAACTAAAATATGCGTTTCATTATTAATAATTTTATCTATTTTTTCTTTAGAATCTTTTTTATTCATTGTGTCACTTGAAAAAATCTCTATTTTTTTTCCAGGGAATTTTCTTTTTACCTCTTCTGAAATTCTCTCAACACCAGGGCCGCTAAAAATAAATTCACAATTGCCTTCTTTTGTACAGTCCCTTTTAAGATCGGATTTGTATCCACAATAATGACATAATAAGTTATTTTTATTTTTATGATAAACTAAATTGATACTACAATTTGGACATGTAAAACTTGTAAAACACTTATTACATAAAGCATTTGGAGAAAAACCTCTTCTGTTTAAAAAAAACAAAACTTGATCTTTTTTTTCCAAATGTAAATTAACTTTTTCAATAATTTTATTTGATAGCCATGATTGTTTTTCAAGTTTGGTATTATTTAAATTAATAATTTCATAATTAGGTAAAGCTGCGTTTTGATATCTTTCATTTAATCTAGAAACCTCGTATTTACCCTTTTTAATATTTTCAAAAGTTTCTATTGAAGGAACAGCAGTAATCAAATTTATTGGAATGTTTTCAAAAGATGCTCTAGAAATTGCCATATCACGAGCATTGTAGGTTATGCCTTCATCTTGTTTAAATGATTGATCATGTTCCTCATCAACAATTATCATTCCTAATTTTTTAAATGGTAAAAATAATGAAGACCTTGCACCAATAATTATTTTTATTTTACCATTAGAAACGCCACTCCAAATTAATTCTTTCTTTTTTTTTGAAATACCTGAGTGCCAAACTGCGGGCTTAAAACCAAAATATTCTAAAAATTTTTGTTCAAACTGACTAGTTAAACCTATTTCTGGTAATAAAATTAATCCTTGAAAACCCTTCTCTATCAGTGGTTTTAATGCTTCAAAATAAACTAAAGTTTTTCCTGATCCAGTTGTGCCTTGTAAAACATGAACTCTAAATTTTTTATTTGAAACATTCATTTTTTTTAGAGATTTATTTTGATCACTAGACAACTTGATTAAGTTTTGCTTAATTTTGCTATCAAATATTTGATAAAGTTGAGTTTCTTTGTTTTCTACCGCATCACTACTTAGGAGTACTAACTTTAATGCCATACCTTTTGGGATAAGATTATATTCTGCAAACCAATTTAAAAAATTAATTGTATTTTTTTTTAATGGAGTAACGTCTAATTTCTTGATTACCTTTTTAGTCTTAAAATTTTTATTATTATTTTTTTCAAATTCGTCCCAAACAACACCGGTAATTTTTGATTTTCCAAAAGGTACCATTACATAATCACCAACTTTAAGTTTTAAACTACTTTCATAAGTGAATGGATGATTAAAAATATTTGGTACAAGAATCGGATATTTCATATTTTTATAATATGAAAAAAAATTAAGAGTGTATTGCTCTTTTATCTACTGATAAAGCAGCTTCTTTAACTGCTTCAGAAAATGTTGGATGAGCATGACAAGTTCGGGCGATATCTTCTGCACTTGCACCAAATTCCATTGCAACACCAATCTCTGCAATTAATTCTCCTGCATGAGGTCCAATTATATGTGCACCTAATACTTTATCTGTTTGCTCATCAGCTAAAATTTTAACAAAACCTTCTGCATCATCTATGGCCTTAGCTCTTGAATTAGCCATAAACGAAAATTTCCCTACTTTATATTTTTTATTTAATTCTTTTAATTGTTCCTCAGTTTTACCGATTGATGCTACTTCTGGTGTTGTATAAACTACTCCTGGGATTGTATCGTAATTTACATGTCCAGATTGACCAACTATGTTTTCTGCAACTGCTATACCTTCGTCCTCCGCTTTATGTGCAAGCATTGGACCAACAATTACATCGCCTATTGCATAAATATTTTCAACGTTAGTCTTAAAAATTTTATCAGTTTTAATTCTATTTCTTTCATCAAGATCTACTCCTACAGACTCTAGGTTCAAACCATCTGTATTAGGTTTTCTACCAACAGAAATCAAAACAACATCACACTCAAAATTATTTTTATTACCGTCTTTATCTACTGTTGAAACCACTGCACCAGCTGCATTTTTTTTAATTGTTTCAACTTTATTTTGCATATTAAATTTCATTCCCTGTTTTTTTAATATTTTCATAAATTCTGATGAGATTTCTTTATCCATTCCAGGTGTAATATGATCTAAAAATTCAACAACTTGCACCTCTGCTCCAAGTCTTGACCATACAGATCCCATCTCCAATCCTATATAGCCTCCTCCTACTACAACCATTTTCTTAGGTACCTTTTCTAACTTTAAAGCACCTGTTGATGAGACAATTGTTTTCTCATCTATTTCTATTCCTGGTAATGAAACTGGAACTGATCCTGTTGCAATAACTGTTTTTTCTGTTTGGATGATGGTTTCTTTATTTTTATCATCCTTTATTAAAATTTCATTTTTAGATTTAAAACTTCCGTGTCCTTTAAAATAAGTAACTTTGTTTTTTTTCAAAAGAAACTCAACACCTTTTGTAAGAACGGTTACAGCTTTATCTTTGCTTTTCATCATTTTGTCTAAATTTAATTTTACTTCACCAACTTCAATACCTTTGTTTGCTAAACTTTTTACTTTATGAAATTCTTCAGACAGATTAAGTAGGCTTTTTGATGGGATGCAACCAACATTTAAACAAGTACCTCCCAAAGACCCTCTAGACTCTATACATGCAGTTTTTAATCCTAATTGAGCAAGTCTGATTGCGCACACATAACCACCCGGTCCACCTCCAATAACTACAGCTTGAAATTTTTCTGACATTTAAATATCTAAAAACAACCTTCTAGGGTCTTCTAAGTTTTCTTTAATCATTTTAAGGAAAGATACAGATTCTTTTCCATCAATAATTCTGTGATCATATGATAATGCTAAATACATAATTGGTCTTATTTTGATTTCACCATCTACAACAACAGGTCTTTCCACTATATTATGCATGCCCAACACTCCAGATTGAGGTAAATTTAGTATTGGGGTTGAAAGCATAGACCCATACACACCTCCATTACTTATTGTAAATGTTCCTCCCTGAAGATCTTCAATCGTTAGCTTTCCATCTCGCGCTTTTTCTGAAATTTCTTTAATATTTTTTTCAATATCAGCAAAGGATAATTCATCTGCATTTCTCAAAACTGGAACAACCAAACCCTTATCTGTTCCGACAGCAAAGCTAATATTGTAATAGTTTTTATAGATAATCTCATCTCCTTCTATTTCAGCATTCACCGCAGGGAAATTTTTTAAAGCAACTACACATGCTTTTACAAAGAAAGACATAAATCCTAATTTTATTCCATAACGAGATTGGAAATCCTCTTGATTTTCTTTCCTCATTTCCATTACACTGCTCATATCAACTTCGTTAAATGTTGTTAAAAGAGCAGCATTCTCTTGGGCTTGTTTTAATCTTTTTGCAATAGTCTGTCTCAACCTAGTCATCTTAATTCGTTCTTCTTCACCATATTGAATTTTTCTTTCAGATGGTTTTGGATACCCATCAAACTTATTAAATCTCCTTTTAAAACTCTCCCATCTTTTCCTGAACCTTGAATTGAATTAATATCGATATTATTTTCAGTTACTATTTTTCTCACTGCTGGAGACAAGGTTGGATTAACATTTCTTTTAGGAGCAACATCTGGTTTAACTTCCTCAGTTAAAACCAATGGTTTCTCTTTGGGTTCTTCCATATCTTTTTCTTCAAATACTTTTGGTTCTTTTTTATTTGCATCTAATTTTATTACATTGCTCTCTGCAGGAACTATTTCAACTTGCTTGATTTCTTTTTGGGTTTTTGGCGCAGATTTAACCGCTCCACCTTCTGCTGATACAGAACCTAATAACGCTCCTACTTCAACGACTGATCCATCTTGTGAATTTATCTCTGTTAACACACCAGAAATTGGAGATGGCACTTCTAAGTTTACTTTGTCTGTCTCAAGTTCTACAATTGGCTCATCTGCTTCGACTGTATCACCTGCGTTTTTTAACCATTTTGCAACAGTCGCTTCTGTTATACTTTCACCAAGAACTGGGACTACTATTTTTTCACTCATTAAAATTAATCAAATACCTTGTTAATTATTTCTTGTTGTTGAGAATTATGCCTTTTGGCATATCCTGTTGCAGGAGTTGCGTCTGGGCTTCTTCCTATATAAGAAATTTTATTATTATTAGCCTTTAAAGTGTCTAATGTCCATTGGATATAATCTCTAACTGAAAACCAAGCACCCATATTTTTTGGTTCTTCTTGACACCAAAAGAATTCAGCATTTTTAGCATATGGTTTTAGCTCCTTAACTAAAGCTTTTGCTGGAAATGGATACAATTGTTCAATTCTATACATCACTACATCATCTCTTTTAAGCTTTTCTCTGGCGTCTAACAAATCAAAATATACTTTTCCAGAACAAAGAATTACTTTTTTAATTTTAGGGCTTTCTTTTAGTTTAATAAATCCTTTAGACTTAGGATCTATAGCATGATCCCACAATACTCTATGGAAAGTATTTTTTTTGTTAAAATCTTCTAAATTTGAAACACAATACTTATTTCTTAATAATGATTTTGGTGTCATTATGATTAGTGGCTTTCTGAAACTCCTATGCATTTGTCTTCTTAAAGCATGAAAATAATTTGCTGGGGTTGTGCAGTTCATTACTTGCATATTATCGTTTGAGCATAGTTGTAAAAATCTTTCTAATCTTGCTGAAGAATGTTCTGGTCCTTGTCCTTCATATCCGTGAGGTAACAACATTACTATACCAGATGCTCTATTCCATTTTCTCTCACCAGATGCAATAAATTGATCAATTACTACTTGAGCTCCATTAGCAAAGTCACCGAATTGTGCTTCCCAAAGAGTAAGTGTGTTTGGCTCTACTAGACTATAACCATATTCAAAACCTAAAACCGCAAGTTCAGATAAAAAACTATCTACTACTTCAAATTGCTTTTGATTTTTAGAAATATTATTAAGAGGAATGTACCTAGAATTATCTATTTGATTTCTTAAAACAGAATGTCGTTGACTGAATGTTCCTCTTCCAGAGTCTTGTCCTACAAGTCTAACTGGATATCCCTCCTCTAGCAAAGATCCAAAAGCTAAAGATTCAGCTGAAGACCAATCGATTCCAGTACCTTTTTCGATACTTTCTTTTCTGGCATTAAATATTTTAGAGATAGTCTTGTGAATATTTTTTTCCTCTGGAATAACATTTATTTTATCTGAAATTATTTTTAATTTATTTTCATCAAAACCTGTTATGCCCCTTTTATCTTTACCTCTTTCAGGTTTATATCTTGACCATGTTCCCTCAAACCATTCTATTTTAGGTTTATAATCTTTTGCACTTTTGTATTGTTCATCAAGTAAATCTTTAAATGATTTAACGTTTTGATTTAATAATTCTTCAGTTATAGATTTTTCGTTTACTAATTTATTTCCATAAATTTTGTAAACACTGGGATGAGATCTAATTTTTTTATACATTAAAGGTTGAGTAAATGAAGGCTCATCTCCCTCATTATGTCCAAATCTTCTATAACAAATTAAATCTACTACAACGTCTCTATTAAATTTTAATCGAAATTCTGTTGCTATTCTAGTTGCATAAACAACTGCTTCTGGATCATCACCATTAACATGAAGAATTGGAGCCTCTACCATTTTTGCAACATCAGATGGATAAGGTGAAGACCTCGCAAATCTTGGACTAGTAGTAAATCCTATCTGGTTATTAACAATAATATGAATTGTTCCTCCAGTGTTATGTCCTGGTAGTCCAGACATTGCAAAACATTCTGCTACAACTCCTTGACCAGCAAAGGCTGCATCCCCATGAATGAGAATAGGTATAACTTTATTTCTTTCACGGTCTTTATGAAAAAATTGTTTGGCTCTTGTTTGACCTAAAACAACTGGGTTAACAGCTTCTAAATGAGAAGGATTATCTGTTAAACTGACATGTACTGAATTTCCATCAAATTCTCTATCAGACGACGCTCCAAGATGATATTTTACATCTCCAGCACTATCTTCAGAATCAGTACTAAACTCACCAGCAAACTCATTAAAAATTTTTTTGTAAGATTTTTGTAAAACGTTTGCTAAAACGTTAAGCCTACCTCTATGAGACATACCTATTTTAACTTCTTTTATATTATTTTGACCACCAATTTTTATTATTTGTTCAAGAGCAGGTATTAAACTTTCACCACCATCTAAACCAAATCTTTTTGTTCCCACATACTTTGTAGCTAAAAATTTTTCAAATCCTTCTGCCTGTACCAATTTATTTAAAATTGCCTCTTTACCATTTTTTGTAAATTGAAGTGCATTTTTATCTTGCTCTATCCTGTCCCTAAACCACTTTCTTTCATCTGGGTTTGAAATATGCATGAACTCATAACCTATTTTTCCACAGTAGGTTTTCTTCATAAACTTAAGTATTTCTTTTATATTTGCATATTTACGATTGATTACCCCGTTTAGAAAAATTTTCTTATCGTAATTTTCTTTTTTAAAACCGTAAAAATCTGGATGAAGCTCATCTAGATATTCTGACTCTCTCATTTCTAAAGGATCAAGATCCGCTAATAAATGTCCTCTTAGTCTATATGCTCTAATTAATGCTACAGCACTAATAGAATCTTTATTTGAGTCAGCAAGTAATTGAAAATTAAATTTTTCTGAAGTGTCTAATTTGACATTATCAAAATCATTTTTATCTTGTTCTTCTATTTTTTTTTGTAATTCATCAATATCAATCTTTTTTTTAGTAGGTCCCCATGATGGACCATTAATTTCTTTTGCTATAACATTTAATTCTTCACCAATTCCCTCAAAATAATTTGCCCAACTTTCTGGAAGATCAGCATCTTTATTTACAAACTTTAAATACATTTCTTCTATAAATGCACTATTAGATTTGTTTAAAAATGAAGTTTTTTCGAAATCAAGATTTTTTGATGAAGACATCTTTTTTATTTAATATATCCCTCTAATATTTTTTTTCAATTAGACAGTTTATCAAATAAAGTTTTTCCAATAATTGATGGTGATTTGGCAACTGTAATACCACATTCTTCCATTTTTTTAATTTTATCTTCAGCTCCACCCTTGCCACCTGATATAATGGCACCAGCATGCCCCATTCTCCTTCCTGGAGGAGCAGTAATTCCAGCTATAAATCCAACAATTGGTTTTTTGATCTTATGATTTTTTATAAATTCAGCCGCTTCTTCTTCAGCTGTTCCACCAATTTCACCTATCATTAAAATAGATTCTGTTTCAGAGTCATTTAAAAATAAATCTAAACAATCTATAAAATTTGTTCCATTAATAGGATCACCACCAATACCAATACAAGTTGATTGACCAAGTCCATTTTCAGTTGTTTGGGCTACTGCTTCATATGTCAATGTTCCTGACCTTGATACAATTCCAACACTTCCTCTTTTGTGAATACTTCCCGGCATAATCCCAATTTTACATTCATCTGGTGTGATTATTCCTGGACAATTAGGTCCAATTAATCTGCTACTAGATCCACTTAATTTTTGTCTGACCTTAAGCATATCCTGAATTGGAATACCCTCTGTTATACAAACAATAAGTTCAACTGATGCATCAATAGCTTCAATGATTGCTGCTGCTGCAAATTTAGCAGGTACATAAATCATAGTTGCATCTGCTCCTACTTCATTTTTTGCCTCTAAAACGCTATTAAAAACTGGTCTGTCTAAATGTTTTTGTCCACCTTTCTTTGGCGTAACTCCACCAACAAGATTGGT
>LULE01001369.1_pt1 | contig 10860 bp, 8 predicted proteins | sample 728231 | NCBI WGS metagenome assembly LULE01 (sample SAMN03860297, study PRJNA289734) | marine metagenome | biome: seawater column; feature: ocean; material: water; isolation source: Red Sea water column Station 192 - depth 10m | place: Saudi Arabia: Red Sea | collected 2011-10-15 | depth 10 m | reverse complement strand
CAACTAATATTGATAAAGAAGGAAGATTTTTAATTCCAGAAGAATTAAAATTATACGCTGGCATTAAAACTGAAGCTGCTTTTTTTGGTCAAGGCTACTACTTTCAAATTTGGGAGCCAAAAAAAGGTCTAAAAAATACTGAAGATTCAAGAAGACGTCTTTTAAAAGAAAAAAAATCATTACGACTGATGTTAACACAACAAAAATAATATGGAAAATTTGCATAAGTCAGTAATGATTAAAGAAATAATATCCTTTCTACCATTAACAAAATCAATAAATGTAATAGATGCAACTTTTGGTGGTGGTGGCTATTCAAAAACTATCCTTGAAAAATTTAATGTAAATCAATTGTTAGCAATAGATAGGGATCCAATTTCGAAAATATTTGCAAAAGAAATAGAATTTAAATTTTCAAATTTTACTCTAATAAATGATAAATTTAGTAAAATTGAAGAAATAGTAAATAATACAAAGTTGAAAGAAAAAAAATTTGATATAATTCTTTTTGATATAGGCACAAGCTCAAATCAAATAGATAATGCACAACGAGGTTTTTCATTCAATAAATCTGGTCCACTTGATATGCGGATGGGTTCTTCAGATAAAAATGCTTATGATATAATAAATAAGTATGAAGAAAAAAATTTAGCTGACATAATTTATCAATATGGAATTATCAAACATTATCAAAAAATGTTTACCAAAAAAGAATCAATTAAAAAACAAGACTCATCCAGCTACAAAAACTTTTCAGGCAATTAGAATTTATGTAAATGATGAGTTAAGTGAACTAAAGACGAGTCTAGAAAAAACTTTAAAAATTTTAAATAAAGATGGTTTAATTTTAGTAGTTTCTTTCCAAAGTCTAGAAGATAGAATTGTGAAAGATTTTTTTAACCACAATAGTGGTAAACGATGGCGTTCCTCCCGCCACTACCCGGAGTTACCTGATAAACTGGCAACTCAACTTAAAATAATCACCAAAAAACCAATATTGCCGTCAGCTTCTGAGATTTTAGAAAATCCCAGATCTAGATCAGCAAAACTTCGGGTAGCTCAGAAAATTTAATAATGAAGTATACTAAATCAATTATATTCTTTTTAATTCTTAATTTAATACTGGTTTTTTCAATGATTTTTATTGCTAACAATACAAGAGAAATCGAAAAAAATAATCTTAATCTGAAAATGAATATTTCTAAGATTTCAGAAAACTTAAAAATCAACACTATATGAATTGTATTTTTATGAAACTCAAAACAATAATGTTCCTCTTATTGTAAAAATGAAAGAACTTTCAAATCGAGATAAAAATATCAAGCTTGTTAGTTCAAATAATTAATAAATGTTAAGTAAACTAAAATTATTTGATAGTGATTCTTTAAAATTACTTCATAGAAGAGTTTTTTTTTCAATTACAATTTTTATCTTTGTCTATTTTATTTCTATTTATAGAATCTCGTCAATTATGCTCTTTCCTGATCTGAATGATGATACCACTAATTATATAAAAAAAGATATTAGGGGCAGTATTTATGATAGGAATGGAAATATAATTGCTACTTCAATTGAAAGTATCTCTTTATCAATTAACCCTAATAAGATAAAAAATAAAAAAGAACTAGCCAATAAATTGGGATTAATTCTTGATTTAGATATAAAAAAAATAGAAAAAAAATTATTATCTACAAGCAAATTTGTTTGGATAAAAAGAAATATATCTCCAGTTGAATATCAAGAAATAATTAATCTTGGTGAAATAAACATCAAAGCTCATAAGGAATTTAAAAGAATATATCCTTATAAGAATACGTTGTCACATATTCTTGGATATGTAGATATTGATCAAATTGGTCAAAGTGGAATTGAGAGGTATTTTGAAAATGATCTCGCAAAATCACAAGATATAATTATTAGTATTGATACTAATTTACAGCAGTTGGTTAGAGAAAATCTCTTAAAAACAATAAATAATTATAAAGCTGAATCCGGTTTAGCTATAGTTATGGATATTACTAACGGTCAAATCTTATCATCAGTAAGCTTACCTGATTATAATCCTGAGGACAAATCCTCATATAATAACAATAATTTAATGAATAGAGTTTTTCAGTCTAATTATGAAATGGGATCAACTTTCAAACCAATAACTGCCACTATTGGATTTGATTTAGATATTATAGATCCTCAAATGACTTTTGATGTTACAAAAAAATATTTAAATATAAGTGATCATGATAAATACAAAGATAATGGTATTTATGATGTTGAAAAAATAATTGTTGAATCATCCAATATTGGTACAGCTCAGATTGCTACTTTGATTGGAAAAAAAAACCAAATAGAATTTTTTGAAAAAATAGGTTTCAATAAAAAAATAAATATAGAAAATAAAGAAAGCTCAGCTCCTTTAGGAAATAAATATAATTGGGGTAAGCTAGAAACAGCAACGATAGGATTTGGTCATGGATTTGCAATTACACCTCTTCATTTAGTTAAAGCTTATGCTTCATTAGCGAATAATGGGAATGAGGTTTTTCCTACACTTCAATTAAACAAACAATTTGAACAAAATCAAATTTTTAATAATAAAGAATCATCTAAATTCTTTATCAATTTATTAAATTCTGTTGTTCTCAAGACCGAATACACTGGTCCTAGAGTAAAAGTAGATGGTTATTCTGTAGGAGGTAAAACGGGAACATCAGAATTACTAAATCCAAATGGTGGATATTATAAGGATAGAAACTTAACGTCCTTTATTGGGATATTCCCAACAAATAATCCAAAATATGTAGTTTACACTGCTATTGAGTATCCAAAAAAGGAAACAGGCACTAAACAAAGAATGACTGGAGCAAGAGTAAATGCACCCTTGGTAAAAGATATTATTATTAATATTATAAGCCTCTTTAATATTTCAAAAGATAAAAATGATGATCTTCTAAAAGTAGACACAAATTTTTTATATAGAAAATTAAATGCTACTGTCTAATTTATCAAAAGTTATAAGAGTAAATAAAACGTACAACTTTAATAAAAATAAATATTTCTCTGCAATTACCTCTAACTCAAAATTTACTAATAACAAAACGTTGTTTGTTTATGACAAAAATACAAAGGTAAAAAAGATTTATTTAGATGAAGTACTTAAGAATAAAACTCCTGCTATAATTTCAAATAAATATATTAAAAACTTAAAAATTCCTCAATTTGTTGTATCTAATATTAATTTTGAGATACATTATTTATTAACTAAGCTTCATAGCAATCTTCCCTTTAAAACACTAGCAGTTACAGGTACCAATGGAAAGACATCAGTTGTTTGGTATATTTCAAAAATTCTTAATTCACTAAAATATAATAATACAATGGTTGGTACTTTAGGACATTTTGTAAACGGAAAAAAAATAAATGATATAAATTTAACAACACCTGCCTATGAAGAATTATTTAGATATGGATCTTCGAATAAAAAAGAAAAAAATATTTTCATTTTTGAAGCTTCAAGTCACGCTCTAGAACAAAACAGGTTAAGAAATTATCCAATAAATATTGCAGCTATTACAAACATTTCAAAAGATCATCTTGATTACCATAAAACATTCTCAAATTATAAAAAATCTAAAATTAAACTTTTCTCTAATCATTTAGTAAATTCTGGATTTGCTATAATTAATTCAAGATTAAACATCTTATCTGAATTAAAAAAAACATTGATAAAAAAAAACGTAAAATTTAAATATTTCGGAAATAAAAATATAAAATTAATAAAAATCAATGATTTTGTATATTTGAATATTAACAATACAAAATATAAACTAGAAAATCTAAAACTTAAAACAAATATAGAATTAGAAAATTTAGAATGCGCGATTACTTGTTGCTTAGCACTTAATATTAGTCAAAGTAAAATTATAAGAGTATTATCAAAAGTTACAAATCCATCAGGTCGTTTGCAAACAATTGAGTATAAGAAAAAAAAATCAAAAATTATTATTGATTATGCACATACACCAGATGCTTTGAAAAAAATTCTACTTGCTTATAAAATCAAAAAAATGAAACCATCAATTTTATTTGGTTGTGGTGGTGATAGAGATAAAAGTAAGCGAAAATCTATGGCATTAATTGCAAATAAATATGCTGATAAAATTTATATAACGGATGACAATCCTAGAAACGAAAATCCATCTAAAATAAGGAAAAATATTCTAAAGTATTGTTCTAGAGCTATGGAAGTATCTGATAGAAGAAAAGCAATTAAATTAGCTATTAAAGAATTAAAAATGAATGAAATTTTAATAGTAGCAGGTAAAGGGCACGAAAAATTTCAAGTTTTAAAAAATAAAACAATTAAGTTTGATGATTTTACAGTTGTTAAACAATTATTAAATTAATGATCGAATTAAATCAATTAGAGAAATATATAATATCTAAAAAAGATAAAATTCAAATATCAAGTAAAGATATTAAAAGTGGCGATATATTTCTTGCTTTAAAAGGTAAAAGGTTTCATGGAAACAAGTTTTTAAATGAAGCAATAGATAAAGGTGCAAAATTTTGTGTAACTGATAATAAAAATTTCAAAAAAAATAAAAAAATTTTATATGTAAATAATATTTATAAGTATCTTTCAAAAATAGCAAAAACGAAACGAGATTTATACAAAGGTAAAGTAATAGGCATTACTGGCAGTGCTGGTAAAACTACTTTAAAAGAAACTTTAGCATTTTTCTTAAAAAAAGATCATACCATTTCTTACTCAAAGAAAAGTTATAATAATCAGTTAGGTGTATTAATTTCTTTACTAAATTTAAATTTAAAATCAAATTATGCAATTTTTGAAATTGGAACAAATAATTTTGGTGAGATAAAATTTCTTAGTAATTTAGTCAAACCATCAGAGGTATTTATTACAAATATACAATCTACTCACCTTGAAAATTTCCAAACTAAAAATAATATTGCCAGAGAAAAAGCTGATATATTTATTTCTAAATATAATAATAATAGGAAAAAGCTATATCTCAATGTTTCTTCTAAATGTATTGATAATTCTTCAAAAAAATATTTTATTAAAAAAATATCTCCCTATAAAAAATTGCATAAAGTAACTTTATCAATTAATAAAAAAAAGGTTAACATTGTTACTGATGCAATAGTAATGCATAGATTAAATAACTTATTATTTTGTCTTGCATTTTATAATGAAAATTCTCTGAACATTAAATCAGTTCTAAATCGTTTCAAGTTTTTAAAACCAGTGGAAGGTAGGGGATTAGTTCATAAAATTTCTTTAAATAAAAAAAAAATAAATATTATTGATGAATCTTATAATGCTAATCCTGATACAATGTTGCAAAGCATAAAAAACTTAGAAAATATCAAAGTAAAAAATAATAAAAAAATAATAATTCTAGGGACAATGAATGAATTAGGAAATAATTCTTATAAAATTCATTATAAATTACTAAAACAATTAGATACCACTATTTTTAAATTTGTAATTTTATGTGGCGAATTCTTTGAATTATCTGTAAAAAATTTAAATCCAAATAATGAATTTATCCATTTTAAAAATACAAATAAAATTATGCAATTTTTAAAAGAGAAAGTGCATAATAATGACATTATTTTAATTAAATGTTCTAATTCGACAAAAATAAATAAGTTTGCAAAAATATTATTAAAACAGGTATCGATTTGATTAAATATTTGGCCTTTGAATACCAATCTTTATTTAGTTTTCTAAATATTTTTAGCTATATAACATTTAGAGCTGGCGCCTCTATTCTTACTGGATTATTTTTTTCTCTCATATTTGGAAATTATATTATTAACAAATTATCAAATGTTCAGCCAACTGGCCAGCCAATAAGAGATGATGGTCCAGAGTCACATATAATTGCAAAAAAAGGTACTCCTACAATGGGTGGCCTGTTGATTATTTTAAGTGTTTTTGTTTCAACAATTATTTGGGCTGATTTACAAAATATTTTTATATGGATTTTACTTTCAACTATTTTAATTTTTGGATCTATTGGTTTTGCAGATGACTACAGTAAAATCAAATCAAATACCAGTAAGGGTATTTCATCAAAAATAAGAATTATATTTCAAATCATTTTTTCTTTTTTCATTACATATTTAATTCTTATCAATTTAGATCCAAGTATAAGCAAATCTATGACATTTCCTTTCTTTAAAAATTTAATTATAGATTTTGGAATATTTTATTTTCTAATTTCCATATTTATAATTATTGGATCGGCTAATGCAGTAAACCTAACTGATGGACTTGATGGTTTAGCAATTGTCCCTGTAATGATAGTTGCTATGTCTTTTGCTTTCATAGCTTATGTTTCAGGTAATATAGTTTTTTCTAATTATTTACTTATCCAATATATTCCTGGAACCGGTGAATTAGCAGTTTTTTGTGGTTCTTTAATTGGAGCCGCTTTAGGTTTTCTTTGGTTTAACGCACCACCTGCTAAAGTTTTTATGGGTGATACAGGATCTTTAGCATTAGGCGGCTCTTTAGGCTCAGTAGCAATAATATGCAAACATGAAATTCTTCTTGCAATAATAGGAGGTTTATTTGTTCTAGAAACCTTGTCTGTAGTAATCCAAGTATTCATTTTTAAAATGACAGGAAAAAGGGTTTTTTTAATGGCTCCACTACATCATCATTTTGAAAAAAAGGGATGGCCTGAGTCAACAATAGTTATTCGTTTTTGGATAATTACTATTGTATTAGCTTTGATAGGTCTTGCAACTTTAAGAATTAGATAATGTATTTAATTTATGGAATTCAAAAATCAGGACTTTCTATAGTAAATTATTTTGAAAATAAAAAAATAAAATTTAAGATGTGGGATGATAATCCAATAGTAAGAAAGGCTATAAAAAAAAATTACAATAAAGATTATTTTTTTAATATAAAAAAAGATAATTTGAATGATTTTAAAAAAATTTTTGTTAGCCCAGGAATATCTTTAAGACAAAAAAAATTTAAAAGAAAAAATATATCTAAAAAAGTAAATAGAGATTTAAATTTATATATTTCGAATTTAACAAATCAAAAGATTGTAGCTATTACTGGCACAAATGGGAAATCAACAACAACCAAATTAATAGGAGACATTTTAAAAAAAAATAATATTAAAACATTTGTTGGGGGCAATATTGGAGAATCATTATGCAATGCTTTTCTTCTTAAAAAAAAATATAAAGTTCATGTTATCGAATTAAGTTCTTTTCAATTAGAAACAGTTAAGTCACTTGATAGTAGAATATCAGTAATAACAAATTTATCTGGTGATCATTTAGATAGGTACAAAGGTATTAGTGATTATGTTAGTCAGAAGAAAAATATTATTACTAAAAATGGAATTAATTTGTTATCAATTGATGATATTTATTCAAGAAAGATATTTAATCAAAAAAAAATTAAAAATAAAATTAGTTTTTCTTTAGTCGATAAATCAGCTGATTGTTTCGCTAACAATGATTATATTCTAGATAATTACTTCAAAAAAAACAAAAAATTATTTATAAAAAAAATCTCAAAAGATTTAGAAGGTAATTTTAATATTCAAAATATTTTAATAGCATACATATGTAGCAAAATATTAAAAATTCCAGAATCTAATTTTCTTAAGGTTATTAAAACATTTAAGGGTCTGCCATTTAGATCATCTACAATTTTTACAAATAATAAATTAAAAATAGTAAATAATAGTAAATCTACTAATTTAAATTCAACAATAAATTCAGTTGTAAATTATAATAATATTTACCTAATCTTAGGAGGCATAGCTAAAGAAAAAAATTTTGAAATTCTTCTAAAATATAAAAATAAAATTAGCTGTGTATATACTTACGGAAAATCAGGAAATTTCATTGAAAAAAAATTAAAAAAAGAATTGGTTGTAAAAAAAATGGCAAATTTAAAATCAGTTATCAAAGAAACCTTCAAGGATATTAAAAAAAATTCAAATCAATCAACTATACTATTCGCTCCTGCATGTGCCTCTTATGATCAATACAAAAATTTTGAAGAAAGAGGCATACATTTTAATAAATTAATTAAAAATTATATAAATTAACCATGGAATATTTAAAGAATTGGTGGAGTTCAATTGATAGAATTAATATTATATTAATATTATCATTGGGTTTTACGGGATTAATACTTTCATTTTCCATAGATGAAAATTTATCCATAAATAGACACTCTATTTTTTTTCTTTTTTCAGTTTTCTTACTTATTGCGTTATCAGACTTAGATAGTAAAAATATAAGAAGAATTTCATTATTTTTATTTATTATTTTATTAATAATAATACTGCTAATACTTTTTTTAGATTACGAAGTTAAAGGCGCTAAGAGATGGTTTCAAATATTTAACTTTACACTTCAACCTTCAGAGATAATTAAGCCTATTTTTGTCATATTGACTGCATGGTGTATAAGTAAATCTATAGAAGATAAAAAATTTTATTTACCTTTACTGTTTGTTTTTTTCTTCTTGCTTTTATCTTTAATACTTATGCAGCCTGATTTGGGAATGACAGTTTTACTGTCAGCAACTTTTTTTTGCCAGTTATTCGTTGCTGGTTTATCAATTTTTTTAGTTATAGTTGCATTTTTATTTATATTAGGAATTTCAATTTTTTCTTATTTTATTTTTGATCATGTTCAATCAAGAATTAATTCATTTCTTGGCGGATTAGGTGGGACTGATACATACCAAATAGATTTAAGTATTCAAGCTTTCAAAAATGGTGGGCTACTTGGAAAGGGTCCAGGACAAGGTATTTTAAAAGAAAAAATTCCTGATGCTAACACAGATTTTATTTTTGCTGTTGCTGGAGAAGAATTAGGATTTATTTTTTGTTTAATAATTATTTTTATAATTCTATCTATTATAATAAGAAGCTTATTAAAAGTTCTACAACTTGAAGATCCATATAAAATTATAGCAATTAGTGGTTTAATTTGCTCATTTGGATTACAATGCTTAATTAATATCTTTAGTTCGCTGGGCCTTATACCAACAAAGGGTATGACACTGCCATTTGTAAGTTATGGAGGTTCTTCCATGATATCAATAGCAATTTTATTTGGTTTTTTATTATCTCTTACAAACAAAAAAAATGAAGAATTATGAAAGAAAATTTTTTACTAATTACAGGAGGAACAGGTGGACATGTTATACCAGCAAAAAATTTTGCTAATTATTTATCTAATAAAAATATAAATTGCACAATTATAACTGACAAAAGAGGCTATAAATACTTTGATAATTATAATGGAAAAATTTATATAATTAGCTCGTCAAATTTGAATGGAAACCTAATATTTAAAATCTTTGGCATATTTCAAATTTTATTAGGATTAATTCAATCATTCATTATTATATTTTTATTAAAACCATCCCATTCTATTTCTTTTGGAAGTTATGCTTCGTTTTCTCCAATGTTAACATGTATGTTATTTAAACCAATTTATAAAGTTAAACTTTATATACATGAACAAAATTCAATAATAGGAAGAACGAATAAATTTTTTTTGAATTTTTCAAATAAATTATTTTTAAATTTTGATATTAAATCTAAAATCAATTCAAAGTTTAAAGATAAAATATTTGTAGTTGGTTCTCCAGAAAATAATTTTCAAAAAAATAATAACATAAGCAATAAAAATTCTAAGAGTAACTTTACAATTTTTATTTCTGGTGGCAGTCAAGGATCAGAATTTGTATCAAATTTTGCAACAAATCTAATTAAAATTATAGATGACGAAAAAATTATAAAAGCTAAATTTATATTTCAGTGTTCTAAACATTTGATAAAAAAATATGAAGCAGAATTACAAAATATTAAATCACCAATAATTTTGAAAGATTTTTTTATAAATGTAGATGAAATACTAGCTAATTCTAATTTAGCAATATGCAGAGCTGGAGCAGGAACAATTGTTGATTTAATTAACTTTAAACTTCCCTCGATATTAATTCCTTTACCTTCTTCAAAAGATAATCATCAATTTTTTAATGCTGAAATATTAGCTAAACATGACTTAGCCATAATTTTTGATCAAAATAATGATGATTTAGACAAAGCAAAAAGACATATTTATGAAACATATAGTAATGAAAGTAAATTAGAATCAATGAATAAAAAATTTGATATGATTAAAGTTAAAAACTCTAATACTTTAATTTATAAATTAATACTAAATGCAAATTAACAGTAAAATTCATTTTATAGGTATTTCAGGAATAGGAATGTCTGGTATTGCAGAATTGATGCTAGATAAAGGATATTCGATCCAGGGTAGTGATATATCAGTAAATGACAATACCAAAAGATTAAAGAAAAAAGGTATAAAATTTTTTTTAGGACATAATAAAAAAAATATTAAAAATGCTCATGCTATTGTTTATTCATCAGCTATTAAAAAAAATAATCCTGAAATAAGAGAGGCATATATTAAAAAAATACCAGTTCTTTCTCGAGCTGATATGCTTTCTGAATTAATGAAAAATAAAAAATCTATTGCCATAGCTGGATCTCACGGAAAAACTACTACTACTAGTTTGGTAGGAAATATTTTCAATGAAGCAGGTTTAGATCCTACTATTGTAAATGGCGGTATTATAAATTCTTTTTCTAATAATAATCGTTATGGAAAAGGTGAATGGATGATTGTTGAAGCAGACGAGAGTGATGGTACCTTTTTAAAGCTTCCACATCAAATATCAATTATTACTAATTTAGATATTGAACACATGGATTTTTATAAATCAAAAAAAAATTTAATTAATGCATTTGAAAAATTTATAAATCT
>LULE01002035.1_pt1 | contig 10872 bp, 9 predicted proteins | sample 728231 | NCBI WGS metagenome assembly LULE01 (sample SAMN03860297, study PRJNA289734) | marine metagenome | biome: seawater column; feature: ocean; material: water; isolation source: Red Sea water column Station 192 - depth 10m | place: Saudi Arabia: Red Sea | collected 2011-10-15 | depth 10 m | reverse complement strand
GGTGAGATGGGTACTTTTTTATGGTATTTTCAAAGGGTAAGTGCTTTGATAGTTCTTTCATACGTGCTTACAATATTTTTTTCTTACATTTTTTTCGATTTTAGTTCATATGAGCTTTGGAGAAATTTCATAACTACTCCAGAAATTAAGCTATATACGACGATCTTTTTATTGATATCTTTTTCACATGGTGTTCAGGGTCTAAAGGCAGTTGAGGATGATTACTTATCTGAGAGAACCTTAGGGTTTTTATCTGCAAATATTGCAAAGTATTCTTCTCTAGCAAGATTGTTATATAGATTTGTAATTTTGTTGGTAATTTTTGTAACAAGTTACGTTTTTGTAATTTATTATTTGGTCGATTTATAGATAAATAGTGTTTATAATTTGATATAATTGAAACTGATAAATGAGTAAAATACCTTTTTCTGAAAAAACTTACGATGTAGTTATCATAGGCGGTGGGGGCTCAGGCCTCAGAGCCTCTCTTGAAATAGCAAAATCTGGTTTAGATGTTGCTGTAATCTCAAAGGTTTTTCCTACAAGATCGCATACGGTTGCTGCACAAGGAGGGATAACATGTGCTATAGCAAGCGCAGATCCCAATGATGATTGGAGATGGCATATGTTTGATACTGTTAAAGGTTCAGACTATATAGGCGATCAAGATGCCATTGAATATATGTGTTCAGAGGGCCCAGAGACTGTATTTGAATTAGAGCATATGGGACTTCCTTTCTCAAGATTTGAAAACGGCAGAATATATCAAAGACCTTTTGGTGGTCAATCAAAAGAATTTGGAGAAGGAGGTCAAGCAGCTAGAACATGTGCAGCTGCAGACAGAACAGGCCATGCTTTATTGCATACTCTTTATCAGGCTAATTTAAAGGCAGGAACGAACTTTTTAAATGAATGGTTTGCAGTTGATCTCATTGAAGGAAAGAGTGGTTGCATTGCAGGTGTAAGTTGTTTTGATATGGAAACTGGAGAAGTTTCAATAATTAAAACTCAAGCAGTTGTTCTTGCAACAGGTGGTGCTGGGCAAGTATATGAGCAAAATACAACTTCTTTGATTTGTACTGGAGATGGTTTAGGAATGGTGCTTAGGAAGAACTTTGCATTACAAGATATGGAGATGTGGCAATTTCATCCTACAGGTCTCTATGGTAATGGTTCTCTAATGACAGAGGGATGCAGGGGTGAGGGAGGTTATCTCATCAACTCAGAGGGAGAGCGTTTCATGCCAACTTATGCACCTAAGGCTAAAGATCTAGCTTCGAGAGACGTAGTTTCGAGATGTATTGTTCAAGAGATAATGGCAGGACGTGGCTGCGGTGATAAAAAAGATCATGTCCTTCTAAAAATTGATCACCTTGGAGCTGAAGCAATTATGAAAAAGCTTCCTGAAATAAGAGAAATTTCAATGACATTTGCAAATGTAGATCCGATAAATGAACCAATTCCTGTAGTTCCTACATGTCATTACATGATGGGCGGCATTCCAACAAACATCAATGGACAAGTAATTACTCAAGAGAACGGAAATGACAGAGTTGTTGATGGTCTTTACTCAATAGGTGAGGCTGCTAATGTTTCTGTACACGGAGCGAATAGACTTGGTGGAAACTCACTTCTTGATTTAGTAGTTTTTGGAAGGTCTGCAGGCAAACACATAAATAAACAATTCAAAAAAGGGGAAGTGTCAGATATTTCAAATGCAGAAATTGAAAAATCATTATCAACACTACAAACACTTGAAGATACAAAGAAAGGTGAGACTGTTTATGCTCTTAGGTCAGAAATGCAAAGCATAATGCAAAACTATTTTGGTGTTTATAGAAATGAAAAACTCATTAAAGAGGGAATTAAAAAGCTTGAGGATGTAAACGTTAGAACAAAGAATCTCCATATGAATGACAAGTCAAAACAGTTTAACTCAGAGAAAGTTGAAATCTTGGAATATCTAAATTTAATAGAAATTGCAAATGCCACAGCTTATTCTGCACTTGAAAGAAAGGAAAGCAGAGGAGCTCATGCAAGAGAAGACTATCCTGAAAGGGATGATACAAATTGGCTATGTCATTCTTTATTTTTTAAAGATGGCAACAAAGTTTCAAAAAGAGACGTAAACTTAAACCCTAAAGAAGTTGAGGCATTTAAACCAAAGGCCAGAGTTTATTAATGGAAAAGCTTAACCTGAGCATTTATAGGTATGATCCAAGCAAGGATCAACGACCTTATATGGCAGACTATAAAATTGAATCTGAATCTATTGGAAATATGATGGTTATAGATGCTATTAGAAAAGCTCAAGAATTAGATTCAACACTTACATTCAGAAGATCATGTGGGCAAGGAGTATGTGGTTCAGATGGGGTAAACATGAATGGACAAAACGGATTGGCTTGTATAACGTCAGTATCTTCCGTATCAGTAATGAATAAACTTGAAATAAGACCATTACCGGGGTTGCCGGTTATCAAGGACCTTATCGTAGACATGAAACCTTTCTATGATCAGTATGAAAAAATCAAACCATTTTTATCAAATGACGAAGAGATTGATACAGGCCATGAGAGATTACAAAGCCCTGAGGAGAGAGAAAAATTAGATGGTTTATATGAATGCATATTGTGTGCATGTTGTTCAACTAGTTGTCCTTCATTTTGGTGGAACCCAGAGAAGTTTGTAGGGCCAGCTGCATTACTTCAAGCTTACAGGTTCATAGCTGATACAAGAGACAAGCAAAAAAAATCAAGACTAAAAAAATTAAATGATGCATTTAGTGTTTACAGATGTCATGGAATAATGAACTGTACTTCAGTGTGCCCCAAAGGCTTAAACCCTTCAAAGGCAATAAATGAAATCAAAAAGGAGTTAAGAAAAATAGGATAGTGTCAAAGTCAATAGAGGAGAGGCTTAGAGAGAGTTTTAAATATGGGGGAAATTCAGAATTTCTGGAGACCCTTTACGAAGAATATCTGACAGATCCAGACAATATTAAACCTGAGTGGAAGAATTATTTTGATTCAATTCAGAATGGAAAAAATGATGTAAGCCACAAATCAATCACAAAACAGTTCAGGAATTACAAAGTTTCGAAGATTCCACAAGTAAATTCCAAGAGCTCTAAATCTTCAGATGTTCAAAATCTAATCAATGCTTATAGAAGGCGAGGTCATGAAGTAGCAAAAATAGACCCATTGAATCTTAGGAAGGCTAAAGAAGTGCCTGACTTAAATTTAAATTTCCATGATCTTAATGAAGCCGATCTAGAGGAAAGTTTTTCAATTTCAAACTTTCTTGGGTCAAAAACCATGAAACTTTCAGAAATAATTAGTTCGATATCTAAAAGCTATACTTCTTCGTTGGGGTATGAATTTATGCATATTATGAGCAGCAAAACAAGAGCTTGGTTTATAGATAAAATTGAAGGAAAAGATACACCTTATGATTTTTCTAACCCAGAAAAAGAACATATCCTCAAGAGAGTTGTAGACTCAGAAAGCTTGGAAAAATTTTTAGCAGCAAAATATCCAGGGGCAAAAAGATTTGGTCTTGAGGGGGGTGAATCACTAGTTCCTCTTTTAGATACAGTTATTGAGGAGCTTGGCTCTAAAGGTGCTAAAGAACTTGTTATGGGAATGTCTCATAGAGGCAGATTAAATGTATTAATCAATGTAATGGGTAAGAAGCCAAGTGAATTATTCACTGAGTTTGATGAAGATTTTGAACAAGATGATGCACACACAGGCGATGTTAAATATCATTTAGGATATTCCTCAAATATTTTGACGAGTGGAGGACAGGTGCATGTTGCTCTCGGCTCTAATCCTTCTCATTTGGAAGTAGTGAATTCTGTTGTTCTAGGCTCAGTCAGAGCAAGACAAGATAGAAGACAAGATAGTTCTATGACAAAAGTTGTTCCAATTCTTATGCATGGAGATGCATCGTTTTCAGCACAGGGTATTGTCATGGAAATATTGCAGCTTTCACAAACTAGAGCATTTGGAGTTGGCGGCACTATCCACGTTGTAATAAATAATCAAATAGGCTTTACAACAAGTGTAAAAGAGGATGCACGATCAACAGACTACTGCACAGACGTTGCAAAAATGATTGATGCTCCAATTATTCATGTTAATGGTGACGATCCAGAAGCCTGCGTAATGGCTGCAAAGCTAGCTGTTGAATACAGACATGAATTTAAAAAAGATATTATTTTAGATTTTGTTTGCTACAGACGCAGAGGTCATAATGAAACTGATGAGCCATTTGCTACTCAGCCTTTAATGTATAAGGAAATTACTTCCAAAGATTCTGTTACAGATTTATATTTCAAAAAATTATTAAGCAAAGGAATAGTTGAAGAAGATAAATATAAAGAATTCAAGAAAAATTACAGATCACATATGGAAAAAGGTGAAACTGTAGCAGAATCACTTGCTACAGATCCTGATGAATCAATCCATTTTGATTGGACTCCATATCTGATTTTTTAATGCAGAAACAAGTTGGAAAGCTGTATGAGGAAAGAAATCATATGCTTTCTGGAGACCTTCCCTTAAATTGGGGATTTGCTGAAATGGCTGCATACGCAACGTTATTAAAAGATGGTTTCCCTGTGAGAGTTACTGGTCAAGATAGCAGAAGAGGGACCTTTTCCCATAGACATTTAGTAGTTAAAGATCAGAATACTGGAGAGGGTTTTGTACCATTGTCAAAACTAAATAAAGGAAATAAGAAATTCGAAATTTTTGACTCATTATTGTCTGAGGAAGCTGTTTTGGGTTTTGAATATGGTTATGCATCTACTTGGCCTGAGGGATTAGTTATTTGGGAAGCACAATTTGGAGATTTTGTTAATGTTGCTCAAGTAATAATAGATCAATTTATTGTTAGTGCAGAGACTAAGTGGAATAGGCTGTCTGGCTTAACATTATTTCTACCTCATGGATATGAAGGCCAAGGCCCAGAGCATAGCAGTTGTAGGCTTGAAAGATTTTTACAACTTTGCGCACATGATAATATTCAAATATGTATTCCAACTTTACCTGCACAAATTTTTCATTTACTTAGAAAACAGGCAATTAATCCATCCAGAAAGCCACTGGTAGTTTTAACTCCTAAAAGCCTATTAAGAAATCCTCAAGCAACTTCAAAGATCGAGGATTTAAGCAACGGTACGTTTAGAAATATAATCATTAACAAGAGTAAGAATTTACCAAAAAGAGTAGTTTTTTGCTCTGGTAAAGTTTTCTTTGATTTACAAGATGAAATCAATAAATTGAAGGTCAAAAATATTGAGCTGGTTAGGTTGGAGCAGTTATATCCATTTCCAGAAAGCGAACTTAAAAGTTATACAAGAGATTTAAAATGTAAAGATTTCCTCTGGGTTCAAGAAGAGCCAAAAAATATGGGGGCTTGGTTTATGATAAGACACAGACTTGAGGAAATCCTAAATGAAACAAAAAAAGGATTTAAACTCAATGTTGTAGCAAGAAATTCATCAGCAGCCCCAGCAGGAGGATATCAAAAATATCACTTTAAACGTCAAAAAGAGATAGTTACTAAAGCTTTAGAGTTATAGAATATTCAAAATGGCTGAAGACATAAAATCACCACAATTTCCAGAATCAATTTTTGAAGGAACTCTATCTACTTGGCTTAAAAAAGAGGGCGATACATTTGAGCAAGATGATGTTTTGGCAGAAATTGAAACAGATAAAGTTGTAATAGAAGTAACTGCTCAAAGTGATGGGCAGTTAGAGAGTAATGGAATCTCCAAAGATTACTTCAAAACAAGAGGTTAAAGGAAAAATAGGACCAGCAGCAAAAAAATTACTACAAGAAAAAAATTTAACAACTGAAAATATTACCCCAACAAGAAAGAAAGGAATCATAACTAAAGAAGATATCCTTAAAGCTGCTGAAAATAATCAGTCTGTTGAGCCTGAAAAAGCCACAAAAAAAATGGAAATTAAGGGCGATTCAAAAAGAGTGCCAATGTCACGACTTAGAAGTGTTGTAGCTAAGAGACTCTTGGAGTCACAAGCTCAAACAGCATCATTGACAACTTTTAATGAGGTGGATTTATTTGAAATAAAGAAACTTAGAGAAAAATATAGGGAAAGTTTTGAGAGTAAGTATGGCGTAAAGCTTGGGTTTATGGGTATGTTTATTAAAGCATCAAGCATTGCATTGCAGGATATGCCTATTGTAAACGCATCTATTGATGGCGAAGATGTTGTATATCATGGATTTCAAGATATAGGTGTTGCAGTCTCGTCTGAAAGGGGATTGGTTGTGCCTGTAATAAAAAATGTTCAAGAATTGTCAATTGCCGAAATAGAAAAGGAAGTAAGAGATTATTCAATAAAAGCAAGAGAAGGAAAACTAGAAATGGATGATATTACAGGAGGCACGTTCACAATCTCAAATGGTGGTGTGTTTGGCTCTCTTCTTTCAACACCAATATTAAATCCACCTCAGTCTGCAATTTTAGGGATGCATAAAATTCAAGATAGACCAATGGTTATAGAAGGAAAAGTTGAAATTAGGCCTATGATGTATCTTGCTTTAACATATGACCACAGACTATTAGATGGTAAGGATGCAGTATCATTCTTAGTAAAAATAAAAGAGTTATTAGAGTCACCAGAATCAATGATATTAGGAGTGTAAATGGATTACGATGTAGTTGTAATAGGAGGCGGCCCCGGTGGATATGTCGCTGCAATAAAGTCAGCTCAGCTAGGAATGAAAGTTGCTTGCATAGAGTTTGACGAAGATTCAAATGGCAAACAAAAAATGGGTGGGACCTGCCTGAATGTAGGTTGTATTCCATCAAAATCATTGCTTGATTCTTCTTATAAATTTAAACAAATTTCTGCAAGCTTACCTGAGCACGGCATCAACGTATCAAAAGCAAATTATGATCTATCAAAAATGATGGATAGAAAGAACGATATAGTAAAAAAATTAACCTCAGGCGTATCACAACTTTTAAAACATAATAAAGTTGAGAGTATCTTTGGGAAGGGGAAATTAATTAGTAAAAATGAGATAGAGATATCTGATTCAAAAGGAAAGAAAAAAACAATTAAGGCAAAATATATTGTTTTAGCTACAGGATCTAGACCAATTTATCTAGAGTCAGTACCTTGGAATGGAACAAATATTGTTGGAAGTGCTGGAGCTCTTGAGTTTAGCAAAACTCCGAAAAAACTTGCAATCATAGGGGCTGGAGTAATTGGTTTGGAGCTCGGTAGTGTTTGGTCAAGACTTGGCTCAGAAGTCGAAATTTTCGAAGCAGAAAAAACCCTTTTACCAATGCTAGATGACGATATATCAAGACTTATTGAACGAGAATTTAAAAACCAGAACATAAATATCAATCTTGGTGCTATGGTTAAATCATCAAAAAACAACAGAAGCAGTGTCACTTTGGAGATTGATTTTGCTGGCCAGGTTGAAAAACGAAAGTTCGATAAAGTTATAGTTGCTGTTGGAAGAAAACCTTTTTCAGAGAATTTATTAGCAAAAGGATGTGGGCTTGATGTCGATGAGAAAGGCTTTATTGAGGTAAACAATTTTTGCCAAACTAAGCTTGAGAATATTTATGCAATTGGAGATTTAGTGAGAGGACCAATGTTGGCCCACAAGGCAATGGAAGAGGGTGTAATGGCAGCTGAACGAATAGCAGGTAAAAAAATGGAAGTTAACTATGATCTAGTTCCAAGTGTAATATACACACACCCTGAAATTGCGTGGGTTGGAAAAACAGAAAAACAACTTAAGCAAGAGAATATAGAATTTAAAAAGGGTAGCTTTCCGAGATTCAGTTGGTGCAGTTAAAATTCTTGCAGATAAAGAAAGCGATCAAGTTTTAGGAGTTCAAATATTTGGAAATTCCGCGTCAGAAATATTGCAACAAGGACTCATAGGGATGGAATTTTCAGCAAGTTCAGAAGATTTTGGGTTAACAATGTTCAGCCATCCTACTGTTTCTGAAGCATTGCACGAAGCTGCACTTGCAGTTAATAAGCAAGCAATTCATATAGGAAATTAATGAATTTGCATGAATTTCAAGCGAAAGAGTTTTTCGAACTATACGATTTACCTGTCTCAAAAAGATCAATCATAACCAAAAAAGAGGATATTAAATCAGCATTTTCAGCTATTGATTCTTCTAAAGGCTGTGTAGCAAAGGTACAAGCACATACAGGTGGTCGTGGAAAAGTTGGTGGGGTAAAAGTTTGCAAAACAATTCATGAAGTTGAACTGTTTGTAGAAAAGTGGCTAGGGAAAAATATCATAACGATTCAGACTGGAGATTTAGGCTTGCCAGTTAATATTTTATCTCTGGAAGAATTAACAGATATTTCAAGAGAAATTTATTTTAGCTTAGTAGTAGATAGAGGAGAAAAAGCGATTTCCTTGATTGTTTCAGAGGCTGGCGGCATGAATATAGAGGAAGTTGCTGAAGAAACTCCTGAAAAAATTTTAAAAGCTAAGTTAGATGAAAATTTTGAGCTAGAAAATACAGAAATAATGAAAATATCTGATCTTCTTAACTTTAACGAGAAACAAAAAGATCAATTTAAAACAATAGTTGACGGGTCAGCTAAATTATTTAAAGAAAAAGACTTGAGTCTTTTAGAGATTAATCCTTTAGTAGTAAAGGCCAATGGTGATCTTCTTTGTCTAGATGCAAAAATCAATGTAGATGAAAATGCTCTTTTTCGCCAAGAGGAAATTGAATTAAAAAGAGACTCAACTCAAGAAGATTCAAGAGAATATGAGGCGAAAGTAAATGATTTGAGTTATGTATCCCTAGAGGGAAATATTGGTTGTATGGTAAATGGAGCTGGTTTAGCTATGGGAACAATGGATACTATTAAGCTTTATGACGGTGAGCCTGCAAATTTTTTGGATGTGGGCGGAACGGCAACGAAAGAGAGAGTATCAAAAGCACTTGAGCTTATTCTTTCAGATAAAAAAGTAAAAGGAATATTAGTCAATATTTTTGGTGGAATAGTAAGGTGTGATTTGATAGCACAAGGAATAATTGATGCCGTGGAGGAAATAAAAGTATCCATTCCGATGGTCATAAGGCTTCAAGGAAATAAAGCAGATGAGGGCAAGAGGCTTCTTAATGAATCGGGTTTAAATATTATTGGAGAGGACTCTTTACAAGAAGCCTCAAAAAAAATCGTGAACTTAGTCAAATGAGTGTACTTATTGATAATAATACTAAGGCAATCTTTCAGGGCTTTACTGGCTCACAGGCAACTATGCATGCAGAACAATGTATAGATTACGGAACAAATATAATTGGTGGTGTAACTCCTGGAAAAGGTGGTCAAGAACATCTAAACAAACCAGTTTTTGATTCGGTAAAAGATGCATGTGCTTTTGACGAAATTGATACCTCAGTAATTTTTGTTCCAGCAAAGTTTACAAAATCTGCAATACTTGAAGCAGCTGAAAATGGTATAAATTTAATAATTTGTATCACTGAAGGAGTCCCAGTCTTAGACATGATAGAAGTTACAAATATTTTAAAAAGTTTTCCAAGAACAAGACTTGTTGGACCAAATTGTCCAGGAGTTATTTCTCCAGGAAAGTCAAAACTTGGAATAATGCCTGCTTCCATTCATAAAGAAGGCAGTGTTGGAATAGTTTCAAGATCTGGAACACTTACTTATGAAGCTGTAAAACAAACTTCAGATGTTGGTTTAGGGCAAAGTACATGCATTGGAATTGGTGGAGATCCGATTAATGGTACTTCATTTATAGACTGTCTAAAAATGTTTGAGAATGATAATCAGACTGAATCCATAGTCATGGTTGGTGAAATCGGCGGCACAGCAGAAGAGGAAGCAGCTGAGTACATAAAATCAAATATTTCAAAACCAGTTATCTCTTACATTGCTGGAGTAACTGCTCCAAAAGGAAAAAGAATGGGCCATGCAGGAGCAATTATTTCTGGTGGAAAAGGAACTGCACAAGATAAATTTAAAGCATTAGAAAGTGCAGGAGTAAGAGTAGTTACAGACTTAAACCTCATTGGATCTAAGCTTAAAGAGCTGCTTTAATCTATTCTTTTTATATCTAAGTCGCATTGAATTTAATACAGCACTTACAATAATTCCAAAAATCATACCAATCCAAATTCCTTGCGCACCATCAGGAAATAAACCATTTGAATTGAAAGCTAAAAACATTCCTAATGGCAATGCCACAAGCCAATATGAAATAATCATAATAACCATTGTTGCAAAAGTATCTTTGTGACCTCTCAATGAACCTATCGCACTAAAACCTATAGCATCAGGAATCTGAAATATTGCAGCTAACATTAATAAAGTTGCAGCAATTTCAGCAACATCTATGTCTCTTGTATACAAACCTACTAAAAAACTATGAAAAAATATAATTACGAGAAAGTTGATTAAAGCAAGAAAAAAGGAAATTCGCATAGAAAAATTTGCTGCATAATTTGCCTGAAGAAGTTTCTTTTCCCCAATTAAATTACCAACTCTGACAGCAGAACAAAGTCCAAGTGATAAAGGTATCATAAATAACAATCCAACGAGGTTAATTGCAACTGTATGAGCAGCAAGAGTGTTTGCACCAAAGAAAGATATTATTAAAGCCGCACCACTAAACATGCTTAATTCAACAAAGATTCCAAAGCTTATTGGAATTCCAAGTTTTAAAAGTTCAATATTGCTTGATATATCTGGCCAAATAAATTTGCCATACAAACTAATTTTTTTATAAGTTTTTGAAAATTTTGTTATTAAAAAAAATATTATTAGTATAATCCAGGCAACCAAAGCAGTCGCAACACCACAACCTACGCCC
>LULE01000765.1_pt1 | contig 10929 bp, 10 predicted proteins | sample 728231 | NCBI WGS metagenome assembly LULE01 (sample SAMN03860297, study PRJNA289734) | marine metagenome | biome: seawater column; feature: ocean; material: water; isolation source: Red Sea water column Station 192 - depth 10m | place: Saudi Arabia: Red Sea | collected 2011-10-15 | depth 10 m | reverse complement strand
GCAAGTATGGAAGCACTGGAAAGGGAACTGTTGTGAGACCTCCAAAAGCTTTGAATTATCAATTAGGAAAAGAAAATTTTAGAAAAAAGTATAATATTCATAACAATGTTCCATATGCGGAACCTGTTATGTTCGGAACAAGTTTACCTCCGTCTTGGGGAAGTACATATAGAAGTAAACAAGGGTTGAAGGCAAGACATCTTGATCTGTTGGCAAAAGAACTTGCAAGCGAAATTCAAGATCTTTATAAACAAATAAGGGGTAAATAATGGCCGCTATTGATTTAAATACAGTAAGGGCAACAATCGAAGCTAGAGTTGCAACAGAGCTTGCCAGCAGCCCCGCAATCCCTGTTGTTTTTCATAATATGTCGTTTGATAGCAGTGCCGTAACATCCTTTGTTCAATGCCTTACAACATTCGGCGAAAGTAATTATTTAACGCTTGGAAATGCAAGTGGAACAAATCAAGTAAATGGAATTGTTGTTTTTAATATCTTTACACCGCAGGGAATAGGTTCAGGTGACAACTACACCATCGGAAAAAGATTGCGTGATTTATATAATCGAATTACAGTATCAAGTGTGATCTTTGACAGTCCAATCGGGCCTGAAGTCATTGAAAATGCAAATCCTGAAGGTCAGTTTCAAACGCAGTTGCGGATGACCTTTGAAATTTTTGAGGAACTTTAAAAATGCCAAAACTTGTAATTACTGAAAAAATGCTTGACGCAATTGAAGCCGTCAAAGGTGTAAGGGATGCTAATTATTGGGATCCAAATTGTAAAAGATATATGGAGAGTCAACAAAACTCAAAAAAAGATGTAAAAAAGACTGAAAAGGGTTAATATATTTATTAATACTTCTTTTTTTTGTTATGGCTGCTGTTAAAGGTGACGTCGGTAAAATTATGTTCCATAATGCCGCGGGAACTGAAGCTGATATTTCAGGTGTTAGAAACTGGTCTTTATCTATAACAAAAGACACCCAAGAAACTACAGTAATGGGTAACACATCAAAAACTTTTGTTGGTGGACTGATTTCTGGTGAAGGTTCAGCAGAACTTATTTATGATAATGCTGGAAACTCAGACTATCTTGCATTTGTTGAAGATGTCCTTACAACAGGTGATGCTGGTGACGCATTGTTTGAATTATTCCCTGATAGTTCAGCAAGTTCTAAAAAATTAGCTTTTTCTGGAATTATTACTAATGCTGAATATGGAGCGACCCTTGGCGAGATACAACTTATTAACGTTACATTCCAGACAACAGGTGCAATAACCTCAGATATCTGATACATTGGTTTTATTAGTCTACTAATTAAACTAAATGCCAAACAAAAGAACTGTTGATTTGATTGCAGAGTCATTCAAAGATGAAATGACCTCAAGACGCAAATTTGATATTAAAGATTCAAAAGGAAATATAACTGTAAGTTTATATTTCAAACCTATTACTAGATTTGATCGAGTCAAGGCACAACAGCTTGCAGGGTCTGAAGAGGCACTTACTGTCTCAACTCAATTACTTTGTCAAATGGCAGAGCTTGAAGATGGTACGAAAGCTTTTAGTATGGCTGATGCACCAAACTTGCAAAGAGAACTACCAGAAAAAATATTAAATGAAATTGAATTATTTTTACATGATATAACTCTTGATATTGATACAGCAAAAAAAGAATAAAAGGGGATAACTGGCTCAGATTTGAGTTATTCCTAGCAACAGAACTTGGAAAGACTTTAGAAGAACTCAGAAAATCAATGACTGAGTTAGAGCTTATATATTGGGCTGGTTATTATGAGATTAAGCATGAAGAAGAAAAAAGAGAGATACAACGACAAAAACACAATTCAAGGTAATATATAATAAAGGCTTTTTTTATTTGTGGCACAGGCTAATGTAAAACTAACAGTTGATGCTAGTCAGGCCACTAGAGCATTGCAGGGTGTACAGAATAGAACTAATCAACTTACTGGACGTTTTAACACATTAAAAACAGCGATTGCAGGCGCAGGGTTAACAATAATAGCAAGACAGGCAGTAAACACCGCTTCAAACTTTCAAGCATTACAGTTAAGATTAAAAGTATTAACTTCTGAATTTGGTGAATTTGCTGGTGCGCAAGAATTAATAACAAAAGCACAAGACAGGTTTAATTTATCAATAGTTGAAGCAACAAGAGGAGTTACAGACATATTTGCAAGATTAAGACCTTTAGGTATTTCTTTAAAAGATATTGAAACTACTTTCATAGGATTTAATACCATTGCAAAATTAGCGGGATTAAACGCAACAGAAGCAAGCGCGGCGTTTACGCAACTTGCTCAGGGTTTAGGTTCTGGGCGTTTACAAGGCGATGAATTTAGAAGTATTGCAGAACAGGTTCCGCAACTATTAAAAGCTATTTCAGACGAAACTGGCATTGCTTCAGGAAAACTAAAAGATTTTGCATCTTTTAAAGAATTTAATAATGCAGTTTTAGAATTACAATTATCTCTTGGCACTAGGTTATTGCCTGCTATTTTAAAAGTCACAAAAGCAACAACAGCACTAACTGAAGCTGTAATTAAATTTATAGATTCACCAATAGCAGAAACCGCGGCGATTTTTGCGGGTATAGCTTTTGCAATAAAAGGAGTTTCGGTTGTAGTACCAGCAGTTACTGCTGGACTTGCTGGACTTGCTGTAAAACTACAAATTGCTGCAACTGCTTCGGCTCTTACTGCTACAGGATTAAAAGGAACTGCAGCGGCAGCTCTTCTTGCTGCTGGTGGTATTACAAGAGCCTCACTTGCTTTAGTAGCATTTAAAGCTGCCATAGCAACAACTGGAATAGGTTTGCTAGTTGTTGGTCTTGGTGCTGTAGTAACAAAATTAGTTGAAGCGGCAAAAGAACAGCGAGATTTTAATGAAGCAATTGCAGAGGGAGATAAAATAGCGATCAGGTCTGAAATGCTCAAAGTAGACAAAAGAAGATTTGATATTTTAAGAAGATTAGCTACAGCAGAACAAAATAATAATAAAAGAGCAATAAATTCTTTAAATAAACAACTTAAAATTGAAGAAAATCAATATACATTATTAAGAGATAGACTACATGAAGAAATAAAGAAAACTAATGAGATTGATAGAACAAATAAAAAATTGGAGCAGCAAGAAGAATTAATCAAAAAAAATAAAGAAGCGGCAGAAAAACTTAAAGAAGCAATGATTGCTGTGGGCGAAGAAATAGAAGGCAGTATTAAAAATAATTTAAGGGATGCTATTACTGGCACACAATCATTTGGACAGGCAATGTCAAATGTATTAAATAAAATTAGAGATAAGATTATTGATGCTCAGATAGATAAATTATTAGGAAATTTTGGAGAAAGTTTTGGAGCTAGACAAAATAAAGGCGGCTTGGGTGGATTTTTAGGTAATCTTGGTAGTGGATTGTTAGGAGGGTTATTTAAAGCAAATGGTGGCCCTGTAAAAGCTGGTCAGTCTTATATAGTAGGTGAACGCCAACCCGAATTGTTTGTACCTCGCACATCTGGAACAATACTACCTTCAGTTCCTACAGGTGGAGGCGGTACAACAAACAATATGATTACTGTAAATGTAGATGCAACAGGCTCATCTGTGGCTGGTAGTGGTTCTGGGGCAGATCAACTAGGACAGTTAATTGGTGGTATAGTTCAACAAACACTTGTAAGAGAACAAAGGGCTGGAGGTTTACTTAACAGATAATGGCTTCATTTCCATCAATACAGCCCACTTATGGGATGAGAAAAACAAGTTCACCAAAAGTAAGAGTAACTTCTCTTGGTGATGGTTATGAGTTCAGAGCTTTATATGGCCTTCCTTTATCTCAAGACCCTAAAGTGTATGACCTTACTTTTAATGTGTCTGAGACTGAATCAGACGTCATTGAAGCCTTTTTGAGAAGCAGGGTTGCAGATCAGGCAAGCTTTACATTTACACCACCAGCAGAAGGCTTTAGCGCAAAAACAGGAACTTTTGTTCAATCGGATGGAAGTGGTTCTGCTGGAACAATTATTACTGTCACTTTTACAAATCATGGTGTTGCAATAGGTGATGTATTAACAGTCGATTTTAGTTCTGGGCCAACTGACGGATCATATGTTGTCGCCTCCTCTGCCGATGCAAATACTTTTACACTAACTTCAACTACTGCTGATAGTGCATTGGTTACAGTTGCAACCAATGTTGATTTCACTCTTTCTGGTGCTGGTCAATATGTCTGTGATTCTTGGACAAAAACTATCCCTTATAACAACAGAGCAATTATAAACTGTTCTTTCAGAGAAGTATTTGAACCCTAATGACAAATCCTGTACCAGAATTACAACAGCTGACAAACAAATCTATAATCGAGTTATTTTCTGTTGAACTTATACCTGATCTTCATTACACAAAATCTGCAAAAACAGCCACATATAGTCAATCAGGAACAACAATCACTATTTCACTAACTGCACATGGATTTTCTACTGGTCTTATCTTGACACTTGATTTTATATCTGGAAATGGTGTTGATGGAATTTATACGATACAAACAGTTGCTACAGATACTTTTACAGTCACGGGAATAACCTCACAGTCCACAAGTGGAAATGTGTCTTTTAATGTTAATTCAACACTAACTGATGCAACAGTTTTTCTTTTTCATGCTGGTAACAATATGAAGGATAATGGTGATATTGTTTGGCAATCTAACACATATACAAGGATGCCTTGTCAGGCAACAGGCTTTAAATATTCTGGTAAAGGTTTGCTGCCAAGGCCAACCCTTACATTTTCAAATTTGCTTGGCACAATAACAACTATTATCTTGCGTGTAAATCAAACCACCCCATTTATTGATTTACAAAGAGCTAAAGTCACAAGGAGAAGAACACTAGCAAGATTTTTAGATGAAGTAAACTTTCCGTCTAATGTAAACCCTTTCAAAGTTGGTTCAGTTGACCCAACAGCAGAACTACCAAAAGAAGTGTATTTTATAGATAAAAAAACAATAGAAAATAGAGATATTGTAGAGTTTGAAATGGTAAGCAGTTTTGATCTGGCTGGCGTTTTTGCACCTAAAAAACTTGTAACTAGAGACGACTTTCGCGGAGTCGGAACTTTTGTTAACTTTTAAATATGACTTGGAAAGAATCTTTCAAAAAATATGCACAAGAGCAAACACCTAATGAAGCTTGTGGTTTGCTTGCAATAATAGAAGGTAAAGAAACCTTTTGGCCTTGTAAAAATTTAGCAGAGGGAAAGCATGAATTTTTTATGCTTGATCCAGATGATTGGGCGGAATGTGAGGACATAGGTGAAGTAATTGGAGTAATACATAGTCACCCTGTAGGGGCTGCAATAGCTTCAGAGGCTGACAAAGCATCTTGTGAACATATTGGCTTTCCATATTATATTTACAGTATTAATCAGGATCATTGGATATGTATAGAGCCTACAGGTTGGAAAGCTCCTTCACTTATTGGTAGAAAATTTATCTGGGGTAAATATGATTGCTGGTCTATTGTGACAGATTGGTTAAAAGAAAATAAAAATATAAACATTAAATACTGGCCTAGACCAAAAACATTGATGGATTTTGCTAATAATCCATATTTTGAGAAAGTGCTTACAGAATCAAACTTTGTAAAACAACAAAATAATAATACCTTTAAAGAAGGTGATGTATTACTTTTCAAAGGTTCAAAAGGAAAAGCTAGTCATGTTGCTGTTTATATTGGTGATAGTATGATATTAAATCATAATTTTAAAGCCTTAAGCTGTAGACAACCATTAAGTCTAAGTTACCAAAAGGCACTTCAAGGAGTTTACAGATATGCAGCTTAGAACAATAAAAGTATATGGAAATCTTAGGAAATTTTTAGGCAGATCAACATTTCAAGCCGCTGTAAATTCACCACAACAGGCATATAGTTTTTTAAAAGCAAATTTCGCTGGAATTGAAAAACATATGAATAATCAAATTTATCAAGTGAAAATGGGAGGGCGTGTTATAACTCAAGATTTTATATCTACAACTGGTCAGGGTGATATTCAAATAATTCCTGTTGCTGTAGGGTCAGATTTTGTCTTTGATTTTGTTAAAGATGCTGTTAATTTTGTTGTAAGTAATGTTATACCACTCGCTACAGCTTTCATTACAGGTGGTACAAGTCTTTTGCTTACAACAGCAGCATTAACTCTTGCTAGTGATTTATTAACACCTGATTTACCAACAAATAATGTCTCTTCTGTTGGGGACACTGATCCAAGTATTAGGGGGTCTTATAATTTTAGTGGTATTCAAAATGTATCTAATAGCGGTGTTCCAGTTCCAATAATATATGGACTTGTTTTTAGTGGTTCAATTATAATTAGTTCGGGTACTGATTCAACCCAAGTCGTTAAAAGCATAACCTAATGCCTAGATTAGTTGATGACCAATTATTTGGAACGGACAGAAAAGTTGTTGATCCTGACCTTATAGACGGTGGTCTGCGTAGTAAACAATTTGCGACAATATTAGATTTACTTGGATATGGTGAGATAGATTCAATTTTTGATGAAGGTGGTTTTGGTACTGATACATTTAGAAAAAATGTTTTTCTTGATGGTACACCTTTGCAAAATGCAAACGGTGAAGAAAATTTTTCAGATGTAGAAGTTTTTTTTAAAAATGGTGCATCAGATCAGACAGCATTACAAGAAATTAATGCAATAGAAAATACCATTCCCGTAGCTGTCGAAGTTACAAAAGATACGCCTGTTACAAGATCAATTACAGATACTAATGTTGACAAAGTAAGAGTATCAATACAAATTCCAAGTTTACAAAATTTCAAAGATGATGGAGATATAACTGGTACAGAAGTAAAAATATCCATTCAAATTGTAGAAAATAATGGTACTATTCATAATCCCGTTGTTGAAGATTCTATAGATGGTAAGGCTACAAGTCCATTTGTAAAAGATTATGAAATTAAGTTTGAAAAAACAATGAGTTTCCCTGTTTCAATAACAGTTATAAGGAATACGGATGATAGTGCAGAAGCAAGATTACAAAACAAAACAAATTTTTTATCATTAACTGAAATTAATACAGATACAAGTGCTTATCAAGGTTTTGCTTATGTTGGAATAAGATTTAACGCACAAGAATTTCAATCCTATCCAAAGCGGTCATATAGGCTCAAGGGAACCAAGATAAAAGTGCCGCACGGAACGACTATTGATTCAAATAATGGAAGAGTTATATATCCAGCAGATTATACATTTAATGGTACTTTTAAAACAGACAAGGAATGGTGCTCTGACCCCGCATGGATTTTATATGACATATTGACAACAGATAAAGGTTTTGGTGGTACAGATGGTGTTATTGATGCAGATACTTTAGATGTTTTTAGTTTCTATTCTGCAAGTGCATATAACAGCCAATTAATTACAGATCCCATAACAGAAACAACAGAACCAAGATTTAGTTGTAATGTAATTCTGAATCAAAAAAATGATGCCTATTCCTTGATTAATGATTTATGTTCTGTTATGAGAGCGATGCCTTTTTACAGTGTAGGCTCCCTTACCCTATCTCAGGATAGACCTACTGATACTGCAACAAATACATCTGACGCTCAATATATATTTACAAATGCTAATGTCAGTGAACAAGGTTTTACATATACAGGTGTAGGCCAGAAAACAAAATTTACTGAAGTTGAGGTTTCATATTTTGATAATGATACGCAGACTTTGAATTTTGAATATGTAAGTGCAGATGAAATAACTGCTTTATCAGGTTATACAGCAAAATTTGGAAAAATTAGAAAAACTTTAAAATCTTTTGCCTGTACGTCAAGAGGTCAGGCTAATCGACTTGCAAGATGGTTTTTGTACACAAATTTAAAAGAATCGGAGCTTTGTTCTTTCAAAGCAACTCTCGAAGCTGGTGTAGTTGTAAGACCTTCAATGATTATAGGTATTGCAGATAGTTTGAGGGCTGGTGTTCGCAGAGGTGGTCGTATAAAATCTGTAACTAATTCAACAACTATTGTTGTAGACGATGCAAACAATACTGATTTGACAGCAGAAAATTCTGCAACTCTTTCTGTTATCATGCCTGATGGTTCAACTGAAAGCCGTAGCATTTCATCAATTTCTGAAACAACAATTACTGTATCTTCTGCATTTTCTACATCACCACAAGCAAACTCTATTTGGGCGATAGAAAACACTACAGTTGAGTTTCAGACATATAGAGTCCTTGGAATAGAGGAGACAAATCATTGTGAATATAATATTTCAGCAATTATTCACGATACAAATAAATATGCACAGGTAGAAGACACCTCCGTTCCTGCAAACCCAAGAACAATAACAACTTTATTAGATGAAAAACCATCACCAAGTAACTTAACGGCAACAGAACAAATAGTTGTTTTAAATAATAGAGCAGTTTCAAAAATATTTGTATCATGGCAACCAGAGCAAGGCGTAAAAGAATACTTATTTGAATTTCAATTTGAAAATGATAATCCTGAACGTTTAAGAGTTTCAAGGCCAAGTTTTGAGTTGTTTGAATCAAGGCTTGGTACTTATAAATTTGCTGTAAAATCATTTAATACGTTAGGTAAACTAAGTTCTTCTACTTCTACGTTTAGTTTTACGGCTGTTGGTAAAACAGAAGTGCCAGAAGATCCAACAAATTTGACAGTAGAACCTGTTTCAGAAGAATTTGTTAGATTGAGATTTGACCCCTCAACTTCAGTTGATGTGACCCATGGTGGAAACGTAATAGTCAGGCATACACCAGAAACAGGAAGTGATGCTACATTTGCAAATTCAACAGAAATAATCCCAAAGCTTTCTGGAAATATTAGCGAAACTTTAGTGCCTGCTTTAACTGGTACATACTCAATAAAATTTAGAGATGATGGAGGAAGAGTATCAACAAATGCAGCCAAAGTTGTAGTCACAGAACCAGACCCACAACCACATCAAGTAGTCTTTACTGAAAGAGAGGATCAAGATTCACCAGCATTTCAAGGTGCAAAAGTTTCTACGTTTTTTAGTAGCGATTTAAGTGCATTAGTTCTTACAGGTGCAATTCTTATTGATAAAGTTACTGATTTTGATAATATTTCTAATTTTGATGATCAAGGTGATAGTGCATCAGGGCCAGTTGCTTCATCTGGTTCTTATGAATTTTTGAGTCCTATTGATATGGGTGCAAAATTTAATTTAACTTTGAAAAGAAGGATACTTACAGAATCTTCATTAACTAATACTTTGTTTGATGATAGAACAGGTAATCTTGATATCTGGACAGATTTCGATGGATTGGTAAGTCAAGATGTTAATGCAAAATTGTTAGTTGCCACAACTGATTTAGACCCTACTACTTCAGTTTCAGCAACCTATGAACAAAGTGGAACAACTATAACTGTCACTAAGACTTCCCATGGATATGCTGTTGGTGATTTTGTTGTAATAGATTTTGCTGCTGGTGGCGCAACTGATGGTAATTATGAAATACAAACAGTTGCTACAAATAGTTTTACAGTAACTTCTACAACATCTGCAACGATATCAAGTGGCACTTCTTGTAGTTATGGGGCAAATTTCACAAGATTTAACCTTTTTGTTAATGGAGAATATAAAGCAAGGGGATACAAATTTAAATGTGAATTAACATCAGGCGACCCCGCACAAAATATTAAAGTGACACAACTTGGATATGAAGCAAGTGTAAAACGTAGGATTGAAACAGTAAACACAGCGATTGCAAGTGCTTGTGCAACTAACAACGCAGCAAAAACAGTCAGTTTTTCAACCGCATTTTTTACGGGTACTTCTGTTCTTGGAGGCTCAACAACTGCATTTTTACCTTCTGTCGGAATTACGTTAGAAGGTGCTGTATCGGGTGATTATTTTAAAATTACAAGTGTTACTGGTTCGCAATTTGTAATTGAAACAAGAGACAGCAGTAATAATTTCAAAGATTTAAGTTTCAAATATACTGCAATAGGATTTGGACGTAGCACTTAATTTCATCTATACTATGAATAAATTTAAATAGTGTTTTAAAATGGCAACACATGATTATGATATAGCAAACGGAACTGGTGCCGCAGTTCGAGCGGATTTAAATAATGTATTACAGGCAATATTAACAAATAATAGTTCTTCTAGTTCTCCCTCTACTACAGCAGCCTATATGTTTTGGGCTGATACTACTGCTGGACTTTTAAAAATACGAAATTCTGCAAATGACGCATGGATAGAGTTGCTTCAGTTGGATGGTACTTTAACAATGGAAGATGGAAGCGCGAGTACCCCTGCTATAGCATTTAGAACAGATTTAAACACAGGTATATTCAGAGGAGGTACTGACCTATTAGATATTTCAACAGGAGGTACATCAAGAGCGCAATTTAGTTCAAATGGTGTTGCAGTTGTAGGTGGCGCAAGTAGTTTTACAAGTACTGGTGATTGTATCGTAAAAATAACTTCAGCTAATGGAAGCACTGCTGTTCTTGATCTAGGTGATGCCGCTGATACTGACGCTGGAAGAATTACTTATGACGCAACTAATAATATGGAATTTAGTACAAATTCCTCACCAAGAGTAAGAATAAATAATGATGGTGAGGTGGGTATAGGTAATTCCGATCCCACATCTCAGCTTCATGTGACAAGAGCAGATTCAACAGCGTATGACGGAACAGATGACGCGGCACAGCGAAGTATTGGTTCAACAATAATGGTTGAAAATGGTAATGGAACTACAAATAGTTTTGCGCAAATTGCTTTTGACCTTGCAGATACAAACCAATCTATTGCAAGAATTGTTGCCATAAATAGCGGTACTTCATCAAGTGATTTAGCTTTTGTTACTGAAAATGGTAATACTAAGGCTGAAAA
>LULE01000866.1_pt1 | contig 10931 bp, 18 predicted proteins | sample 728231 | NCBI WGS metagenome assembly LULE01 (sample SAMN03860297, study PRJNA289734) | marine metagenome | biome: seawater column; feature: ocean; material: water; isolation source: Red Sea water column Station 192 - depth 10m | place: Saudi Arabia: Red Sea | collected 2011-10-15 | depth 10 m | reverse complement strand
TTACTCAAAAAGTTTAAATCAAAGCCACATATGTTGGATTTAATCTTAACTACACATTCATAACACCAATGAAATTCTAAATCCCTTATTTCATGACCATGGGGGCATTGATATCCTCGATAATATCCATGATTATGTAACTCTGAATCAGTTAATTTATCGATGCTTTTTACACATCTAAAGTTTGTAGTTTCAAAAGTTTTTATTACATTAGCCATTACAATTTAAACCCCGAAGCCATGATCTTTTTATTAGATGGTGTCTTATAAGTCTCAATCAAAGGTGTCCTATTATCTTTCGTTTCTCCTAGATGTTGTACGCTATGTGCGTCAGGAGCAATTCCCATCCTTAAGTAATAAACAATACGATGAACCATGTACACTTCGTTATCAACGGAGACCATGTAATATCCAGTTGATTTGTTTAACTTACCAACCGGATCACCTGGTTTATTTTTTGCCTTATTTACCCGCCAAATTAACCCGTTCGGGCAGCAATCTGACAGCATAAATAACTCATTCAACCGCCAAATTGGGGGTAGTGGTTTATAATTTCTTGACATAAAACTGAGAATGAACTAATTTTCTTTTTGATTTTAACTTAAATAACAGTTTGTCAATAGTGTAATGTTTATTCACTGTTATTTACTGTCTTATGAGTCTATTAATAGACCTTACATTTAGTTATAAAATGTTATTTAGTTCACGACGAAAGTAAAAATATTTCATTCTTAGTTTTAATGAAAAATAAAGAGAAAAGAAAACTCCCCCGACTGTGATAGCAAGGGGAGTTATGCTTTGCAAACATGAACCTATGAACGAGGGTACCCAAATCCCTCAACTAGATTGTAACGCTCTTCCGTAGTCGTCTTCAAGTCTTTCTATATCTTCTTCATATAATTCTTTTCCATGTTGTAATTCCAAGATAATTAGATCACCTTTAATTGCTTTTGCACGGTGCCAAGTATCAACTTCTATCTTAAATGTGTCTCTTGGATAAGCTAAATGCCATGTATCATTACAAAACACAGATCCATGACCTGAAGCTATTGTCCATACTTCAGAACGATGATGATGTTTTTGTAAACTTATACGATTACCTTCCTCAATAAATATAGTTTTTATCTTAAATCCTTCTCCTTCCATAGTGGTTTGATACCATCCCCATGGTCTATAGATTTTTACGTAATAATTATTCTTATCTTCTTCTATTTGTCTTCTATTTATACAACAATTACAGTTACAATCTTCCCCTGGTTTGTTATTAGAATTCATTTAAATCTCTCTTAAAACTTTATTATAAATAATATCAAGTTTTAGATCCAATCTTTCTAGCCTTTCTTCTCTTTTTAGGTTTAATACTTTCTTTATTTTCTATTACTGAATGATCTACGCCATTGAGCGTATCTTGGAACACCCCACCGAACTGTGATGCGATGTTTTTCCAGTGAAATTGAGAATCAGTAGCTCTTATGTAACAGAGTTCTGCTGTTGCTTCAAGCTTTCCTCTATCTTCATACAGTTCATTAAGGATGCGTGTGAGGTGATCAGCATCTGGGCAAGGCATTTCCCTAGCAAAAGTGGTGTCGACATCAACATGGTTGCAATCTATAAGTTGTCCGTAACCTTCGAATATCTCCTTACAAGAAGTATGGTTAGGTACTACTTGGGCAACCTTGCATGCTGCATGTTCAAAGTTCACCAGACCCCAGCCTTCGCCTTTACAGGTATTCACACCTACATCACATGCATTATATATAGTGTTCAGCATGTCCACTTCAACGTTAGGAGGGTCTTGAGTATTCGTGGTCATTATTATTCTCCCATTAGGATCTAATCCCTGTTTACGCATTTCCCTACTGAATAAGGGCATGATATCCCAACCTTGGTCTTTCAACCCCATGTGTAGATACATCCTGGCTTCTGGCTTACCTACTGCAATCTTGGCAAATGCCTCGCAGGTAATGTCTATCCTCTTACGGAATTGATTTCTGTTTCCATTAAATACTATAAATAGATCATCAGCTAACTTTAATTTCTTTCTAGCTTCCTTCTTCTCTACTGGATAGAATTGACCTTCAGTCACGCCATGGGGGATCACAGCTATAGGCTTCTCTATGCCAGCTTTAATAAATTCTCTAGCCCCAAATTCCGTGTACGAGACGATTCCGTCCCAGTCATTAGCTGTATCTGTAAGGCAACCCACCCAGTTGTAAGAATCCATGGGAACATAGCCAACGAATTTAAACCTCCCATCTTTGTGCATATCTTGTATTTGTTTATATTGCTCATTAACAATCCACATATCATTGATAGTAAATATAATATCGGGTTCAATCTTCATCACTATTTCTCTAATACGCTCCTCACCAAAAGGTGCAGTCTGGAAACGATTAGAGGAAGGATACATTGTGTAGATCTTCTGTAGAGGAGAGGGATCTCCCCACCAATTGTTTCCTAAAACTGTTATATCAAAATCATCTTTAATGAAAGGTAATACGTTCTCAGTTACTCTTGCAAATCCTGTCTTAGCTACTATATCCCCAATCCATAAAAGCTTTGGTTTCGTGTTCATTTAAGATGTCTATTCTTACTTAAATATACACAATTTTGAAGAGCGTTCCAAGTTTCTTATCAAACGAGCATTTGCTCCTAGTTTTAGATATAAATGTTCTACTATTTCCTCAGGTCTAGCGGCTGTTCCGCAAGTATAATAATCCATTGCACAGTAATTATATTCTGGCCAAGAATGCAGTGATGCGTGTGATTCTGCCAACAAAGCTAATAGCGTAACTCCTTGAGGTTCGAATTTATTTCCTGTTATTTTTAAAACAGTAGCATTGCATAGCGAAAGTGATTCTTCAAACAGATCTTTCAACTGTTCGTAGTTATTTAGTAGCTCTGAATTACAACCGTAGAAGTCTAAAATTAGATGTTTTCCTGGCTCCATTAGGGATTTGATACTGGATTATCTAATATCTTGCCATATTTTTCTCTCCACTGTTCCTTATTCAGACCAACTTCGATTATTGAAGGGTATGTGAGATACTTCTGGTCAGAGGTTCTACACGCAAGGTTTATGACTCTTACACCTCTACGTTCCTTCATCTTGTATACATTTAGTCCTAGCTGGTGAACGCATACATCTATCAGTAGGGTTTCAAATCTACTTCTACCTAAGATGTTGCTATTGGAAGCTTTAGAGAACTCACAGTAACTTGCATACAACCATTTATCAGAAGCCATATACACACTTGAAGATCCAGCTGGGGCAGCCTTTGCCAGTCCTATCGGTGCAGAAGCGTTCTCATCAAATACCAAGCAATGCTCCATCCAGTCCATTATCTGGTTGGATTTAAGTATCTGTTCCCTATTATGCTTCGCAAAGAAGTCCACCTTCTGAGTTGTCTCCATTAAGTACTCTCTCATCTCTGCTTCAGGCATATCCAAGACCCAGTTAACTAGTCCAGCCAACATGCTAGAAAAGTCCCCAAATGGCCTTCCTTTGTCGTCCATATCTATTAGGGTTCGTTGGTCTGCAGACTTGCCTAGGAAGGGCTTATCGAAGGGTATGGTGAGACGTCTGCGAGCTAACCCAGAGGTAGGATCAGTGGTCTGTATTGGTTCATTGGCAGTGATCATTACCAAGCCATTAAACTTGAATGGTTTCTGTGATCCAGACTGAAATTTTCTCTCATGTCTTATCAAGTCTCTACCTGTTATGGCCTTCAATACAGAGACAGAACCACCATATCTTTCTACATCATTGAATAGTAAAAGCTTTTTCTTATATAAGTTAGCTGTTTCAAAACGATTCTTCTCCAAATGCTCTAATGAGGAGATCATTGCATTATCATCTCCGACTAAAGCATGAGCCAAGTTAGCGTAAGTGGACTTACCTGATTTACCTGGCCCTACTATCTCTACAAATTTCTGGATGTCTGAATGACTCAGGAGCACCGCTCGCAACCATGCTCTGAGCACTTGCACCCTGTCCCAGTTACCATCTTGGACTCTCTTGAGCCACTTGACGATTGGTTCGCAGGTTGCTTCTGGTGCATAGTTGTAGGGCAATTGTTGAGTGAAGTGCATTTCCCTGTCGAAAGGCAGCAGTTCTTTTGTTTCGATAGAGAGGATTCCGTTTTTAAATAGTAAGTGTTTATTGTCTTCGTACCATTCGTCAAAGATCTCAGAGATTCTAAGTTGCTCTACTAGATCGTTGACTAGATTCATACTGTAACCACTGGGTAACAGATGGTCTTTTACTATATCTAATCTATGTTTAACTTCTCCCTTCATCTCTATGTCAGATAGAGCAGACCATAGACCTTTACTCTTATATTCGTAGATGAAGAAGCAGTTCTGGTTCTGGCTATATTTAAGATTACCTTTATAGGTCTGTAAAATTATCTGGGATATTACATCTGAGGAAGGGTTCCTTGGTTTCTGATCACGACCTCTGGGTGATAGAGGAGCTGCTGCCATTTCTAATTTAGGCATTAAAGGAGTAGCTGTAAGTTTCACTTTTTTCTTCGGTTTATTTTCTAGTGGTTTTTGGTTTTGTAATTCTCTTAAACGCTTCTCGTCTTCTTCTAGCTGGCTGTCATCAACACTCATACTCTTGTAATCTTCTGATGGCTTCCACCCGTGCTCTTTAGCTATATGTATCAGTGAACCAATTCCTCTGCCTCCTCCTTTGCTAAATGATAACCAACGTTTTTGACAGTCTCCCTTACGATATTTATCGGATTGCTGAGACCACTTGTCCCATTCTTCTAACAGAGAGTCATCCAAAGAATGAAGTGATTGTCCTATTGTTATCCAGATATCGTAATCATCAGTAGCTTCTGGGGGTAATGCCCACATAGCTTCTGTTGCCAGCTGCATGTCACGCTCTAAATTAACTCTAGCATTAAGAGCGAATCCAGGGCCGACTATACGGGTATGCTGATTAGATGGTATTCCTTGTTTCGCATTCTTATTTATGATTGCGTTCATCAACCATGCAGGTAGATCAGGAAGCTTATCTGTGTATTCAAATCCTTGATCCTTGGCTGTGTAATAGCCTTGAGTATCGGGGTGTAAACCCATCAAAACACCCTGATGTTTCTTCCAAAGTATTTCTAGCTTCTCTTTTGGTGCTTCAGCATGCCAAGTATATTTATTACGTATGAAATGTTTATGCTGTTCTCTTCTCAGTTTGTATAGCTTCCGTTCTCTGCCTTCTTTACCACTGCAGATAGTAAGTGTTTTAGGCAAAGCTTCTTCTATAGAGTTACCGCATAAATCTTCTATGGCTTTATATACAGTAGGTCCGTCTATATCAACCCAGACTAGACCATAAGGATGATTGTAAACAGGACCACCTAATAGTCCTACGGCTTTACATTCCCCTGTAGACAGCTCTTGTTCTATGTCTCTTACACTGAAAGGTTGATTCTGCCAGCCTTTTACATAAGGATCTTTGTTTTTACCTAGTGGAGTTAACGGCCAATCTATCGGTATCCATTGAAGATTAAACTGACCTGGTTTGAGTTCTCGTTTGTTTTGATCTGTCATCTGACAAATTTAGCTTCAAGTTTTCGTTTGTATTTATAATCCTATCTCTTATTTACTAAGAAAACAATTACATTTACCTTGCAAATTATTAAGAATTAATCTTCAGAATCTTTTAACCATTTGGCTTTTAAACTTATTTCCCCGCCTAGCTTTGCAGCCTCTGAGTTTGGGTCTTCATGTGGCTTTTGTTCAAATATAGGTTCGAAACTTTCTTTTAATTCTTTATCAAATTTTATCTTATATTCCCTCTCTATTTTATCTAATCTAGCCTGTAATTTAGCTTCAAACCATAGCTTTTTAAGCCAATCTATTATTCCTTTTATTACTTTTCTGAGTAACATTCTTCTAATTGTTTATAGTATTCTTCAACAATTTTATACCAATCCTGTCTTAAAGAATTAAGAAATCCTCTTGATATTTTAAATATCTGAGTACGCTCTGGAGTTGATACTAATACAGCTGCTTGTTGCACCTTCATTCCTAATGTTTGTTCTATCGCAATGTCATACGCCGCAAGCTGTTTGCATGTTTTTTTAAACTTCATATAACCGCCTAATAAGTTTCTCCATTCTTTAGTTCCTTTCTCATAATCTTTCGGCCATTTACGACTGTAAGGTCTGACGCTAGTTTTTAAATCAGCCAGAGTTAATTTATTATTTACTACTGCGATTATGTCAGGAGCACCTGCCCATGCTCTTCCCTGTTCATCTGCTCCCCATACCCGTGCTATATCGTCACAACCTAATGTGAATTTAAATCTATCTAACACAGGAGATTCAGCCCATAACACTTCAGTAAACTGATCTAATATCTTTGGTAAACCTGACCAGAAATTTTGATACTCTTCATCTATCTCAGGTTCTTTATTACCTTTTAAATATTGCTCCATTCCGTAATGAATAGCTGTACCTCTTTCCGCTGCCTTTTCTTTTACTCCCGGATTATTCTTAGACCACATTTCTAATTTCTTTTTATTTTGTTCTGAAGCTGTCTCTGAAATTATTGTTGTTACTGAAGGTGCACGTCCTGAGGGGAGAGGATTCGTATAATGTCTTTTACCATTTAGCGTAATTCTTACTGGATTCTTGTTAATTTCTTCCAGAGAATTAACGTCTAAATTGTTATTTAGCATCAAATATTTGCTTGCCTAATTATAATTTATCAGAATAATTACAAAAAAGGTAATATTTTTTTGCCACTAATTTCAGTTATTGATATGCTTTAATTAAATATCATTAATCAAATGCAATCAACTAGAGTTCGCTTTTATTATGGTGAACAAATTGGAGAGAAATTTAAAGGATTCGCTTATGATGATTACCCTTCTGATAAGGCAGATGATCATGAACAAAGTTTAAAGAAAGATAAGATAGATTATGTGAGGATTGAGTTATGAAACTTAGACAACATGACAAGTTAAAAGAAACACTTAAAAGTGATTCTAATTGGGAAGATTATTATAAAGAAATTAAACCTTTATTAGGGTTAAGAGAGTTAGGATTTACAAGAATATTTGAGTATTTAAATAACATAAAAGACCCTGTAATCGTAGAGACAGGAACGGTTCGTGAAGATTATAATTTTGAGGGAGATGGATGCTCAACTGTTTTATTTGATAATTATATAGGTAATAAAGGAGGAACATTAATTAGTGTAGATATTGACCCTGTTGCTTGTAAAAATGCACGTACTGTTACTACAAATGCGGAGGTAGTAGAAGCGGACTCAGTAGAGTATTTAGCTACCTTAGATGGTAAAGTTGATTTATTATATTTAGACTCATTTAATATATACAATTGGTTAGATGATTGGAAGGCATCAGCACATCATTTAAAAGAAATATTTGCTGCAAAAAATGTTATTAAAGAAGGAACATTAATCGTAGTTGATGATAATTTATATGTACCAAATTCAGAAGATAATAAAAGAAAATCTGGTAAAGGAAGAATAATTCATGAACTTATGCAGTCTATAGGAATATCAACTTTTATAGATGGCTATCACATAGGTTGGATTTGGGAGGAGGCTGAATAAGAATGAGAGCATTATATTTTGAAACCTATCTTACAGAGTATGGGGCGTTGTATGACAAGCTACCTATCAGTGCTTTTCTTTCCTGGGACCCCGATCATCCACATAAACCTGAACCTCCAAAACCTGATTTGCCCTTAACGGATCTACAATTCTGGAACGGGTTTGATACTGGTCTAACAGTTGTAGAAAAGAATCTCATATTTAATATGGACTTCGAAGTCATGACTAGAGATAACGGAATAATGAAAGGTACTTATCTATTTACTATTGATAATTATCATGCCCATAGAAATGAACCAGATTTTTATTTTGCTGAATCTCCTGATGAACATAAGTCTCACAACATAATTGAACTGGAGAATGGACAGATAGGTGCCTATCCAAACAATCGTTGTCGTATGACTGATCCTTCATTGAGTAATCATGACCTGAAGATGCCTGACTTCAAGGTATCTACCAGATACTTCAATGTAGAGCATGTCCCCAAATGGGGAAGACTAGGGGAAGTTGATGACTATTTCTGGAAGACTCCTAATGAAACAGAAACGAAAGAAATAGATATAGCTCCTATGGATGGTATGACTCCTGAAGTTTATAACGCAGTTGTAGAACAAGCGGAGCTGGAGGATGAAGCAGACCTAGAAGATTATAAAAATATAGGACTTACCGACTGAGATGCCGTGGTCTAAGGATAGGGATAGAATAAAGGCTAACTATAAACAGTTAGTCGAATATAAAAAGAAACTTAGATGTACTCACTGTGGGGTAAGAGATCATAGAGTTATAGATTTTCATCATCTTAAAGATAAAGATGGACTGGTATCTAAGTTTGTATATCAAGGGTACAGCTGGAAAAGAGTGAAGAAAGAGATAGATAAATGTATTCCTTTATGTAGTAACTGCCATCGTATACATCATTCTGAAGAAGTTGCCTGAGTTAAAATTGTATTAAACAGTGTTAGATGGATGAGAAATTTTCAGGACTTATTAAATAGATTTACAAAAGGTGAATTTAATTATGAGCAGATGGGGAATATACCAGAAGTTAAAAAGAGAACTAATACTATATTAAATGATCCTCGCCAGATGCTTCTTAATACAGATGCTAATTATAGTAATATGGGTAGCTACGTTCCTTCCCAGATGCCTGGAGCAATGGGAGGAGGAATAGATCATGGAATAACTGGGAATCTATCAGATATACAGCAGATGCCTTATAGATATGGAGATCAAGGAGGTATACAACAGATGCCTTACACAGGAGGAGTTCCTTCTTTAATAGACTTCGGTAAAGGTATTGAAGCTTTGAGGAAAGGAAAAGAAAGAGGAGGAGTCATGAACGACTCTACCTATGAAGCATTACAGATGTTACAAGGCTACTAATTTATTTTGTACCTTATCAGCCTTTGAAATAATTTCCTGAGCTGCGTCTCTATCCAGACATAACTCTGCTTTAAGGTGTAATTTACTTATCTTTTTATGTTGTTTAGTTAGTCTCATTTAAAACTTGTACTTTTTAATTGCTGCTACGTCTTTTAGTCCATTAGCATCAAACCAAGGAGCGTTTTTCCAACTAAAACCTTTGCCAAAAGTATTGTCAGGAGCAGATATATACCAATGACATGCAGAATCAGGTACATCCACTGCACATTTAGACCAATCATCATCCCACTGGGGAACCTGAACCCACAGTATTGAAGCCATTACCATTAATAGAATAGTTTTCATCCTTTTCGTAACGTAGCTTTGATCATCCAAGCAGATTTAAAAGCGTTTCCACACAATTCAGCCATATAATTTTCTATATCTATCGCCTTTATTTTACGTGCGGCTTCCTGTATCTTCTTAGACATCATGCCTAAGTTTTCTAAATTCTTATAATAGGTCACCAACATCTCTTCTGGTGCATAGCTTTTCACATGATCAAACTTTGGACTAGCATCCATCAAACCTTCATGGCACATGGGTAGCAGATAGTCCATTGAACGTATATATTCACTTACATCATCGAACTCTTCGAGGTGTAATTCGTACTGTTTCTTTAAAAATTTGTGAACAGCCAGGAAATTATTTGCTTCGTAGTTAAGATGAATTAAATGAGATTGTATCTGTAACTGATGAAGGTAAGAAGCAAGACTTATAAGAGTCTGAACGAAATCCCCTACGTTTCCTTTAGGCGTAGATTTCTTTTTAGCAGGTTGTTTTTTCGCTTCAGGCTGTTGCTGGTTCTCCTGTGGCAACGGCGTTGGAATCTGATTCTGGATGGGAGCTGGTGTAAACATTAGAGTTCTTTTTTTCTTGTTCCTCTTCATATAGTCTAACTGCTTCTAGCCTATCGAAGAATTGTTCACGAACTATGTAGGCAGCTTCTTCTTTAAACTCTTGCCATAGACCTGAGTAATGACCATGTAGTGGATGATCTGGATTATTACGACCATATGTATGATATAGATGTCGCATGAATGCAGTTCTTTTATCTTGTTCAATTAGATGTTCTCTAACTTCTGCTCTGTGTTGAATTCGTTCTTGTTCTGTCATTTGTTTACGGATAATAATTCTAAAAGAGATACTGTGCTCGATAGCACCACAATAAATTTCAAAACCTTAGTCGTCATGTTCATCCCATGGATCAGTTAAGTTTTTATTTGGTGGACCGAAAGCCATATAGACTCCGTAACCAGTGATAAAAAATAATAGTATCAATATAATAGCGACTAACTGTCCTTGTGGTGGTAAACCTGAATAATGTCCGTGACCAATTAACGGTTGTTTTTCCCATGTACCTGGAAGAGTGTACACGGATGGTCTGGAAATAAAGTAACTTAGCATTCTTTTAGTACTTTATTTAATAGTACTAAGCAGTTTTTAGCATCGCAACTTTTAATCAGCATCATCGGCTGTATTCCCTTCAGCTACCCACTCAAGATATTCCTGGTAATGCCTGTTTGATTCATCCACCGGTATAAAAAGAACTCTTCCGTTTGAGGTATCTGTTGTTTTACCTATTGAAGCATCTGATCTTCTTAAGCAAGTTTTTTCGGGATCACCCCATTGATAATAATATTCAGCGATTTCAAACTGAGGAATAGTCATAATTCAGCATCCTGTGAAACTACAATACCGCCATGCTGTTCATCCCAACAGGCGTAAGGTTCTGTGTTAACAAACTGTCCAGCAGTATCACCAGTAAATCTAAAAGATATACGAGCATGACTGGAACTACCACCCATAAAACTTAAATGAGCAGTAATATCAGAAGAACTACCATTTAATCTTCTACAAGTAATTGTACTATTTGAACTAACAACTGCACCAGTAGCAGCAGCCCTCATTTTTACA
>LULE01000519.1_pt1 | contig 10941 bp, 8 predicted proteins | sample 728231 | NCBI WGS metagenome assembly LULE01 (sample SAMN03860297, study PRJNA289734) | marine metagenome | biome: seawater column; feature: ocean; material: water; isolation source: Red Sea water column Station 192 - depth 10m | place: Saudi Arabia: Red Sea | collected 2011-10-15 | depth 10 m | reverse complement strand
GAATTAAAGTATTCAAGAACTGTTAAACCATCTTTAAAATTTGAGGTAATTGGATTTTCGATGATTTCACCAGAGGGTCTTGCCATTAAGCCTCTCATGCCCGCTAACTGCTTTAGCTGAGCCTCAGAACCACGAGCGCCAGAGTCTGCCATTATATAAACAGAATTAATTTGGCTGTCTTTATTAGATGAAACAGTTTTCATCATTGCTTTTGCTACTTTGTCCGTACAGGTTGACCACAAACCTACAACTTTGTTATATTTTTCTCTTTCGGTAATAAGGCCCTCTTGATATTGGTTTTCAAGACTATTAACTAATTTTTGAGTATCCTGAATTAAAATATTCTTTTCTTCTGGTATGACTAAATCATCTTTTCCAAATGAAATTCCTGCTTTTGCAGCATACTTAAAACCTACATTCATGATTTGATCAACAAATATGCATGTCGCTTTTTGACCAGTAAATCTGTAAACGTTATCTAAAAGGTTACTAATATCTTTTTTTGTGAGAACTTTATTAATTACATCAAAAGGTAAGTTTTTGTTCTCAGGGACTGTTTTAAAAAGTATAACTCTACCCGCTGATGTAGTGTATTTCTTGAATTCAAAGCTATCTTTTTCTGCGTTGTAAATTTTAGTTCTGTAAATTATAGGAGTGTGTAATTCAATCGTTTTGTTTTCTATCGCAAACTCGACTTCACCTACATGAGAGTAATATTTCTTTGGCTCTTCATTTTCATTAATTAATGATAAATAGTAAATTCCTAAAACTATATCTTGACTTGGAACAATAATTGGTTTTCCACTTGAAGGAGAAAGAATATTATTAGTGCTCATCATCAAAACTCTGGCTTCAAGTTGAGCTTCGAGACTTAGAGGAATATGAACTGCCATCTGATCACCGTCAAAATCTGCATTGAAGGCTGTACAAACTAATGGGTGAAGTTGTATTGCCTTACCTTCAATTAAAATAGGTTCAAAAGCTTGTATTCCTAATCTGTGAAGTGTAGGTGCACGGTTTAAAAGAATAGGATGTTCTCTAATAACTTCATCTAAAATATCCCATACTTCAGGTCTCTCTGTTTCAACCATTTTTCTTGCTGATTTAAGAGTTGAAGCAAAACCATAAGATTCAAGTTTGTTATAGATAAAGGGTTTAAAAAGCTCTAAAGCCATTTTCTTAGGTAAGCCGCATTGATGAAGTTTCAATTCGGGTCCAACAACAATTACTGATCGTCCAGAATAATCTACTCTTTTACCTAATAAGTTTTGTCTAAATCTTCCTTGTTTACCTTTTAACATTTCTGAAAGAGATTTTAGAGGTCTTTTGTTGGTACTTGTTATTACTCTTCCTCTTCTGCCATTATCAAATAATGCATCAACAGACTCTTGAAGCATTCTTTTTTCATTTCGAACAATAATGTCAGGAGCCCTGAGGTCTAAAAGTCTTTTTAATCTATTATTTCTGTTTATTACTCTTCTATACAAGTCATTTAAATCAGATGTTGCAAAACGGCCACCTTCTAAAGGAACTAGTGGTCTTAACTCTGGTGGAATAACAGGGAGTACTTTCAAAACCATCCACTCAGGTTTAATATTTGAGTTTTTAAATCCCTCCATAACTTTCATTCGCTTAAGAATTTTTTTCTTTTTAGTTTCAGATGAAGTTGCTTCACTTTCCTCTACTAGTTTTTCTATTTCTGCCCCTAAATCAATTTTAGATAAAATTTCTTGAACAGCCTCAGCTCCAATTCCATGTTTGAAAGAGTCTTCACCATATTGATCAATTGCCTCCTCTAATTCTTCATCATTTAGTAATTGATTCGCACTTAGTCCAGATAAAAGAGGGTCAACCACTATATGACTTTCAAAATATAAAACTTTTTCAAGGTTCTTCAGAGTTATATCAAGGGCGAGACCAATTCTACTTGGTAATGATTTTAAAAACCAAATATGAGCTACTGGTGCTGCTAATTCAATATGAGCCATTCTCTCTCTTCTAACTTTAGAAAGTGTTACTTCGACACCACATTTTTCACATGTAATGCCTTTAAATTTCATTCTTTTATATTTTCCACATAAACATTCATAGTCTTTTGTAGGTCCAAAAATTCTAGCACAAAACAAGCCCTCTCTTTCAGGCTTAAATGTTCTATAGTTAATAGTCTCTGGTTTTTTGATTTCACCAAAAGACCATGATCTTATTTGCTCAGGGCTAGAAACAGAAATCTTAATCTGATCAAAGTTAAGAGTTTGGTTATTAGTTTTAAATAAATTTGTTAAATCTTTCATTGTGCGCTCTCCTTATTAATAGTGGGATCTGTTTCTATTAATTCTACGTTCAATCCAAGAGATTTTAATTCTTTTACCAAAACATGAAATGACTCTGGTATTCCACTTTCAAAATTGTAATCACCTCTGATTAATGCTTCATAAACTTTTGTTCTTCCAGCTACATCGTCTGATTTAATGGTTAAAATTTCCTGTAGGGTATTAGAAGCACCATAGGCTTCTAAAGCCCAAACTTCCATTTCACCAAATCTTTGGCCACCAAATTGAGCTTTACCCCCTAAAGGTTGTTGTGTTACAAGACTGTATGGGCCAATAGACCTAGCATGGATCTTATCATCAATTAAATGGTGCAGTTTCAGGATATATTTATATCCAACAGTAACTTTTCTTTCGAACCTTTCTCCTGACCTACCATCAAATAAATGGACTTGACCACTATTATCAAACCCAGCCTTATCTAAAAGATTTGTAATTTCTTTAGTGTTTGTGCCATCAAAGACAGGCGTAGCAAAGGTTACACCTTTCTCTAAATTTCCAGCTAACTCTATTAGTTGGTCATCATTCATTTTTGTGATTTCAACATTCGAGTCTTTGTTTTTTTCGTAAAATCTAGATAGAGAGTCTTTTAACTGATTAATATTACCTTCTTTCTTAGCCAAATCTAAGCTATGAGAAATTTGTTTTCCTATTCCATAAGCCGCCCAACCTAAGTGGGTCTCTAATATTTGACCTATATTCATTCTGCTTGGTACACCTAAAGGGTTTAGTAAAACATCTACAGGAGTTCCATCCTCTAAGAATGGCATATCTTCGATTGGCACAATCTTAGATATAACACCCTTATTACCATGTCTTCCAGCCATTTTATCTCCGGCTTGTAGTTTTCTTTTTACTGCAACAAAAACTTTAACTACTTTTAGAACACCAGGTAATAAATCATCACCACTCTGAATTTTTTCAATTTTGTTTTGAAACTTTTTATCTAATAAAATTATAGCATCACTAAAAATTTTCTTCTGTGAAGTAAAAGTCTCCATGGAAGCATTATCTTCAACTTGGATTTGTTCTAAGATTTCAATTGATTTAGATTTTAGAGTATCTTCTTCTAATTTGTTTCCTTTGACAAATACATCTATGTTTAAGCTGGCATTTTTATTTTTAAAAATATTAACAAGATTTTGTTTATAATTATTTTCCAAAATATTTTTTTCGTCATCTCTATCTTTAGCTAATCTATCTATCTCAACTCTTTCAATAGCTATAGTTCTTTCATCTTTTTCAACACCTCTTCGTACTAAAACTTGGACGTCAACTACAACACCAGAGTAACCAGTTGGTAACCTTAATGATGTGTCTTTAACATCGGCAGCTTTTTCTGAGAAGATGGCTCTTAATAACTTTTCTTCTGGAGTGATAGGTGAGTCACCTTTTGGAGAGACCTTACCAACAAGTATATCTCCTGGTTTAACTTCAGAGCCTATATAAACAATACCTGCTTCATCAAGATTTGTAATACTTTCATCACCCACATTTGGCATATCTCTTGTAATTTCTTCAGGGCCTAATTTAGTGTCTCTACATAAAACCTCGAATTCCTCAATATGTATTGAGGTATATCTATCTTCATGAACAACTCTTTCTGACATTATTATAGAGTCCTCAAAATTGTATCCGTTCCATGGCATAAATCCTACGAGGAGATTTCTTCCTAAAGCCAATTCTCCTAAATCAGTTGAAGGTCCATCAGCTATAATATCTCCTCTTTGAACATAATCACCAATCTTAACGATTGGTTTTTGATTTATAGCTGTGCTTTGGTTAGATCTTTGAAACTTCTTGAGGTTATAAATATCGACACCACTTTTGTCTTTACTTATATTTTTTGAGTCAGATCTAATGACTATTCTTGAAGAGTCAACTTGATGAACGTATCCATTATTTTTTGCTATTACAACCGCTCCACTATCTCTTGCTACTTTTGATTCAAATCCAGTTCCTACAAGAGGTGCTTCACTTTTTACAAGCGGAACAGCTTGTCTCATCATATTTGAACCCATTAATGCTCTATTTGCATCATCATTTTCCAAGAATGGAATTAAAGATGCAGCAACAGAAACTAATTGTTGGGGATTAACATCCATAAAATCAATTTCAGATGGATCACAAAAAATAAAGTCACCTCTCCTTCGACAGCTTACCTGCTCTTCAGTAAATTTTCCATTTTCGCTAATAGGGCTATTTGCTTGCGCAATAGTATAACTCTCTTCTTCATCAGCATTTAAATATAAAACTTCATTAGTTACTAAGCCTTTAACTATTTTCCTGTAAGGTGTTTCAATAAAACCATATTGGTTAATTCTGGCAAAAGATGAAAGACTATTAATAAGACCAATATTAGAACCCTCTGGTGTTTCAATAGGACATATTCTACCGTAGTGAGTTGTATGAACATCACGAACTTCAAATCCAGCCCTTTCTCTTGTTAATCCTCCTGGGCCTAATGCAGAGATTCTTCTTTTATGTGTGATCTCGCTTAATGGGTTAGTCTGATCCATAAACTGACTCAATTGACTTGTCCCGGTAAATTCTTTGAGGACCGTTTGGATGGGTTTTGAATTAACAAGATCTTGAGGCATTATTGACTCAATATCAACTGTTCCCATTTTTTCTCTTATAGCTCTTTCCATCCTTACTAAACCAATTCTATATTGATTTTCAATTAACTCTCCCACAGAACGAACACGTCTATTTCCTAAATGATCAATATCGTCTTTACCCGCACTTTCTGTTTTCATATCAAAAAGTTTTTTTGCGACAGCAAGAATGTCAGATTTACTTAAAATTCTTATTTTATTTTCTTTATCTATAGACAAATATGTATTTAATTTAACCCTACCAACTTCAGATAAATCGTATCTGTCCTCGCTAAAAAACATATTTTGGAACAGGTAGTTACTTGCCTCTAAAGTAGGTGGCTCACCTGGTCTTAAAATTTTGAAAATATCAAAAAGAGCCTCTTCACGTGAATTATTTTTATCAACTACTAGTGAGTTAATAACACCTAAATTACCTGTGGCTTGATTAGCGTTAATAACAGAAAATTGATTAATTGAGAGTTCTTCTAATCTTTTAAAAAATTCTTCACTCAATAGAGTACCTGCTTCTGCATAGACTAATCCATTGTCAAAATTAACGATGTCATTGGATAAATAAAAACCATATAAATCCTCTTCTCTAAAAAGAAATTTATTTATTTTCTTATCCTTAATTTCTTTAAGTAATTTGAGAGATAATTTTATATCTTTGTATGCAACTATTTCATTTGTATTGGGATCTACTAAATTAAATGGTAAATTTTTATATTTAAATTTATCTAAATCAAAATTAACTACCCATCCATCTTTATTTTTCTTAAAATTAAAAGTCTCATAAAAATAAGTTAAAATTTCCTCTGATGTCATTCCAGATACTTTATATATATCTGGCTCTACTTTATTTTGCATACACTCGTTTAAATATTTTTCAGAGGCTTTAGATGGTAGGGCCTGAAATATAGTAGTAGATATCATTTTCTTTTTTCGATCGATTCTGAAGAATAAGTTATCTTTATGGTCAAATTCAAAGTCTAGCCATGAACCTCTATAAGGAATTATTCTGGCATTGTATAAAACCTTGCCACTTGCATGGGTTTTACCATCGTCATGATCAAAAAACACACCTGGTGATCTGTGTAATTGACTTACAACTACTCTTTCGGTTCCATTAACAACAAATGTACCGTTATTTGTCATTAATGGTAAATCACCCAGGTAAACAACTTGTTCTTTTATATCTCTTAGTGATTTTTCTTCAGTTTCCTCATTGATATCCCAAATTATTAGTCGGAAAGTAACCATAAGGGAGGCAGAAAAAGTTAAACCCTTCCTTCTACACTCATCTACATCATACTTTGGATTATCAAGATAGTAGTCTATGTAGTGAAGTTCAGATTTACCTGCATAGTCTTTAATGGGAAAGACAGAATTAAAGACTTCTTGCAAGCCTGTATTTGAACGATCCTCTACTGATTTTCCTAATTGAAGAAACTTATCGTAGGAAATTTTTTGAATATCTACTAAATTTGGCACATCAATCGTTTTACCGATCTTACCAAAAGAATAGCGTATTCGTTTTTTTTCTGTAAAGCTAAGTGGCATATTATATAGAACCTATAATAACTAGTTATTTAAGTTCTACTTTTGCGCCTGCGGCTTCTAGCTGTGTCTTCATAGCTTCAGCCTCTTCTTTCTTAACTCCTTCTTTTAAGGTTTTAGGAGCACCTTCAACCATGTCTTTAGCTTCTTTTAAACCAAGACCTGTAATAGCTCTTACTTCCTTAATAACGTTGATTTTTTGATCACCAGCTGCTGATAAAACAACATCAAAAGCATCTTTTTCTTCTGCTGCATCCGCTGCAGGAGCTGCTCCACCTGCTGCTACTGCTACAGGTGCCGCTGCGGTTACACCCCATTTTTCTTCTAAAAGTTTTGAAAGTTCTGCTGCTTCCATTACTGTTAGTGTTGATAGCTCATCAACAATTTTATTTAAATCTGCCATTTTTTTGTCTCTCCCTAATTAGTCTTTTTTGTTTTGTAGTATTGAAATGATATCCTGATCTGGTCTTTGTAATAATCTTACAAGCTTTGAAGCAGGTGCATTAATCAATCCAACTATTTTTCCTCTTATTTCTTCAAGAGAAGGTAAAGTTGCAACCTTTGCTATATCCTCTTTTGAATATAACTGGTTATCAAAAAAAGCTGCCTCTGCAGATAGCTTTTTTAAATCTTTTTCAAATTTTTTACAAACTTTTGCGGTTCCAACAGGATTATTTGTAAAAATTAATAATTTTTGATTAGATAAAAAATCAATTAGACCTTTTTTTTCATCATCTTTGTTAACAAATATTTTAACGATATTATTTTTGGAAACTTTAGTTACTCCATCATTATTTCTAATTTCAGTTCGAAATTCGATCATTTCTTTTACTGACATCTCTGAAAATGATGCAACGAATATAGCAGAATAATCCTTTGACATTTGATCAAGGTTTTCAATATATTGTTGTTTTTCAGCTTTATTCATTATATTTCAACCCTTAAACCAAAACCCATAGAAGAAGATAGATAAACAGAATTCACAAAGTTACCCTTCAATCCTGATGGTTTTATTTTTTTTATTTCATCAATAAAAGAAGTTACGTTTTCAGTTAATTTACTTTCGTCAAAACTAACTTTACCTAAAGCTGCATGTATGGTTCCTGCTTTATCGTTTTTATATGCTACAAGTCCTTTATTAATATTTTCAATTGTACTTTTTATATCATTTGTAACAGTGCCTGTTTTAGGATTAGGCATTAAACCTTTTGGACCTAAAATTTTAGCAATTTTACTTACAACAGACATCATGTCTGGAGTAGCTACAATTACATCTACGTCAATCTTTTTTTCAAGAGTAGCAACCAAATCATCTCCTCCAATATGTTTAACCCCTGCTGCTTTAGCCTCCTCTGCAGCTTTTCCTTGAGCAAAAACTGCTATTTGAACTTTTTTTCCTAAACCATGCGGAGGTATAAAACTCCCTCTGATATTTTGATCAGACTGCTTAGAGTCAATACCTGTATTGATGGATACTTCTAAAGACTCATCAAATTTAACATATTTTTTTTCTTTAATAATTTTAACTGCATCAGATATTTTGTATGACTTTGTAAAGTCTATACCTTCAATTTGTTTTTTTTTGTTCTTAGTTAAATTCATTATACAATTTCCATACCCATTGACCTTGCTGATCCAAGTATTATTTTTGATGCTTGATCAACATCATATGCATTAAGATCTTCTAATTTTTCTTTTGCTATCTCTTCTACCTGTTTCATTGTAACCTTACCTAATTTAGCTCTACCAGGTGTTTGACAGCCTTTTTTTATTTTTGCAGCTTTTTTTAAATAAAAAGTAACGGGTGGTTTTTTTGTGACAAAATCAAATGATCTATCTTTGTATGCTGTAATTATAGTTGGGATAGGTGCACCTTTTTCCAAATCTTTTGTCTTATCATTAAACTGTTTACAAAAATCTTGAATGTTTAATCCCTTTTGACCCAAAGCTGGGCCTACAGGAGGTGCAGGATTAGCTGAACCAGCTGGAATTTGTAATTTTATGTATCCTAAAACTTCTTTAGCCATGCTATTAGCCCTTAACCACTTGTGAATAATCTAGTTCTAAAGGTGTCGGTCTCCCAAAAATTGAGACGGACACTTTAAGCTTTTGTCTTGAACTGTCAACCTCTTCTATAATACCACTAAATGAAGCAAATGGACCATCAGACACCTTAATCTGTTCACCAACTTCATACTCAAACTTAGGTTTAGGATTATCAACACCTTCAGTAATGTCTTGTAATAATTTAGATACCTCTCGTTCAGATATGGCAATTGGCTTATCTTTCGTGCCAAGAAAATTTGAAACTTTTGGTATATCTCTTACTAAATGCCAAGTGTCATCGTTCATTATCATCTTGATTAAAACATATCCTGGAAAAAATTTTTTTTCAGAGTTAACTCTTACACCCCTTCTTACCTCCACTACTGCTTGAGTAGGAACAGATACTTCAGATATAGAGTCTTCTAAATTAACTTTTTTTGCCTCATCTAAAATAGAGTCTGCAACTTTTTTCTCAAAGCCAGAGTGGCAGTGTACAACATACCACTTTGATGTACCTGTATTTTCAACCATTAAATTATCCTAGAACTATTCTCACAATAAAAGAAAAAAATTGGTCTAAGAGCATCAAAATAATTGCAGCAATACTAATCACAACCAAAACGATACCTGCTGATGTAAAAGTTTCTCTCTTGGAGGGCCAGGTAACTTTAGATACCTCCTGTCGAACTTCTCTTAAATATTTAGCAGGATTAAATTTCATATTTTTATTTATATTTTTGGCAGGAGTGGCAGGCATCGAACCCGCAACCTCCGGTTTTGGAGACCGGCGCTCTACCAGTTGAGCTACACTCCTTCATATTAGTATTACTGCAGAGAATATTTTTATTCGATAATCTCTGAAACAACTCCTGAGCCAACAGTTCTACCGCCTTCACGAATAGCAAAACGTAAATTGTTATTCATTGCGATAGGAGCAAGTAACTCAACTTCAAGTGTAATATTATCTCCGGGCATTACCATTTCAGTACCTTCAGGCAATTTAATTGAACCAGTAACATCAGTGGTTCTAAAATAAAACTGAGGTCTGTAATTTGCAAAGAAAGGAGTGTGTCTTCCACCCTCTTCTTTGCTTAAAGCGTAAATCTCTGCTTTAAATTTTTTGTGAGGTTTAATACTACCAGGAGCTGCCAAAACTTGGCCTCTTTCAACCTCTTCCTTTTTAGTTCCACGAAGAAGAGCACCAATATTATCTCCAGCTTCACCTGAGTCTAATAGTTTTCTAAACATCTCAACCCCGGTACAAACTGTTTTGGTTGTATCTTTTAAACCAATAATTTCAATTTCTTCACCTGGTTTAATAACACCTTGTTCAACTCTACCAGTAACAACAGTACCTCTTCCAGAAATAGAAAATACGTCTTCAACTGGCATCAAGAAAGGTTTATCTAATTCTCTTGTAGGAGCTGGGATATACTCATCAATTTTTGACATTAATTCAATGATTGAGTTTTTACCAATATTCTCATCTCTGTCTTCTACAGCAGCAAGAGCTGATCCTTTAACGATTGGAATATCATCACCAGGGAAATCATATTTTGATAGTAACTCTCTTATTTCAACTTCTACAAGCTCTAACAATTCTTGATCATCTACTTGATCAACTTTATTTAGGTAAACAACTAGTGCTGGTACACCAACCTGTCTAGCTAAAAGAATGTGTTCACGTGTTTGAGGCATTGGACCATCAGCTGCGTTAACAACTAAAATACCTCCGTCCATCTGAGCAGCACCTGTAATCATATTTTTTACGTAGTCTGCGTGACCTGGACAGTCGACGTGAGCATAGTGTCTTTTATCAGTTGAATACTCGACGTGCGCTGTTGAAATTGTTATACCTCTCTCTTTTTCTTCAGGTGCTTTATCAATTTCATCATACGCTGTAAACTCTGCACCACCTTTTTCTGCCAAAACTTTTGTTATTGCTGCAGTAAGTGTAGTTTTACCATGGTCGACGTGACCAATAGTTCCGATGTTGACGTGTTCTTTCGATCTGTCAAATTTTTCTTTAGTCATTTTAAGTTGTTACCTCTTTTTAATATCTATTACTTAATTTTTTCAATGTACTTGGAGCGGGTGAAGGGAATCGAACCCTCGTAGCCAGCTTGGAAGGCTGGAGCTTTACCATTAAGCTACACCCGCGATTTAGCGGGTAACCACTTCAAAACATCCACAAAATCAAATCCTTGTGAGTTCCGATAAACTACTAATTTTTCTTTAAAATTCAATAAGAAAAGTGAAAAAAAGTGGTGGAGGGAGTAGGATTCGAACCTACGTACACTTGCGTGAACAGATTTACAGTCTGCCGCCTTTAACCACTCGGCCATCCCTCCAAAGTGTTTAAAATCAGGTGTTGATTAATAGATAATTGTCTTTGAAAGTCAATAGACTTC
>LULE01001149.1_pt1 | contig 10956 bp, 9 predicted proteins | sample 728231 | NCBI WGS metagenome assembly LULE01 (sample SAMN03860297, study PRJNA289734) | marine metagenome | biome: seawater column; feature: ocean; material: water; isolation source: Red Sea water column Station 192 - depth 10m | place: Saudi Arabia: Red Sea | collected 2011-10-15 | depth 10 m | reverse complement strand
GTGAAGATGTCGTCGTGGGTCTCGTCCCACGTCTGGCCCTGGCTCGCCTGGATGCGCAGCAGCTGCTTCTTGTAGTTCCACTCGTAGAGCGCGCGCGCCTCGTCGAGGCCCTCGTAGCACTGCAGGCGCACCAGCTCCGCGCCCGTGGAGCGGGCCACCGCCTTGGCCAGCTCGGTCTTGCCGACGCCTGCCGGCCCCTCGAGCAGCAGCGGCTTCTCGAGCGCGCCGGCCAGGTAGGTCGTGGTCGCCGTCGCGGTGTCGGCGAGGTAGCCGGTCGAGGTGAGCCGCTCGGCGGCGTCGGTCGGTGAGGAGAACCAGGTCACCCGAGCATCCTCACGCATCCCGCTCGCGAGTGGCGGAGTGGCTCCGCTCACACCCGGCCGGGGCGTGACCCTCTCCGTCGGGCGTCGTTGACCCGGACATGTCCAGCCCCGCCCACGAGCGCCTCGCGCGGCCCACCCCTCCCAGGGCCGTGCTACGTGCGCTCGACGTGGTCAAGGGGCTGGTGCTGGGCGCGGTCGTCTCCATCGGACTCGCGTCCCACGTCCAGGCAGAGCCTGCGGCCCCTCCCGCCGTGGCCACGCCTGTCGACGCGCAGCTCGACCGGCTCATGACGGACCACCGCTGCTCGACCACCGGCTTCGCCGACGGCTCGATCCCTGCGGCCTCCCTGATCCGTACGCCGGCCGGCGAGCTGCGCGTCGTCTCCTTCGCCCGCGGCTGGGCCGCCCACGAGGGTGTCGCGCCCGGCGAGCTGGTGGCGGTCTGCCTCGGCTCGCGCGGCGAGCTGCGCTGACGCCCGGCCCAGATCAGGGCAGGGCTGGTCCAGCGCCCGCCCGTGCCGGCCCTCGCCGGCCACGAACCGCTGCGCCCCCTCGACGGCCTCGGTGAGCGAGACCAGCCCGTGCTCGGGCTCGACCTCGAGCGCCTGCTCCTCGCTCAGCCCCTCCGACTCCAGCACCGAGAGCCGGTCGTGGGCCAGGCAGGTCTGCGGCAGCCCGGCGAGCTGGCGTGCGAGGCTCTCCGCCTCGACCCGGGCCTGGCCGACCGGCACGACGCGGTTGACCAGGCCCATCCGCTCGGCCTCGCAGGCATCGACGGGGCGGCCGGTGAGGATCAGGTCCATCGCGCGGCTGGTGCCGATCAGGCGCGGCAGCCGCACTGTCCCGCCGTCGATGAGCGGCACGCCCCACCGGCGGCAGAAGACGCCGAGCACCGCACCGCCCGCGGCGACGCGCAAGTCGCACCAGATCGCCAGCTCCAGCCCGCCGGCCACGGCGTGGCCCTCGATGGCGGCGATGACCGGCTTGGACAGGCGCATCCGGGTGGGCCCCATTGGCCCGTCGTCGGGGAGCGGGTCGACGCGGTTGCCTTCCGGCGTACCGATGGCCTTGAGGTCGGCGCCGGCGCAGAACGTGCCGCCGTCGCCGTAGAGGACCGCGACGCGCTGCTCGGGGTCGGCATCGAACGCGCGGAACGCCTCGGCCAGGGCGGCGGCGGTCGGGCCGTCGACGGCGTTGCGGGCGTGCGGGCGGTCGATGACCACGGTGGTCACCGGCCCGTCGCGCTCGACGCGCACGCCGGCGCTCACGACCCGAGCTCCTCGGCGGTGGTGGTGCGCGCCGTGCGCCGGTGGCGGTCGGCGAGGTCGCGGTAGTACTCCACGTTGGAGTCGATCCACAGCTGGGAGCTGGTGCCCTCGACCGGCTTGACCGGCTTGCAGGGGATGCCGGTGGCGACCATGCCGCCGGGCAGCTCGGTGCCCGGCGTGACCACCGAGCCGGCACCGACGAGCGTCCCCGGCCCGACGACGGACTCGTCGAGCAGGGTGCTGCCGTTGCCGACCAGCGCCTTCTCCCCGACGTCCTTGCCGTGCACGGTGCAGGAGTGGCCGACGGTGGCGTTCGGGCCGACGGTGAGCGTGTGGCCGGGCGCGGCGTGCAGCACGGAGTTGTCCTGGATGTTGGAGCCCTCGCGCACCACGATCGTGCAGATGTCGCCGCGCAGGACCGCGCCGTACCAGACGCTGGCACCCTTCTCGACGCTCACGTCACCGATCAGGGTGGCGGTCTCGGCGACGAACGCCTCGGGGTGGACGCGCGGGCGCTTGCCCTCGAACTCGACGATGATCACGGCAGCCATCCTGGGCCATGGACCCGTCGGCTCCTCACCCGGTGAGCACGCTCGCGCCGAGGTAGCGGCAGGCCAGCAGGGCCAGCTCCAGGTCGAGCCGGTCCTCGTCGATCCCGCGCCCCCGGGCCGAGACCGCCTTGTCGACCCGGTACTTCACGGTGTTGCGGTGCAGGTGCAGCCGCTCGGCGGCCGCCAGGTAGGAGCGCCGCTCGTCGAGGAAGACCCTGAGGGTCTCGCGCAGCCGCTCCATCGCCTCGTCGTCGGCACCGAGGTCGCCCAGCGCCGAGGCGACCAGCTCACGGGTCGTGTGCAGGTCGCGGGCCAGGACGGCCGCCGACCGCACGCCCGGCTCGCCCCAGGCGGTCACGACCGCCGAGCGCGACCCCGCGGTCGCCGCCACCTGGTGCGCGCGCAGCGCCTCACGATGGGTCGCCACGAACCCCCGCGTCTCGGAGCCGACCGAGCCCATGGCGACGCGCAGACCGGCCCCGTGCTCGAGCACCAGCGCAGCGATCGCCTCCGGGTCGAGCGCGTCGGACCGGCGTCCCCGCGGGATCCAGGCCCAGGCCAGCGAGCGGTCCTGCGGCATGAACAGAGGCGCACCCACGCCGTACGCCGCGGCGACGCCGCCGACCGCGCGCTCGAGGTCGCGCACCAGGGCCGCCCCCGGAGTCGCGTCCACCGACCAGGCGACGAGACCGACGTGGTCCCTGCGCAGCCGGTAGCCCAGCGCCTGCTCGGCCGCCGTCTCCTCGACCGCGTCGTCGGACAGGACGGCGCGCAGGGCGGTGGCCCGCACGGTGGTCCGGTTGGCCAACCAGCGCTCGCGCTCCTCCTCGTACTCCGAGACGACCTTCTCCGAGATCGCGTCGATGTAGGCGAACGCCTTGTCCAGCAGCACCAACCCCGTCGCCAGCGCCACCTCGCGATCCGGCTCGTGCTCGGCGATGAGGTCGAGCGCGATCCGCATGACGTGGCGTTGGCCCAGGCGGTAGGCACGCTGCAGGGCGTTGGAGGAGATCCCGCGCTGCGCGAGACGCCGGGAGTACTCCAGCGCGGCCGCGGGCGCCTCGATCTCCTCGATGGGGATGTCGTAGCGCGCGAAGTGCAGGAACGTCTCGACGTTGCTCTCCCCGCTGGCGCGCAGCAGGTCCAGCATCAGCTGGTCCCCGTCGAGCTCGACGATCTCCGAGGCCAGGACCTCGTGCAGGGCCCGGGACAGCGCGGGCAGGTCGTCGCCGAGCACCGCCGAGACCTGGGCGAGACGCTCGCGCGTCCGGGCATCGGGTGTCGCGCTCTCCACTGCGATCGGGCTCCTTTGTGCCGAGCACCCAATTCCGAGGGTTGCCTGGCGAGCATCGCGGCCGGAGGTTCAGGCGTCAACCCCGGTGCCGGGGCACCACGGAGCCCCGATGTTTCGTGCTCGCCGCACAGTGTCGTCGGTCACGCCCGCGCCTATCGTCGTACGACCGTTCCCCACGACCGGGCCGGGTCCCGGCGCCCACGCCCCGAAGGAGCACGCGCATGGGTTTCCTCACGCCCTCCCCGCAGCCCGTCCCACCCTCGGAGTTCGTCCGCCTGCCGTTCCGCGAGCGGCTGCGGGTGCTCACGACCAACTGGGTCGACGACGGCTTCGGCACGCCCAAGGCGCTGACGCTGATCTACATCACCAAGATGCTGGGCCTCTACTTCGCCGTGGGCCTGCTGATCACGTCCCAGACCACCGAGTTCGTCGAGTTCACCTCGCCCGCCACGTGGTTCGACAACATCGTCGTCTACCAGAAGCTCGCGATCTGGCTGATGCTGCTGGAGGTGCTCGGCCTTGGCGGCGCGTTCGGCCCGCTGTGCGGCCACTTCATGCCGTTCCTGGGCAACGTCCGCTACTGGCTGCGCACCCGCACGATCCGGATGGCGCCGTGGCCGACGAAGGTCCCCGGCACCGGTGGCGACGAGCGCACCGCCCTCGACGTGGCCCTGTATGTCGGCGTGCTGGCCGCCCTGGCGCTGCCGCTGCTCACCCCCGCCGAGCGGGTCGCGAACCTCCCGGCCGGGACCGGTCCGCAGGAGCTGGTGCCCGCGCTGGCGTTCGTGCCGATCCTGGTGCTAATGCCGCTGATGGGCCTGCGCGACAAGGTGGTCTTCCTGGCCGCGCGGTCCGAGCAGTACCTCCCGATCATGCTGTTCTCGGCGGTCTTCGGCGGGCTCGTCCTCGCCGACGACGCCACCGGCTCCGACTTCGTCGACCTGGTGGTCGTCTTCAAGATCGTCATCTGCATCGTGTGGCTGGGTGCCGGCATGTCCAAGCTCGGCAAGCACTTCGAGAACGTCGTGCCGCCGATGGTGTCCAACAGCCCCGGCATCCCGAAGGCGTGGAAGCGCGCGCACTACCGCGACGCCGCGAACGGCGACCTCCGACCCTCGCGCCTGGCGTGGTTCATGGCGCACGTCAACGGCACCACCGTCGAGCTGGGCATCCCGCTGGTGCTGCTGTTCACGGTCGAGGACACCGTGGCGATGATCGGCGCGGTCTGCATGCTCGTCTTCCACGTCTACATCACCTCCACCTTCCCGATGGCGGTGCCGCTGGAGTGGAACGTCTACTTCGGCTACATCGCGATCGTGCTGTGGGGCGGCTTCGGCGACGGCTTCGACGCCTCGGTCTACAACGTCTTCGAGTTCTCCGAGCCGCTGCTGCTCCTCCCGGTGGTCGCGCTGCTGGCCACCTTCCCGATCCTCGGGACCTTCCGTCCCGACCTGGTGAGCTTCCTCCCGGGCATGCGGCAGTACGCCGGCAACTGGGCCGCGGGCACCTGGGTGATGCGCCCGGGCGTCGAGGACCGCCTCGAGGAGATCCGCTGCGTGGAGACCCAGCGGCACCAGCTCGAGCGGATGCTCGGCATGCCCTACGAGCCCGACGACGCCGAGATGACCATGCAGAAGGTCAACGCCTGGCGCGCCATGCACAGCCAGGGCCGCGGCCTCTACTCGGTGCTGATGGAGCACCTCGGGGACGACCTCGAGCGGCGTACCGTCCGCGAGGGCGAGTTCATGTCCAACATCCTGCTGGGCTGGAACTTCGGCGACGGGCACCTCAACGACGAGCGGCTGGTCGACGCGGTGCAGGAGCGACTCGACCTCCAGCCGGGTGACCTGGTCATGGTCTACTGCGAGTCCCAGGCGACCCCGTGGCGCCACAGCCGACCCCAGGAGTATCGCGTGATCGACGCCGCCCTCGGCATCGTGGAGCGAGGCACGTGGGACGTGCGCGACGCCGTCGCGCAGCAGCCCTGGCTGCCGAACGGGCCGATCCCGCTGCAGGTCACCTGGACAGCCCCGGACTTCGACCGCTCGATGCTCACCGACGACGCCCGTCCCGCCGACAGCCAGGAGCAGCCGGCGTGAGCCGTGCCGTGGTGGTCGGCAGCGGGCCCAACGGGCTGGCTGCCGCGATCCGGCTCGCCCAGGCCGGGCTGGAGGTCACGGTCCTGGAGGCCTACTCCCGGCCCGGCGGCGGCACCCGCACCGACGACCAGCTGACCGTGCCCGGCGTGGTCCACGACGTGTGCTCGGGCTTCCACCCGACGGGGGTGGCCTCGCCGTACCTCGCCTCGCTGGACCTCGAGCGGCACGGCCTGCGCTGGCTGTGGCCCGAGGTCGACCTCGCCCATCCGCTCAACGACGGCCGGGCCGCGCTGGCGGCGCGGGACATGGAGCTCTCCGCCGCCAGCCTGGGGGTGGACGGCGCCCGGTGGCGCCGCATCTTCGACCCGATCGTGCGGGACTTCGACGACCTGGTCGAGGAGGTCTTCCAGCCGGTCGCGCACCTGCCCCGGCACCCCGTGACGCTCGGCCGGTTCGGGGTGAAGGCGCTGATGCCGGCGACCTGGCAGGCCGCGCGCTTCCGCGACGAGCCCGCGAAGGCGCTGATGACCGGCATCGCCGCGCACAAGTTCGGTGCCCTGACCGGCCCGCTGGGCTCCTCGGTCGGGCTGCTGCTGGGCGGCGCCGCCCACGCGGTGGGCTGGCCGGTCGCCGAGGGCGGCAGCGAGGCGATCACCCGCGCCATGCTGGCCGAGCTGACCGGGCTCGGGGGGACGGTCCGCTCCGGCGTACGCGTCACCTCGCTGGCCTCCCTCGCCGAGCTGGTCGGCTCCACGCCCGACGTCGTCATGCTCGACACCGCGCCCGCAGGGGTGCTGGAGATCGTCGGGGACCGGCTGCCGGGGCGGGTACGCCGGCAGCTGCAGCGCTTCACCTACGGCCCGGCGGCCTACAAGGTCGACTTCGCGATCGAGGGGAGGCGGCCACCGCGCGCGGCGAGATGCCCGAGCGGCCGTTCGTGCTGCTGGGCCAGCAGTACCTCATGGACCCGGGCCGCTCCGTGGGGTCGACGCACCCGCTCTACGCCTACGCCCACGTCCCGCACGGCTACAGCGGCGACGCCACCGAGGCGATCATCGGGCAGGTCGAGCGGTTCGCCCCCGGCTTCCGCGAGCAGATCGTGGGGATGCGGGTGTGGACTCCCCAGGACTGGGAGGACTACAACCCCAACTACGTCGGTGGCGACATCTCCGCGGGCGCCAACACGTGGCGGCAGATCACGATGCGCCCGAGGCCCGCGCTGAACCCTTACACGCTCGGCGTCGACGGGGTCTACCTCTGCTCCTCGGCCACCCCGCCCGGGGGCGGCGTGCACGGGATGGCCGGGTTCCACGCGGCTGAGACGGCGCTGGCGCGGCTGTAGCCGAGCCGGTGGAGGCTGAGCCCGCGTGCTCAGGCGCCCGAGGCGTGCGACGGGGCACGCTGCCGTCATGCCTCTCGCCCCACGCACGCCACTGCTCCTGACGACCCTGCTGGCCCTGGCGCCGGCGACCGGCTGCGGCTTCGCGGTCGACACCCCGCTCGGCGTCGAGGACGTCCCGGCGGCCGTGGCGCCGGGCGAGCCCGTGACCGGGCGCGTCATCTACCCCGACGGCGACATCACCGTCACCATCGGCCCCGCGCAGCGCGGACTGGCGCAGGACGCACGGGTCGAGGGGGCGGTCCCGTGCGAGTACGCCGACGAGCGTCTCTCCTGTCCCACCGACGGACTGACCGAGGGCGTCCACGCGGTGCAGGTCACCGACGCCGCGCAGCCCGGCGAGCTCGTGCAGACCGCGTACGTCGCGGTGTCGTCGCGCCCCGGCTACGACCCGGAGGTCACCTCCGCACCGGTGCACCCCGCGGCGCGGGAGGTCTTCGACGCCCGGCTCACCGGGTGGGGCGCCGGCCAGGAGCTGCGGTTGCGCGTCCTGCACCGGGGACGGGTCGTGCAGCGGCTGCGCGTCACCACCGACGGGTCCGGCACCGCGGCGGTCGAGGTCGGCCGCGCCGGCCCAGCGGCGTACGAGGTCAGGGGGCGGGACGGCATCTGGGGCGAGGGCGAGGCGCCGGCCTACAGCGTGTGGCTCCCGTCCTGAGCGGCGCCGGACGACCTCGGGAACGGCGAGAGCCCCGGGACCAGGAGGTCTCCGGGGCTCTCGACAAGCTGGCGGGCTGGACACGAAAGTCGCTGACCTGTGACAACGAACGGGTGTCCGGAGTCGCTCCCCGGCCGGGGTTCAGCGAGTCCCCGTCCAGCTACCTCTCACCATGCCGGGGTCAGCCTCGGTTGCTTGCTCGCTCTGCGGCGGCGCGTTGTGCCTGCTTGCGGATGTCGGTGTGGTTGACCTCGTCCTTGAGGAGGGTTCTTCGTGACGGGTCGCCTTCGCTGAGCCAGTCGTCGTAGACCTTGCCTTCGGTCTCGATCGCGCCCTGGTCGGTCTGCTCCTCATCGGTGAGGACCGTCTCGATCCAGTCCCATTGCTGCTGCGCTTCTTCGAGTACGGGGGCAGACTCGCGGCGGAGCAGTCCGAGGCTGGCGTCGAACCGGGTGTAGTGCTTCACGAGTCTCTGCTGGAGGACGTGGATGCCACGGTTGGAGAGGGTGGCGATTCGTCGGTCACGGGTCAGGAGTTCGGCTGGGGCTGCGGTGACGTCGACGAACTTGGTGGCGTAGTGCTTCCCGTCGAGGAGTTCTGCCAGGGGCATCACTCGCAGGTTGCCGTCCCAGTCGGCCTGACTGGTCACCTGGTTGTACGACTCGACGGGGGCGACGGTGATGCGTGGGAGGAGGGCGGGACCCTTTCGCATGGCGCAAGGGTGGGTGACGATCTGGACCATGCGGGGTTCGTCGCCGAATCCGGGCAGGACGATCTGGTCGAAGACATCCCCCTGCAGGAGGGGTCGGCTCCAACTGACATCTCCGCGCTCGTCGTAGAGCGCGTCCGGTTCGATGCTGTCCATGTAAAAGGGGGGCGGGTTACTCGCTTCGCGGTCGGATGGAGCGTTCGCCGTCGGTGTCGGTGTAGACCTCGAAGTCGCTGCGGCTGGCGCGCCAGTCGGGGCGCACTTCGTCGAGCACCTGTGTCATGCTGCGGCGCTGCTCGGCGAGTTCGATCAGGGCGGTGACGTGCCCGTCGAGGTAGAGGTCGAGTGGACGGATGAAGTAGCCCGCACCGAGAGGTAGATCCATCTCCATCCAGTGGGCGGGATCTTGGACCAGGCCCTTCTCTTCGAGCACGTCGAGGAGCGCTGCGATGCGTGCGAGGTTGTTGCGGCTCTCGGGGCTGGCGTCGCCACCCTTGCGCCACTTGCGGATTGCGGAGACGCTGACGCCGACGGCTTCGGCGATGTCGGACCAGCCCATGCCGCGCTCTGAGGTGAGTTCTTCAAGGAGCGTGGCGACGGCCTTCTTGCCCTTCTCGAAGGTGCGCTCGGTCAGGTCGAGTTCGCGGGCCTCGACGTGCAGCTCGTGAACCTCGCCGCCGAGGTTGTCGACGTTGCTGCGCAGGTAGTCGACTCGAAGCGACAGGGTGCGGGTGGCGGTGGGAGCGACGGTGTCCGTGTAGTCGGCGATTCCGCCTGCAGAGGTGCCCGTGGGCTTGGTCGTGGTTGTCATGACTGGGTTCCTCGGAAGAGCGTGCGGGCGTCATCGGTGATGGCGCGCTGGAAGGAGGCTCCGCAGGGCGCGTGAACGGCGGCGAGGCTCTTGCTTACCACTTCGGGGGCAAGTGGCGTGGCTGGCTCGCTTGTGAAGGCGTGGTAACCGTCGAAGTCGAGCACGAAGAACGGGCCGGGCGGGAACGTCGTCCGCTGGAGATGCTGCGGGACAACGACCGGCCCCTGGTTAAGGGCGGCGTAGCGGAAGTTGAGTCCACGACCTTCTCCAAGGTCGTAGGTGGTGATGCCCTGAGTCATCGTGGCTGTGACCCCTTCTGGCCCTACATCGAGGTGCTCGATGAGGCGACGGTCGATCCACTTCTCCCATTGGTGTACGTGGGTGATCGGGTCGGGCACGCGAACTTCGTCGATGTACCGGAGCCCGATGCGCCGTAGCGCGGGCCGCACCTTGGCGCTCTCCAACGCCGCGCAGGCAGCCGTGACGGCGTCGACAAGGTCGTCGAAGTTGCTGTACGCGGTGGTCTCGTAGGTGAGCGACTCCGACATGATGGTCAGCGTCTCGGTGCTGACTGCGTTCTTGAGCACGACACCGCTGCGCTGCTGGATCTGCGGAGGCGCGGTCGGGGTGAGGTTGAAGTCGGTCTGCTCTAGGGGCTCCGCGAACGGGAACCTCTCCTCCAGCGCGATGGTCACCTCGTCCTTAGTGGCCTGCTGGCGCAGTCGGGCAGCATCGGTGAACCGGATCTCGGCAGCCACGAGTGCGAGCGGCGACTCGGCAAAGACTTCTCGGTTCGGATACATGACTGGGTACCCTAACCCCCTCACACCTCGAATGATACCAAAACTCACACCGAAAGTGGGACCCAGCGTACGTACGGCGTCCAACATCTGGGTACCGCAGTCCAACCACGAGCCCGACACCGTCGTCTCGCGCTTGCCCGAGTCGCGCGGACGCTGCGCACAACTCCACGGCCATCCCATCAGGGATCGCGAGATGGCAACCATGCCGCGCAGACAGGGGGCGGCGCAGCCCTACGACTACCACCAGTCGCCACCGCAGCCTCACGGGCGACGGCGAGGCGCCGGCCTACAGCGCGTGCCTGCCGTCCTGAGCGGCGCCGGACGACCTCGGGAACGGCGAGAGCCCCGGGACCAGGAGGTCTCCGGGGCTCTCGACAAGCTGGCGGTGGCGGGGTTTGACCCCACACATCATTTCGAGTGATGCACCTTCGGCCGCTCGGACACGCCACCGCAGGTGAACATACCGGAGCGACCTGATCGGGACGAAATCGCCTCCTGGAGCCTTGTGTTCGAACTGGTGTTCGAGTAACGTGTCGGCATGCACTCGACCACCGCCCTCAGCGACCTGCAGCAACAGGTGCTGGCGCGAACGGCGGCGGTCGAGCAGGCCGCTCCGGGTGGACGTGCCGGGGAGGCCGTCGACCTCATCGACGAGCTCGAGTCACTGAAGAACACGGTGGCGGCAGCGCAGGCACGGCTCACCGTCGCCCTGAAGATCGCGCGCGTCGAGGAGCGGACCCACCTGCCCGCCGCCATGCGCGAGCGGGGCATCGGCGCCGAGGTCGCCCTCGCCCGCCGGGAGTCCCCGCACCGCGGCGGCATCCACCTCGGGCTCGCCGTCGTCCTGTGCCGCGAGCTGCCGCACACGCTGGCCGCGATGGAGGCCGGCTTGTGCAGCGAGTGGCGAGCACTCCAGCTCGCACAGGGCACCGCCTGCCTGAGCCTCGACGACCGCCGGGCGATCGACGCGACCCTGATGGCCGACCCGTCGACGACCGAGGGGTGGGGCGAGCGACGGTTCCGCGCCGAGGTCGATCGTCG
>LULE01001017.1_pt1 | contig 10987 bp, 14 predicted proteins | sample 728231 | NCBI WGS metagenome assembly LULE01 (sample SAMN03860297, study PRJNA289734) | marine metagenome | biome: seawater column; feature: ocean; material: water; isolation source: Red Sea water column Station 192 - depth 10m | place: Saudi Arabia: Red Sea | collected 2011-10-15 | depth 10 m | reverse complement strand
GACAAAAAGATTAAAATCTAAACATAAAGTTGACAGAAGATTAAAAGTTAATCTTTGGGGCAGACCCAAAAGTCCTTTTAACAAAAGAGCCTACCCTCCAGGACAACACGGCCAAACTAAAAATTCAAAACCCTCAGATTTTGGGATACAGCTTCAAGCAAAACAAAAATTAAAATCTTATTATGGAAATTTGAATGAGAGGCAATTTAGAAATTTATATAGAAAAGCTATTATGAAAAAAGGCGACACAGCTGAAAATTTAATTGGTTTATTAGAGAGGAGATTAGATTCTGTCGTGTATAGAGCAAAATTTTCAACAACAATTTTTTCATCAAGACAATTTATTAATCACGGTCACGTTAGTGTGAATGGAAAAAAGGTAAATATTTCAAGCTATCAATTAAAAGATGAAGATACTATCGAGATTAGAGATAAATCAAAACAACTAGCTATCATTGATATAGCTTTAGCGAATAAAGAGAGAGAAACACCAGAATACCTTCAAGTAGATGAGAAAAATAGAAAAATAAAATTTGTAAGGACTCCTAAATTTGAAGAAGTTCCTTACCCTGTTGTAATGGAACCTAATTTGGTAATTGAATATTATTCTAGATAATATTATTTTTTATATTTAATTTGTTTATCCTCAAAAAGCTTCTTGAGCTCACCGTTTTCAAACATTTCTTTGATGATATCACAACCACCTACAAATTCTTTTTTGACGTATAATTGTGGAACAGTTGGCCATTCACTAAATTTTTTAATACCTTCTCTAATTTTTTGGTCACTCAAAACATTCACGCTATTAAAATTAACTTCTAAAAATTTTAACATATTTGCAACTGCCATTGAGAAGCCACACTCTGGCGCATCAGGTGTACCTTTCATGAATAAACATACATCATTTTTATTAATGTTATTTTCAATTAATTCCTTAGTTTGTTGATCCATTTTTTTCCTTTGTTTTTAAAGCTAATGCATGCAATTCATTTCCCATTTTACCTTTTAAAGAATTGTATATCATTTTGTGTTGTTCTATTTTACTTTTACCATTGAAAGCTGATGAGGTTATTGTAGCTGAATAATGATTTCCATCTCCAGCCAAATCTTTAATTTCAATAATAGCATCAGGCAATGCTTCTTTTATCATACTCTCAATTTCTTTTAAATTCATTGACATCAATTAACCATATATTTTATTAGCCAATTTTTATTATATTCTCTTAATTTGTCTACTTGTAATGTTGGCTCACCGTCTATTATAACACTATCTTTAACGACCTCACCTAATAAATCATAATGATTTGAGTTTTTATCAAGTATTTCTTTTACTTTTTCTAAACTTTCTTTTTTAATTTCAATAATATAACGGCCTTGATCTTCTGAAAAAAAATACTCAAATTTATCAATTAAACCTTTTAATTTATAAAATTTTATTCCTTTATTTCCTTTAATACACATCCATTATTTTTTTCATTAAATAAATTTACATCAGGTGGTGGCCCTTTTTTCTCATTTAAAATTTCTTTAGCAAAAATACTTTGATCTAAATTACCTTCAGTTTTACCCACAACTAAAATTAGGTTACCCATATTTTTTAAATCCATGGTCACCATATCTTTATAATTTTTAATTATACCGACTCCTCCTATAGTTGGAGTTGGTTTTATACCTTTGTCTTTAGTCTCATTATAAAAAGACACATTTCCTGAAACCACTGGAAAATTTAAATATTTACTTGCTTCATTTAGACCCTCTACACATTCTACAAACTCTCCCATATTTTCTGGTTTTTCTGGATTTCCAAAATTTAAACAATTAGTTATAGCTATTGGTTTTGAACCTACTGAAATTAAATTTCTCCAAGTTTCACATACAATTTGCTTACCTCCACTTAAAGGATGAGCATAACAATATGCTGCTGAGGAATCTACCGATGCAGCTACAGCTTTTTCTGTACCATGAACTCTTACTACTCCTGCGTCACCACCAGGTTTTTGTATAGTATCGCCCATAACAGTATGATCATATTGTTCCCATATCCATTCTTTTGAACATATATTAGGACTTGAAATTATTTTTTTATTCTGGTGCTTGCTCTGATAAAAAATCAATAGGTATATTGGCAACATTTTCTTTATTAAAATATAATTCAATATTTTTTGAGTCAGTTGTTTTACCAATTATAGAAAAATCTAAATTCCATTTATCAAATATCTCCTTAGCTTTTTTTTCTTTACCATTTTCAAGAACTATAAGCATTCTTTCTTGACTTTCTGATAACATAATTTCATAAGGAGTCATATTTTCTTCACGACAAGGAACTTTATCTAAAAATAATTCAATACCTAATTTTCCCTTTGACGCCATTTCTACACTTGAAGATGTTAACCCAGCGGCACCCATATCTTGAATTGCTATAATTGAGTCATCTTTCATTAATTCAAGACAAGCCTCTAAAAGTAGTTTTTCTGTGAAAGGATCTCCAACTTGGACCGTGGGTTTCTTTTCCTCAATTTTATCGTCAAATTTTGCTGATGCCATACTTGCACCATGAATTCCGTCTCTACCTGTTTTGGATCCAACGTAAATTACTGGTTTATTTAAGCCAGCTGCTTTCGAATAAAAAATTTTATTTTTTTTTACTAAACCCAGTGTCATTGCGTTGACTAAAATATTACCGTTGTAGGACTCATCAAAACTTGTCTGACCAGCAATAGTAGGCACTCCAATACAATTTCCATATCCCCCTATGCCTTGAACTACACCTCTAAGAAGATTTTTTGTTTTTTTATTAGATGGAGAACCAAAGTGAATAGAATTTAAATTTGCTATTGGTCTAGCACCCATTGTAAATACATCACGAAGAATTCCTCCAACACCAGTTGCAGCTCCTTGATATGGTTCAATAAATGATGGATGATTGTGGCTTTCAATTTTAAAAACTATGGCGTCATTGTCTCCAATATCTATTACGCCTGCATTTTCGCCAGGTCCTTGTATAACTTTATCACTTTTTGTATTTAATTTTTTTAAATGAATTTTCGAAGATTTATAAGAACAGTGCTCATTCCACATGGCAGAAAAAATACCAAGCTCTGTTATATTTGGTGTTCTTTTTAAGAGTTCACAAATTTTTTTATATTCATCTTTTTTTAAACCGTGTTCGATAGCAATTTTTTCATTTACTTTTATCATCTCATATTACTCAATAAGTTTTCAAAAAAGTACGACCCATCATTACTTGATAAACAATTGTCAATTACCCTTTCTGGATGGGGCATCATCCCCAAAATATTCTTATTTTTATTAAATACACCTGCTATGTTTTCAATTGAGCCATTTGGATTTGAGTTCTCTGAAACTTCTCCATTTATATCACAATATTTAACAGCGATTAAATCATTATCTTGTAAAAAATTTAAGTCGTCTTTAGAACAAAAGTAATTTCCATCATTGTGTGCTATATGAAGTTCTAAAATATCTTTTTTGATTTTATGAAAATATTTATTTTTAGCTTTGTTTGCTTTGACATAAATATTTTTACAAATAAATTTCAAATATTTATTTCTCAAAAGAGCACCAGCCACAAGACCAGTCTCAATCAAAATTTGAAATCCATTACAAACTCCAATTACTAATCCACCTTTATTTGCAAATTCTATTACTGAATTAATTATTTTTGATTTTGAAGCTATACTGCCACATCTTAAATAATCACCATATGAAAAACCACCTGGTAATACAATTAAATCAGATTTAGGAACAGAGGTTTCATTATGCCAAACCATTTTATTTTTGAAACCAAATTTTTTTAAAGCAACATCCATGTCTCTATCACAATTAGATCCAGGAAATATAATTACTGATGATTTCATTAAATAATTTCGTAATCTTCATTTAAAGTTTGTTGTATGGCTTTTCCTTGAGGATCTAAAACACCTTTTTTTGGTGTAACAATAACTTTAATTTTCATTTATTTTTTTTTAATTTTACAGCTTTTGGCTTTTTGAAATTAACTTCTCTTATATTTGATTCCTCGTATAATATCCCGAGTCTTGATGCGACTTCTTTGTAAGCTTGAATTAAGTTTCCTAGATCTTTTCTAAATCTGTCCTTATCTAATTTCTTTTCACTTTTTGCATCCCATAATCTACAAGTATCAGGACTAATTTCATCTGCGAGAATAATCTCATTTCTACTGGAGTTTCTTATTTTTCCAAATTCGACTTTAAAATCTACAAGTTTAATGCCAACACCTCTAAATAAACCGATTAAAAAATCGTTAATTCTGAGTAACTGTTTATTAATTTTCTCTATTTCATTTTTTTTTGCCCAATTAAATGCATAGATATGCTCTCTTGAAATTAAAGGATCTCCTAAATCATCATTTTTTAAGCAGTATTCAATTAATGGATCATTCAATACTGTTCCTTCAACTATACCAAGTCTTTTAGTAAGAGATCCTGTTGCTATATTTCTTACTATAAATTCAATAGGTAAAATATCCACAAACTTTATTAATTGCTCTCTCATATTCAATCTTTTAACTAGATGATTTTTTATTCCAATTTGTGATAAATTTTTTAATATATGTTCAGATATTCTATTATTTAATACTCCTTTTCCGTCAATAATCGCTTTTTTTTGATTATTAAAAGCTGTAGCATCATCCTTAAAATATTGAATTACATAATTTTTATCAGAAGTTGCATAAATTACTTTAGCTTTTCCTTCGTAAAGTTTTTTCCCTTTTTTCATTATTTAAATACTCTTTTAAAAATTAAATTTACATTTTTAAAATGTTTAGAATAACTAAAAATAATTTTAAGTTTTTTAGATGGAATTTTACTCATTATATATTTGTCAGACTGTATAACATTAAACAGATCTAAATTTTCAGCAAAGCATTTTTTTGCATAATTTTGAACCATTCTGTAGGACTTTTCTCTTGATAAACCAGTTTTTGTAAGCTCTAACATTAGCTCTTGAGAAAAAATTAAGCCCTTTGTTATATTCAAATTTTGAAGCATCTTTTTTGGATAAACAATCATGTTATCCAATATGTTTGTAAGTCTTGCCAATGCAAAATCTAAGGTTATATTTGCATCAGGCCCTATATTTCTTTCAACACTTGAGTGTGAAATATCTCTTTCATGCCACAAAGCTATATTTTCGAGTGCAGGCACAACAGAGCTTCTAACCATTCTTGCTAAGCCTGTTAAATTTTCACTAAGAATTGGATTTTTTTTATGAGGCATAGCAGATGAACCCTTTTGTTTCTTTGAAAAAAATTCTTGCAGCTCATAAACTTCAGTTCTTTGCAAATGTCTTATTTCAGTTGCAACTCTCTCAATAGATCCTGCTATTATACCTAGGACTGAAAAATAAAACGCATGTCTGTCTCGAGGAATTACCTGTGTTGAAACTGGTTCAATTTTCAAACCTAATTTTTTTGCAACATGTTTTTCAACACTTGGATTAATATTTGCAAAAGTACCAACAGCACCTGATATTGCACACGTAGATACTTCATCAATTGCCAATTCTAATCTTTTTTTATTTCTTGTAAATTCTGCATAATAAGATGCTAACTTTAAACCAAATGTAATAGGCTCTGCATGAATACCATGACTTCGACCCATACAAGGTGTGAATTTATATTTCTTAGCTTGTTTTTTTAATACTTTTAAAATTTGATCTAAGTCTTTAAGAATTATTTTACCAGACTGAACTAATTGAATATTAAAACTAGTATCCAAAACATCTGATGAAGTCATACCTTGATGAAGATACCTTGCCTTTATCCCTGCTTTTTCAGTAACAGAAGTTAAGAAAGCAATTACATCGTGTTTAACCTGACTTTCAATTTGATGAATTCTTTTTACATTAATTCTTGCTTTTTTTCTAACGACTGAAGCAACTCCTTTAGGTATTTGACCAAGTTTTTCCATTGCTTGTGCTGCAGCAATTTCCACATCAAGCCAAATTTTATACTTATTTTCTTCAGACCAAATACTAGTGAGTTCTTTTCTGGAATATCTAGATATCATTAATTATAAGGAGGCCTATTTAAGTTTTTAACAGATTCTGTAAAAATTTCATATCCATTATCGGTTATACCAACTGTATGTTCGAATTGCGCAGATAAGGTCTTATCTTTAGTTACAGCTGTCCATCCATCATTTAAAATTTTAACTTCATATTTACCAGCATTAATCATTGGCTCTATGGTGAATGTCATCCCAGGTTGTAATTCTGGTCCTGTATTTTTTTTTCCATAATGTAATACATTTGGACTTTGGTGGAATACATCTCCTATGCCATGTCCACAAAAATCTCTTACAACACTAAAACCTGCTTTTTCCACATGAGTCTGTATTTCATGACCAATGTCACCTAACTTTTTACCAGGTTTTAAAATTTTAATTGATTTCATTAAAGACTCATAAGTAACATTAATTAAATTCATTGATTTGACCGAAGGTTTTCCAACTGTAAACATTCGACTTGTATCACCGTAATGATTGTTAAGTATTGCGGTCACATCGATATTTAGTATATCTCCATCTTCCAAAACTCTCTCACCTGGTATTCCATGACAAACAACATGATTTAATGATGTACATGTAGATTTATTATAACCACGATAATAAAGTGGGGCAGAGTGGCCGCCATTATCTTTGATAAACTCATAACACAACTCATCTATTTTATTAGTGCTTAAACCAGGTTTAATATAATCTGTAATCATGTCCAGGGTACTAGATGCAAGTGACCCCGCTTTCCTCATTTTTTCAAATTTCTCTAAATAATTATTCATCAATAATATTTATTTTTTTTTCAATTTTAATTTCTTTGTTACTCAACAAACATCTGTAGGCTAAAAACTTCACACCACTCTTTTTAGCTATTAAATAATTTTTGTAATAATTTAAATCTATATCTTTAGCTATTTTAAAGTTATTAATACCTTGTATTTGAGTTAAAAATAAGACAAATGGCTTATAGCCTTGTTTTAAAGCTTCAATTAACTTTTTTAGATGTTTGGTGCCTCTTTCAGTAACAGCATCAGGAAATTCAGCTACTTTTTGATCTCTTAAAAGAGTAACGTTTTTTACTTCAATTATATTTTTATCACATAAAAAATCAAATCTCGTATCACTTGAAAACTTAAATTCAGGTCTAATGTTTTTGATAGATTTAAATTCATTGATCAATCCTTTGTTTAAACCGTCAGCAACAATTTTGTTTGCTCTGTGAGTGTTCACTCCAACTAATTTTTTATTTGCTTCTATAATTTCTAAAGTAAATTTTAACTTTCTTTTTGGATCATCATTTTTAGACAGAAATACCGTATTATTTTTATCTAAAAGACCTTTCATTGAACCTGTATTAGGACAATGAGCTGTAACAATTGAATTATTTACTTTTATATCTGTAAAAAATCTTTTATATCGCTTGATTAATTTGCCTTTAATTAAAGTATTGGTAAATTTCATAATATTTAATTTATATTTGTATATGTCAAATAAGAAAGAAATAATTGCTGGAATTATAATTATTGGTAACGAGGTGCTATCTGGTAGAACTAAAGATATTAACACAAGTACGCTTGCCACATGGCTAAATTCTTTAGGAGTCAAAGTCAAAGAGGTAAAAATTATACCAGACGATGAACAAACAATTATTAATACTGTTAATCAATACCGTAAATCTTATGATTATGTATTTACCACTGGTGGAATTGGACCAACACATGATGACATAACAGCAGAGTCAATTTCAAAAGCTTTTAATATAGAGTACGGTTTTCACAAAGAGGCATATTCAATTTTAGAAAGTTACTATAAACCAGGTGAGTTTAATGATGGTCGGCAAAAAATGGCAAAAATGCCTGTGTCAGCCAATTTAATATATAACCCATCAAGTGGATCGCCAGGTTTTAATGTTGAAAATGTTTTTTGTTTACCAGGGGTACCATCAATAATGCAGTCTATGCTTGGTAGTTTAACAAATAAAATTGCAGGCGGTGAACCTATATTAAGTGAAACAATAAACTTAAGGACTGTTGAAAGTGAAATCGCAAAATCTTTAACCGATGTACAAAATAAAAATACCGATGTTGAAATTGGTAGCTACCCTTTTTTTAAAGCAGGCAAGCTTGGTGTTGCAATAGTACTTAGATCAACAGATAAAAATAAAATTGAATTTTGTAAATCAGAAATAATTAAATTTGTTAAAGACAAAGAAATTCAAATAGTTTAAATCAAAATGTTATATTTTGCTTACGGTAGTAATTTAAATCATTTTCAAATGAAAAAAAGATGCAAAGACTCCAAATATATAAAGAAATTTGAAATCAAAGATTTTAGACTTACATTCAGAAGTAAATATGGAGTTGCAGATATAGAGAGTAAAAAAAATTATTCAATACAAGGTGGTCTTTATGAAATATCTAAATCAGATGAAAAAAAACTTGATATTTACGAGGATTTTCCAATTTTATATAAAAAAATATATTTTGATAATGATAGTCAAAAAATTATGGCATACAGCATGGTTAAAAAAAGTTTATTCATTTACCCAAGTAAAAGGTATCTTGATGTAATCAAACAAGGATACAAAGACTGTCAATTAGATATCAAATACCTAGAAAAAGCTCTTAGAAATTTTTAAATGCATTCAAAGTACGAAATTTTTAAAATTGGGATAAAAGATGTTGCGCCCCATTTATTATCGGTTTTTCCTTTTGGAATTATATTTGGTGCAATTGGTATTGAGTTAGGTTTTAGTCCCTTATTCACTTATGCAACTTCATTAATAATTTTTGGTGGTGCTTCGCAAATAGTTTTTCTGCAACTTTTATCTGGTGGTGCATCCTCATTAATTGCAATTACTTCTGTTGGAGTAATAAATTCAAGACACTTCTTATATGGAGCAGTATTATCAGAATACTTACAAAAATTATCATTAATTAAAAAACTATTTATTTCTTATTTTATAGTCGATCAAGGCTTTGCGGTTTCAAATCAATATTTTAAAAAAAATCCAACAGAGGAATTTAATCATTATCACTTGATTGGTTCTGGAATAATACTTTGGTTTATTTGGCAAGTTTCAACAATAATGGGAATTTACTTAGGATCTATTGTACCTGAAGAACTTGGATTAAAATTTGCAATTCCTTTAACATTCATTGCAATAATAGTAAATGAGTTAAGAAAATTTGATCATGTTTTAGTTATGTTAATTTCTGGGTTAGCAGCTACCTTTTTTTATAATGCTCCTTTCAAAACTTACATAATAATTTCACCACTTATTGGACTTTTTGCAGCAATGATAATTAATAAATTAAAAAAATGACTTGGACTTCAATTTTTATAGCTGGAATTTTAACTTATTTTACAAGAATGAGTATGGTTACATTGATCAGAAAAGAAATGATTAGTGATAATTTAAGAAAGATTTTAAATTATGTTCCATCTGTAGTTTTTCCATCAATAATATTTCCTGGGGTTTTATTAGATGATCTTGGTGCTTTTGTTACTATAAGTGATCCAAAAATATTTGGGGCAATAACTGCTTTGGTAATTGGGTTTTTTACAAGGAATGTTATTTTAACAATTGTATCAGGATTGACTTCATATTGGATTGTTATTTTTGTTTTCTAATTAGATAACCAAACAGTTTCAGAGGGTTTTAAGATTAATCTTTTATTAATAATATTAACATTTTTACTTAAAAGGTTTTTATATTTATTTTCATTATTAGCTAATAAAACACTTTGTGATTTTGAAGACATATTTGTAATACAAATAATAGTTTGTTTTTTATCTAAACTTACTCTTTTAAAGGCTAGTATTTTTTTTCCAAAAGACAAACATCGCATAGATGCATTTGGATGGAATGCTTTTTGTTTTTTTCTTATTTTTAATAAATTAGTAATATGATCGTAATAAATTTTTTGTTTAGATTTTTTATCTTTTAAAAATCTATCTAATTTTATTTTATTCCATTTATATCTGTTAAGGTCTCTTTTATTGTTAGATATTACATATTTATATTCATCATTAGCTTTGCCAAATATTGAATTAAAGTAAACAGCGGGTACACCCTCAATGGAAAACATTATTGCATGCGCAGAGACATATCTTTCTAGAGAATATAATCCTTTTTTGTCATAATCAGTATTTTTGAAAGCGTTAAAGAGAGTTATGTTGACTTCATAAACTTTTTTTTCTGCTTTATTTATTTTTCTATAAGAAAGCTGAGCTCCATTTTTCTTTAATCTTTTAAATAAGTAATTAAGGGTATCCTTGTTTAAATAACCTTCAGCAGGCCTCATTCCTATACCATCATGTGAAGCAATAAAATTAAAATAGTTATTTTTTAAATTTGTTGATGGTAACTTTTTTATCCACTGATTTAATTTTGAACTATCTTCAAAAAGAAAAGCATGAATTAAAAGGGGAGGTAAAGTAAAATTATATATCCAGTTAGCTTCATCATTTTTTTTTCCAAAATAACTTAAATTTTCTTTTTCAGGTAAATTAGTTTCAGTAATTAAATAAGGGGAATTTTGTAAAGAGTTACATATTATTCTAAGTAATTTTATTATTTCGTGAGTTTGTTTTAGATTTATACATTTAGTGCCACTTTCTTTCCATAAATAGGCTATTGCATCTAATCTAAAAATTGAAACTCCATGACATGCTAAGTTGATCATAATTTTGATAAATCTCATCAACACTTTTGGATTTTTAAAATTTAAATCTATTTGATCAGAACTAAATGTTCTCCAAATAAAATCAGGTTTATTAAATACATGAATCTTCTTAAGTAATCTATTTTCCCGTGGTCTTACAACCTTTGAGATATCAAATTTTTTGTTAACTTTTATAAAGTAATCCTTGCCTGGTGATTTACTTCTCAAAAAATTTTTAAACCACAATCCCTTCGAAGAGGCATGATTTATAACAATATC
>LULE01002475.1_pt1 | contig 11013 bp, 11 predicted proteins | sample 728231 | NCBI WGS metagenome assembly LULE01 (sample SAMN03860297, study PRJNA289734) | marine metagenome | biome: seawater column; feature: ocean; material: water; isolation source: Red Sea water column Station 192 - depth 10m | place: Saudi Arabia: Red Sea | collected 2011-10-15 | depth 10 m | reverse complement strand
CGGAGCGACCGAGCTGGCGAGGTCGGACCGTGACGCGTCTCGAAACACCGGTTGGCCCCCTGGGTAGGGTCGCGCCGTGATCGACCTCCGCTCCGACACGCTGACCCGTCCCACCGAGGCGATGCGCGCCGCGATGGCGCGCGCCGAGGTCGGTGACGACGTCTACGGCGAGGACCCCACGGTCCGTGCGCTCGAGGAGCGCGTCGCGGGGATGTTCGGCCACGAGGCCGCGCTGTTCACCCCCACCGGGTCGCTGGCCAACGTGCTCGCGGTGGGCCTGCTGGTCCCGCCGGGGCAGGAGGTGCTGTGCGAGGCTTCGGCCCACATCGCGCGTGCCGAGCTCGGCGCCCACGGCGCGGTCAGCGGCGTCACCATGCGCACGTGGATCCACGATCGGGGTGGTGTCGACCTCGGCGTCCTGCGCCGGCTGGTCGCCCCCGACATGGGCCCGTTCTTCGTGCGCACCGCCGCGATCTCGCTGGAGAACACCCACAACTTCGCCGGCGGCACCGTCCTGCCGCTCGCGGATCTCAAGGCCGTGCGCGCCCTGGCCGACGAGGCCGGTGTCGCCGTCCACGTCGACGGCGCCCGGCTCTGGAACGCCCACGTCGCGACCGGCACGCCGCTGGAGGAGTACGGCGCCGCGACCGACTCCCTGGCCGTCTGCCTCTCCAAGGGGCTCGGCGCCCCGGTCGGGTCGCTGGTGGTGGGCTCCGCCGACGCGATGGCCGAGGCCCGGGTGCGCCGCAAGCGCCTCGGCGGCGGCATGCGCCAGGTCGGGATCCTGGCCGCTGCCGGCCTGCACGCCCTGGACCACCACGTCGAGCGCCTCGCCGACGATCACGCCCACGCCCGGCTGCTGGCCGAGGCCTGCGGCACCGACCCGGACACGGTCGACACCAACATCGTGGTCGTCGAGAAGGCCGACGCCGCCGGGTTCGTGGCCCGGGCGAAGGAGGCCGGCGTCCTGGTCGCCACGGTCGGGCCCACCACGGTCCGGCTCGTCACGCACCTCGACGTCAGCCGCGCCGACGCCGAGCGCGCCGCCTCGGTGCTCGCCGGGCTCGATTAGGCCAGGAGCAGGCCTCAGCCGGGGTAGCCCTCCAGGGACACCTCGGAGATCGCGGTCTTGTCGCGTGCCGCCGGCCCGTCGCCGGGCGCGGAGACCTCGACCAGGCGCAGCTCCACGACGGTGACCTCGACCGCCCCGGTGTCCACTCGCTGCAGCCCACGCTCGCCGTCGGAGAGGGTCTGGTCGATCACCGTCCCCCCGTCCAGGACCCACTGGACCGCCAGGACGCGACGGCTGCCGGCGTACAGGTCGAACTCGGTGCCGGAGCCGTCGACCGAGGTCTTCGCGTAGCCGTTGACCAGCCCCAGGCTCGTGAGCGTCACCGGCTCGTCGAAGGTGAAGGTCAGGGTCTCGCCCGTGGCGTCGCCGTCGACCCGCCACGCGGTCTCGGGGTCGCCGTCGAGCATGTTCCCGGCCTCGTACGACGTCGGCTCACCCGTCGAGATGTCGACGCTGTCCGCGTCGCTGCGCGGCGCCTCCGCGGTCACCTGGTCGACCAGGGGCTCGGGGTCGGCGGTGGGAGCGGGGTCGCCGTCGGCGCTCGAGGTCCCGGCCGCAGGGCCGGACCCGGAGGGGTCCTCCGCGCTCTCGCCGGTCAGCAGCGCCAGCACGACGACGAGCACGAGCAGTGCGGCCACCGCGAGGCCCGCCCAGAGCAGCGCGCTGCGGCGACGGTGCTGGCCGCCGTGGGGTGGCTGGCCGGGGGCGACCGGCGTGGGCGCCGGGGCAGGGGCGGGGGAGCCGGGCTCCTCGGCGTACAGCGGGAACCGCTGCGGCGGGGGCGCCTGGTGCACGGGTGGCGGCTCGGCCACGGGGCCGGCGACGGCGCCGCGCGGGGCACCGCAGTTGGTGCAGAAGCGGCCCACGGAGTCGACGGGGTGCTCGGCGCCGCAGCGCGCGCACGTGCTCGTCATGTCCCTCCCGTCCCGGACCGGGATTGCCGGCAAGCCGCAGCGTAGCCGTGCTCCCCGACGGGCTCATGATTGCGCCCGCTCAGCCCTCGCGCACCCGCTCCGAGGCGTCGCGACGACCCAGCGCCGCGGGCAGCCTGCGCACCGCGGAGGCCAGCTCGCGCAGCTCGCTGCCGAGCAGCGCCTGGGGGCCGTCGCACAGCGCGGACTCGGGGTCGGGGTGGACGTCGACGATGACCCCGTCGGCGCCGACGCCCATCGCGGCGCGGGCCAGCGGGACCACGAGGTCCTTGCGGCCGGCGGCGTGGGAGGGGTCGACGATGACCGGCAGGTGGCTGGTGGCCTGCACGACCGGCACCGCGGAGATGTCGAGGGTGTTGCGGGTGGCGGGCTCGAAGGTGCGGATGCCGCGCTCGCACAGGACGACGTCGAGGTTGCCGCGGCGGGCGATGTACTCGGCCGCCATCAGCCACTCCTCGATGGTGGCCGTCATGCCGCGCTTGAGCAGCACCGGCTTGCCGGCCTCGCCGACGGCCTGCAGCAGCCCGAAGTTGGCCATGTTGCGGGTGCCGACCTGCAGCATGTCCGCGTGCTCGGCGACCACCGCGACGTCGCGGGCGTCGACGACCTCGGTGACGACCGGCATGCCGGTGGCCTCGCGGACACCGGCCAGGATCTCCAGCCCCTTGACCCCGAGGCCCTGGAAGGCGTAGGGGGAGGTGCGCGGCTTGAACGCGCCGCCGCGCAGCAGCGTGGCCCCCGCGGCCTGCGCCATCTGGGCGGCCTCGAGGGTCTGACCGGGGGTCTCGACGGCGCACGGGCCGGCGATGAAGGTGAAGGTCTCCGGGCCGATCGGGACCTGGCGGCCGGTGCCGACCCAGACCGTGGACCGGTCGGGGTGGTGCTGGCGGCTCACGAGCTTGTAGGGGTCGGAGATCCGGTGCACGTCCGCGACGCCGCGCAGGGTGCGCAGGTTGAGGTGGTGGAAGGACTCGATGTCCCCGACCAGGCCGATGATCGTGCGGGTCAGGCCCTTGCTGACGTTGGCCTCGCCACCGACGGCCTCGACGCGTGCGACGACCGCCGCCACGTCCTCCTCCGTGGCGTCGGGGGACATCACGACGACCATGGGCCGAACGTAACCGGGGGGTGGGTGTGACCGGTCACACGACCAGGTGCTGGACCTCGCCCTCGACCTTCCGCCGCGGCGCCAGCTCGACCAGCAGCATCGCGGTCAGCACCATGAGGCCGCCGCCCACCATCCGCAGCGTCGTGGGCTCCCCACCGAGCCACACCGCGAAGGTCGCGGCGAAGACCGGCTCCATCGACATGATGATCGCGCTCCGCGTGGGCGGCAGGTGCGCCTGCGCCCAGGTCTGGGCCAGCATCGCCGCCGCGCCCGCGACCAGCGCCATGTAGACCACCGACGCCCAGTCGGCGCCGGTGCTGGGCAGCACCACCCCGTCGGGGATCGTCGCGATCGAGCACAGCGCCGCGATGACGGTGATCTGCACGATCGACATGCCCAGCGCCTGCCGCGGGTCCGACCAGGCACCCAGCCCCACGATGTGGAGGGCGTAGAGCACCGCCGACATCAGCGTGATGGCCTCGCCGTAGCCCATGGAGACGCCGTCGAGGGTCAGGACGGCCAGCCCACCGGCGGCGATCGCGACGGCGACCCAGGTCAGCCCGCCGATGCGGGTGCGGAGCAGCACCGCTGCGAGGAGCGGGGTCATGACGACGTACATCCCGGTGATGAAGCCGGAGACGCTCGCCGGGGTGTGGGCCAGGCCGGCGGTCTGCAGCACCTGTGCGACGCCGTACACCCCGCCCAGCACCACCGCGTGACGCCGGGACTCGGGACTGAGCCGGGCCACCGCGCGCGGCGCGACGAGCAGCATCGCGGCGGCACCCGCTCCAGCAGGTCGCGGATGAGGAAGAAGGTCGACCCCCACGAGGCGGTCATCGCCAGCAGCGCCAGCGACGCCAGCAGGGAGGTACGCCGGGTGGTCACCGCCGCATCACTGCGTCCCGGCCTGGCGGCGGGCGACGTCGCGCAGCGCCTTCAGCACGTCCACGTCGCCCCCGGGCTCGCGGGAGCCGGGGGTCTCCAGGACGAACGGCACGCCCTCCAGAGCCGGGTGGGCGAAGAGCTCCACGAACGCGTCGGAGCCGATGTGGCCCTTGCCGATCTGCTCGTGCCGGTCCTTCATCGCGCCGCGCACGTCCTTGGAGTCGTTGGCGTGCACGAGGCGCAGCCTGTCGGGGCCGGCGATCTCGCCGATCCGCTCGACGGTGGCCGCAGCGCCACCGGCCTCGTCCAACGGCGCGCCGGCCGCGAACACGTGGCAGGTGTCGAGGCAGATGCCGGCACGCGGGTGGTGGTCCAGCGCCCCGAGGTAGTCGCCGAGGTCCTCCACGCCCGCGCACAGCGAGCGGCCCTGCCCGGCGGTCGGCTCCAGCAGCAGCCAGGGGCCGTCGTCGCCGAGAGCCTCCAGGATGGGCAGCAGCCCCTCGCGGACCTGGGCCAGCGCGGCCGCGTGCCGCTGCGCCGCGCCCTCGGGGTCGGCCTGGGTGTCGACGTAGGACCCGGTGTGCACGACGACGCCCTCGGCGCCGATCTCGGCGGCGCGGCGCAGGTTGTGGGCCACGACGGCGACGCTGTTCTCGTAGGTCTTCGCCGTCGGGGAGCCGAGGTTGACCAGGTACGGCGAGTGGATGAAGGTCCGGATGCCGCGCTCGTGCGCAGCGACCCGGAAGGCCTCGTCCTCGGCCGGCTTGCCGGGGGTCAGCGCCCACCCGCGCGGGTTGCCCACGAAGACCTGCAGCGTCTCGCAGCCCAGCCGCTCGGCATCGGCCAGCGCACCGGCGACCAGGCCCTTGCCGACCAGGACGTGGGTGCCGATCGGGTTGCGGTCGGTGCTCGGATCGGCGCTCGGGGCGGTGCTGGGGTCGGCGCTGGGGGAGGTCACCGGAGCATCCTCACGGCGGACGCCGCCGCCCGTGAAATCTCAGATGAGGGTCAGCGTGATCGTGCTGCCGCGCGGGAGCCGCTCACCGGCGGCGGGGTCCTGGCTGAAGACGTAGCCCAGCCCGAGGTAGCCGCTGGCCTCCCGGGTCTCGACGACGAAGCCGAGCGACTCGAGCTCCTGGCGGGCGGACTCCACGCCCTGCGCGCGCACGCTGGGGACGGTGACCAGGTCGGGCCCCAGGGAGACGACCAGGGCGACGGTCTCGCCGCGGAAAAGGGTGCCGCCCTGGGGGTTCTGGGCGATCACGAAGCCCTCTGGGACGGTGTTGTCGTACTGCTCCTGCGAGCGGTCGACGACCAGCCCCTTGCGCTCCAGCGTCTGCTGGGCGCGGTCGGCGGGCTTGCCGACCCAGTCGCCCACGTTGAGCGGGCGTCGGCCCTTGCTGACCACGACGTCGACGACGCTGTCCGGGCGCAGCTGCTTGCCCTCGGCGGGGTCGTGACGGATCACCAGGCCGGACTCGACCTTCTCGGAGAACTTCTCCTTCACCCGCCCCAGCTTCAGCTGCACCTCCGCCAGTGCCGCGCGGGCGGCATCGGTGGTGAGGCCCTGGAGGTCGGGCACGGGGTACTTCTCCACGCCCAGGGACAGCACCACCGTCACCGTCTCGCCGGGCAGCACCCGCTCGCCGGGCTCGGGGCTGCTGCTCACCACGTGGTTCTTGTCGACGGACTCGCTGTAGACGCCGTCGGCGAGGTCGACCTCGAAGCCGGCCTCCTCCAGCTCCTGGATCGCCGACGCGCGGCTCTGGCCGAGGACGGTCGGCACCGTCTCGTATCGCGCCCAGCCGAACCACCAGGCGCCCAGGCCGACGCCCGAGGCGAGCAGCAGCGCGAGCAGCAGGACCAGCGGGCCCTTCCAGCGGCGGCGTCGACCGGGTTGGCGGGGCGATCGGGAAGCAGGTCGGGACGCGGGTCGGGCAGCCGGCCGGGGCGGACGCGCGGGAGCGGCGGCGCCTGCAGTGGGGCCCGCACCGGCGGTCGGGACGGCCTCGGGGTCGGTCCCGGAGTGCGTGAGACCGGCCAGCTCCTCGGGCTCCCAGACCTCCGGCGAAGTGTCGCCGACGCGGTGCTCCTCCACGGGCGCCGCGGCCGCCACCGGTGCGGGGATCGCCGCGAGGAGGGGGGTGAGGTCCTGGGTCAGCTCCTCGTCGTCGGAGACGCCGGAGGACAGCGCCTGGGAGACACGGTGCAGGTGGTGGAGCAGCACGCTCGCGTCGGCCGGGCGCTGGCTGCGGTCCCGGGCGGTGGCGCGGGCGACCAGCGCGTCGACGTACGACGGGACGCCGGGGGCGCGCAGGGACGGCGCGGGGACGTCCTCGTGGACGTGCTTGTAGGCCACCTGGATCGGGGTCTCGTCGGTGCCGACGGCCTTGGCCAGCCCGAAGTCGGCGACCTTGACCCGGCCGTCGTCGGCGATGAGGACGTTCTCGGGCTTGACGTCGCGGTGCACGATCCCGGCGCGGTGCGCGGCGGCGAGCGCGGAGACGACCGGCTCCAGCAGCGCGAGCGCCCGCGACGGCGACATCGGGCTCTCCTTGGAGATGGTGTCGCGCAGGGTGTGCCCGGTGACCAGCTCCATCGCCAGGAAGACGGTGCCGTCGTCCTCGCCTTGGTCGTAGACCGCCACGACGTTGGGGTGCGACAGCTTGGCCGCGGCGCGCGCCTCGCGCACGAAGCGGGCGGCGAAGTCGGTGCCGTCACCGAGGCCGGGGTGCATGATCTTGACCGCGACGGTGCGGTGCAGGCGCAGGTCGAGGGCCTCGTGGACCGACGCCATGCCGCCGCGGGCGATGCGCGGGCCCACGCGGTAGCGGCCGTCGAGGAGCTGGCCCTGCGGCTCCCGGTCTGTCACTGCGGACCCTCCTGCGTTCCGGAGCGTCCATCGTACGGTCGCCGCGTCCGGGCGCCGGGCTGCCCCCGGCCCGGCGTGGCGCCCGCCCGATCCCGTGGCGCCCGCCCGGCCGGGCGTTGCCGGGCAGTGACACCATGGACCCATGAGTGAGACCCGCCTGGCCGACCACGACCTCTCCGCCCTCGTGGAGGACTGGCTGGAGTGGTCCGAGGTCGCCGAGCAGCTCGGCGTGAGCGTCGGCAAGGTGCGCACGATGATCCGCGAGCACCAGCTCGCCGCCGCCGTCCCGTGGGAGCGCGCCGGCCAGCGGGTGCCCGCGCTCTTCATCCAGGACGGCGAGCCGGTCAAGGGGCTGCCGGGCCTGGTGACCCTGATGCACGACAACGGCTACGACGACCGCGAGATCATCGCCTGGGTCTTCCTCGACGCCGACCTGCCCGGCCGGCCGATCGACGCGCTGCGGGAGAACCGCGGCTCGGAGGTCAAGCGCCGGGCCCAGTCGATGGCCTTCTAGGTCCCTCCGAGGTCCTGGCCGTGCTCTACCGACGAGTTCCCGAGAACGTCCAGCCGCCACGGGGCGGCCCGTCCGGTGCGCTCGCGATGGTGCTGGTGCTCGCCGTCGTCATCGGCATCTGGCTGCTCGCCGGGCGCGACCCGGGCTCGCAGACAGGTGACCCGGACCTGCCTCGGATGTCTCCGACGACCTCCAGCCCGACGGGGACCGCGACGCCGTAGGCGTGGGCCGGATCGGGTCGGGTCGGGTCGGGTCGGGTCAGACGCTGCGCTGGGTGGCCGCGGCGGCCAGCTCGCGCAGCACTGCGTCGGCCTCCGGTCGCAGCGCGGCGTCGTCCAGGACCGTCAGTGCCCGCTCGGTCAGCGCCGCGATGACGTCCTCGACCTGCTGCTGCGCCCCGCTGCGGGCGATGATCCCGCGCAGGTCGTCGACCTGGGTCGCCGACAGCGCCCTGCCGAGCGAGCCGTCGAGCCGGGCCGCCTCCTCGTCGGGGGCGGCGTCGAGCGCGAGCGCGACCAGCACGGTGCGCTTGCCCTCGACCAGGTCGTCACCGGCGGGCTTGCCGGTCTCGGCGGGATCGCCGAAGACGCCCAGCAGGTCGTCGCGCAGCTGGAACGCCTCACCCAGCGGCAGCCCGAAGGAGCGCAGCGCGGCGGTGGTCGCCTCGTCCGCGCCGGCGAGGGCGGCGCCGGTGTGCAGCGGCCGCTCGATGGAGTACTTCGCGGACTTGTAGCGCAGCACCGTCATGGCGGCATCGACGTCGGCACGGCCACGGGCCTGCACCGAGACGTCGAGGAACTGTCCCGCGATCACCTCGGTGCGGGTGCGGTCCAGGACCTCCAGCGCCGGGCCCACCTGCTCCAGCGGCAGCCCGCAGGTGCGCAGCAGTTCGTCGGCCCACGCCAGGAGCAGGTCGCCCAGCAGGATCGCTGCGGCGGCGCCGTACTGCTCGGGGTCGCCGCGCCAGCCCCGGCCGCCGTCGGCGGCGCGGTGCTCGGCCTCGAAGCCGCGGTGCGTCGCCGGCCGCCCGCGCCGGGTGTCGGAGGCGTCCATGAGGTCGTCGTGGACCAGGGCGCTCGCGTGCAGCAGCTCCAGGGAGGCGCAGGCACGGGCCAGGGCCTGCTCGTCGGCGGCGGGTGCGACCGCGAGGTGGCCCCACCAGCAGAAGGCTGCCCGGAACCTCTTGCCGCCCGAGACGGCCGCGCGCGCCTCGGCGAGCAGCCGCTCGGCGTCGGGCCCGAGCGGGGCCAGCCGCTGGCCCTGCAGGTCGAGGAAGTCGTCCAGGGCGTCCTGGACGCGCTGGCGGAACTCGGTCGCGTCCCAGGTCACCGGAGCAGCGTACGGGGGTCACCGGTGGGTGGACGTGACCGGCCCGGGTGGGGTGCCGCGACCTAGACTCGTGGCCATGAGCATCGGCCGTGGGCGCTCCCTGAAGGAGCTGATCGAGGCGGGGGAGCGGTCCTTCTCCTTCGAGTTCTTCCCACCCAAGGACGAGGCCGGTGAGGAGCAGCTCTGGGCAGCCGTGCGGGCCCTGGAGCCCTACGACCCGACGTTCGTCTCGGTGACGTACGGCGCCGGTGGCTCGAGCCGCGGCACGACCGTGCGGGTCACGCGGCGCATCGCGCAGGAGACCTCGATGCTCCCGATGGCCCACCTGACCTGTGTGGGCCACACGCGGGCGGCGGAGTGGACCCCCACCGAGGGCGGGCTGACCTACGCCAGCGAGCTGGTGGAGATGGTGGCGGCGCGCGAGGACTTCCGCGTCGGGGTCGCGGCGTTCCCCGAGAAGCACCCCAGCTCGCCGTCGCTGGACCACGACGCCGACGTGCTGGTGGCCAAGGCGCGGGCGGGTGCGGAGTTCGCGGTGACGCAGATGTTTTTCCGTGCCGAGGACTACGTCGGCCTCGTCGAGCGGGTCCGTGCGCGTGGGGTCGACCTGCCGATCCTGCCGGGGATCATGCCGATCCTGAACCTCGCCGCGATCCGTCGCCAGGGCGAGCTGATCGGCACCGAGGTGCCCGCCGAGGTCGTGGAGCGCATCGCCGCCCACGACGGCGACCCGGTCTCGATGCGTGCCGAGGGCATCGCGCTGGCCGCCGAGCTGTGCCGCGACCTGCTCGACGCCGGCGCCCCGGGGCTGCACTTCTACACCCTGAACCGGTCCAAGGCGACGCTGGAGATCTTCGAGAAGCTCGACGTCCGGCCCTGACGCCTCGGCCCTGACGCCTTGGTCCGGGCGCGCCCTCGTCGAGGAGGGCGTCAGGCGGGGCGTCAGACGGGGCCGATGCGCTCGGCGACGAGCGCGGCGGAGAGGCCGACGAACGGCAGCCCCGCGCCGGGCGTCGCGTGCGCGCCCGCGGTGTGCAGATGCGGGATCGGGGTGTCCGGCCCGAGGCGTGCGCGGACGGTGCTGCGGCCCTGCCAGAGCACCCCGAGCGGCGAGCTGCCCCACAGCTGGACGAGCTCGCGGGGGCTGCGGTCGACGCGGTGCACCAGCTGTGCGCGGACGTCGATGCGGTGCCGGGCCAGGGCACGCAGCAGGTCCTCGGCGATCTTGCCGCGCCCGTGGATGGTCCAGGCGTGGCGTCCGTCGGGTGCGTGGCCGCCGGTCCGGACCACGAGCAGCGGGTCGCCGTGCAGCACCACCTCGTGCGGCAGGTCGGGCACGTCGCCCTCGAGACCGACGTGGCAGACCACCGGCGGGATCGCGGGCATGGTGCGCTCCACGAGCGGTGCGAGGGAAGGGAGGCCCCGTGGGTCGACGGCGACGACGACCTCGTCGGCGTCGATGTCGCCCTCGTCGGTGCGCACCGCCACGGCGCGGCCCTCGCGCAGGACGACGTCGCGGGCGGGGGTGCCGCGCAGCACCGTGACCCCGCGGGTGGCGAGCCGGGCGCCGAGGACCTCTGTGATGCGTGCCATGCCACCGGGGACGTGCCAGGTGCCGAACCGCTGCTCGAGGTAGGCCACGAGCCCCATCCAGGCGGGGACGTTGCGCGGGTCGTGCCCCTCGGCGAGGAACGGGAAGGTGGCCAGGTCGCGCAGCCGCTCGTCCTTGAGGGTCTTCTTCAACCGCTTGTGCAGCATCTCGCGGGAGTCGAAGCGCCGGCGCACGGCGTCGGGCAGGGCGGCGCGCTGCCAGGGGTGCTCGAAGTAGTGCTGGCGCAGCACCTCCCAGTCCTCGGTGAAGGAGTCGACGTGGGCGGCCCAGCGCTCGCCGAGGCCGGGCTCGAGGGCGTCGAGGGCGCGCAGCTGCCCGGCGCGAGAGGTCGGCAGCGCCAGCGTGGTGTCGTCCTCGAAGCGGTGCTCGCGCACCAGGTCGAGCGGCTCGAGGTCCAGCTCGCGCTCGAGGGGACGCCCGGTCTTGCGGAACAGGTCGCGCAGCACCGCCGGCAGCAACGTGTACGACGCTCCCGCGTCCCACGTGAAGCCCTCCTCGCTCACCGAGCCGAGGGCGCCGCCGAGGTCGGGGGAGCGCTCGAGGAGGGTGACCTCGTGGCCGGTCTTGGCCAGCCGGGCGGCGACGGCCATCCCGCCGAAGCCGCCGCCCACGACGACGACGCGGCTCACGCCGACGCGTCCTCGGGCCCCACGTGGACCTCGGTCGCCCCCGTCATGGCCAGCAGCTCG
>LULE01000723.1_pt1 | contig 11048 bp, 10 predicted proteins | sample 728231 | NCBI WGS metagenome assembly LULE01 (sample SAMN03860297, study PRJNA289734) | marine metagenome | biome: seawater column; feature: ocean; material: water; isolation source: Red Sea water column Station 192 - depth 10m | place: Saudi Arabia: Red Sea | collected 2011-10-15 | depth 10 m | reverse complement strand
TAATATTAAATGGATTACAAGTAATATCTCCTGCATCAGCAACTTGTTGAATTTTAAACGGTTCAACATCATAACTTGGGTGATAATTGGTTCTTAAGTGTCTTGAGGCCTGTCTTATACTTTGAGGTCCAAATCTTGCTCCAGGTCTATAACTCGTGCCAGCATCGAATGGAACTCCAACGATTGCAACGTCACAACTCTCTACATCTCTTAGCTCTGGTAATCTAGCAAACGTCGAAGGCCCTGCAAACCTGGGAACTTTTGTTCCACTAACTGGTTGAATTGGATCTTTATTAGTTTTTTTTTTCACACTAAAAACTGTATCACATTCTTTTAATTTGGAATATCTTCTATATTGAGATTTATGATTTATTTTAGATATATAATATTATTCTTTATAGTTTTTAATTCAGCGCAAGCAGATACTATTTACAATCTCATCAAAATTCCTAATTTAGAGATATATGATATTAAAACTCCAAATAAACTCAGATACTTATACGCTAAACAACCTTTTACGATAGGAGTTGATAATAATATAAATTGTTATGACCCTGAAAAAAAATCTTTAGATAAAAAGTATAAAGTTATTCAGAAAAATTTGAACAAATACGATCAAGTATTTTTGAAAAAAATAAATTTAAAATATATTGTTTTATGTGAGGATTTATCAATCTCAAATATCAATACAGCAGGTATTCCAGATAATGTAATGAAAACATTAATTCTTGATATAGAATTTAATGAAAAATATTTCGAACGAGTAATTCATCATGAAGTTTTTCATATAATAAATGATAGTTATAAGGATATATTTAATGAAAGTGCCTGGTCGAGCTTCAACTTAACAGATTTTGAGTATGCTGAATGTTCCACATGCACCGATAAATTAGGTCTAGAAACCTATAGCAATACTAAGGGATTTTTCTCGGAATACTCTCAATCTACTGCATCTGAGGATATGGCAGAAGTTTTTTCTCATTTAATGATTGGAACAAACTTAAATAATAAAGACCCAATTTTAGAAAAAAAAATAAATTTTATAAAAAAAAATTTGTTAAGAATTGATCCAAATTTTATCTTATGATCAAAAAAATTAAGGCAACAAGATCAGAAAAAATAATTCTAATATTTTTACTATCCTTAGCAGTATTTTCTTTTGGTTCTTTTTTTTTAATAAAGAATAAGTGTTTATTTGTAAAAAATTACGACCCAACAAAAATTACTTTTGAAAATCCCTCAAATATTGTAATTTTGAATGTTCCTTGCGGGAATGTTATAATTGAACTCTATCCTCAAATTTCTCCTAATGCTGTTCAAAGATTTAAGAAATTAGTTGAATCTAAAGCCTATGATAATTCTGCCTTTCATAGAGTAATAAAAGATACACTTGTTCAGGCGGGTGATTTAGAATTTGGTAAAAAAGGAAGTTTGAATTATGCAAAGATTGGTACTGGTAAGTCTGGTTTAGGAACAATAAATTCAGAGATAGACACTCCATTTGATTTCAAAAAAGGAAGTGTAGGATTAGCAAGATCAAAAAGTTACAATACGGAAGATAGTCAGTTTTTTATAATTTTAAGAGATGAACCGTTATATGAGTCTGAATACACCCCTATAGGTAAAGTAATTTACGGTTTAGAGGCGCTAAAAAAAATTAAGTATCTTGATAAATCTCAGTATGTATTAAGACCTGATTTTATTAATTCTATAAGAATGCTAATTAACTAAAGGCTTACCAGTAGCTAAGGTGTGTTTTATTCTGTCTTGTGTTTTTTTTGTTTCAATTAATCTCATAAATGCATCTAGCTCTAACTTAAACAAATCATCTTCAGTTAATGTTTTTTCTATTGTTGTGTCCCCACCACTTAAAACCTTTGCCAATTCTTTTGCAACCTCTACACCATGTTCTAGAATCACTTTTTCATTGTAAAGTTTTTCTATAATCTTATTCATTTCACCTCTAACGCTTTCTCCAGGAAGCTTAAATATAAGCTCTTCAGGTGTTTTAAAAGCTTTATTTTCATTGAGAATTTTTTTTGAGACTTCTAATAAACTGTTTCTATTCATAATTTTTTTATCTTCAGGTCTTAGATATTTTAGCGGTTCTGCTTCCACAGGTGAGGTTGCCGTCTTACCATAGCCAATAATATCAAAAACTTTAAGTGGGGCAAAATTTGGATCTTTTTTTGCTTGTTCTGTATCTAACCATCTTCCTAACATCTCCTTACATCCTCCACGCTACAAAATTACTTTGAACCATAACCTCAAAGCCACCACCAAGCGTTAAACCTGACGGAGCAGAAATCACAAGGTATTTTGAATATTTTAAATGCTTACATGTCTCTTGAAAATATTTAATAAATTTTTCTATTGATTTAAAATCATTTTTATCTGCAAATTGCATAGTGTAAGTTAAGTTTACGCCGGCAGAAAATTGCATGCTCTCATTTATGATTATTAATGGTTTGTCTGTAGCTTTTTTAAGAGCATCCATTGAGTCGTAATCTAAAGCATTAGCTTTAGTGGTAAACTCAACAATATTATAATCTTGAAATCTATATATCTTCGCAGAATCATTACCATCTAAACTGATTGCTGTTTTTTTAACTTTGCCTAGTGTTTCTATATTCGTATATTTCTGTCTTTCTCCATAGAAATCTTCATTTTTATTTTTATTTAATTCCTCTAAAAAATTATTCCCACTAAAATCATCAACTTTGTTAAAAAAGTTTTGAACACCAATTTCCTCAAGCATTTCAAATGGTCCTTTAGCCCAATTAAAACCTAACCGCATTGCCTCATCAATATCATTAAATTGATTAGTAATCCCTGGAACTAGTGATGATGCATATTTTATTATTTTTGAAATCACAGACCATGCATACTCACCGTATTTATCTTTTCTGTTAATTAATCCATTAAGATCTACCTTATCAGACTTAATATCAATTTTTTTGCTAGGCGAATAATCACCTGTTTCAAGATTAATTGCCTCCATAACTTTAGTAGTCCCAGATTTATTCATTCTATAAAAACCACCCTTACCTTTTCTTCCCGTATAACCCGTCTCAATTAACTTTTTTACCAACGGAATTTCTTTAGCAACCTCATGAAATTCATCTGTTTCTGGCAGCTCTTTAATAAAACTTTTTAACACATCAGCCATTAAATCAATCCCAATTAGGTCATAGAGACCAAAAACACCTGTTTTTGGAATTCCCATCGGCCTTCCAAAAATAGCATCCGCCTCCTCAACTGATAACTTCATTTTAAAAGCTTCTGTCATTGCAATTTGCATTGCATAAACTCCCACTCTATTTCCTAAAAATCCTGGTGTATCGTTACAAACAATTGCGCCTTTACCAAGCTCAGTTTCACAAAATTCTTTTAATTGATTTATTTTATTTAGATCGTTGTTCTCATTTTTAACAATTTCTAATAGCCCCATATATCTAACAGGATTAAAAAAATGAGTTATACAAAAATCTTTTTTTTCTGTATCTGTTAAGTTTTGAGATAAAACTTTTATAGGTATAGAAGAAGTATTAGATGAAACAATTGCGCCTGCTTTTCTTGATTTAAATATTTTTTCGTAAATTTGGTGTTTTATATCTATTCTTTCAACTACCGCCTCAACAATCCAATCAGCATTTTTTACAACATCAAAATCATCAGATATATTTCCGACTTTAATATTATTTATTTTAGATTTATCAATTAATAATGGAGGTCTAGATTTATGAATTCTTTCTCTAGCCTTTTCACTAATTTCAGTTTTTAAATCTAATAATGTAACTGGGATATTTGCATTGCAGAGATGGGCCGCTATACCGCTCCCCATCGTACCAGATCCAATCACTACGACATTTTTTATATTCATGTAATGAAATTTTTATCGATTTATACCTCTGAGTCTTTCAGATCTTCTTCTTAAAAGTTCAGCGGTAACTAATATTAATGTTGATAAAATAATTAAACAAGTTGCAACAGCAAGAATTGTTGGGCTTAGTTGTTCCCTCAAACCTGTCCACATTTGAATTGGTATGGTTGTGTTTTCTAATCCTGCTAAAAATAGAACTACTACGACTTCATCAAATGATGTAACAAAAGCAAATAGCCCTCCAGATATCACTCCAGGTAAAATAAGTGGTAAAGTGATTTTCATAAATGTATTTACAGGATCACTACCTAAGCTGGCTGCAGCTCTTGTGACACTATGATCGAATCCTGATAGAGTTGCAGTTACTGTAATTACCACGAATGGTGTTCCTAAAATAATATGTGCAAGAACTATTCCTGTGTGAGTGGCTGCTAATCCAACTTTAGCCATGAAGAAAAATATCGCTACACCTGAAATAATTAAAGGAACTATCATAGGTGAAATTAATACTGCCATAATTAAACCTTTGTAAGGCATATGCCTGCTACTCAAACCCAAAGCCGCAACTGTTCCAAGTATTACCGAGCCTATTGTTGCAAAGATAGCAATGATAAAACTATTTTTTGCAGCTAATCCCCAAGGATTTTTAGTCCCATAAATCATATCTTGATACCATCTTAAAGAAAACGCATCAGGATCTAAACGTTTCATTCCATCAGAAAAAACTAAAAATTCCTCAGCATTAAAAGATAATGGAAAAATAACAAACAATGGCGCAACAAGAAAAAAGAATACTGCTGCACAGATTGTCAAATAAACGTAGTGCCAAATTCTATAATGTGGTTCTGTATATTTGGGTAAAGCCATTTAGTTTATCCTAATTTAATGTTATCTATTCCAACTAATTTATTGTACAGCCAATAAATGACTAATACTCCACTTAACAACATAAGTCCCATTGCTGAAGCAAAACTCCAGTCGAGAGTGCTTTTCATATGAAATGCTATCTGGTTACTTATTAACGTACCAGAAGCCCCGCCAACTAAAGCTGGGGTAATGTAATAACCTATTGCTAAAATAAAAACTAATAAACATCCCGCTCCAATACCTGGGATAGTTAAAGGGAAATAGACCTTCCAAAAAGCCACAAAAGGTGTTCCACCTAATGACTTACCGGCTCTCATTAAACTTGGAGAGATTGTTTTCATCACACTGTAAAGTGGAAGAACCATAAAAGGCAATAAAATTTGAGTCATTGCAACATAACTACCTGTTTTATTAAACATCATTTCTAGCCTGTTATCATCGCTTACTAATCCAATCATGACGAAGAAATCATTTACTATTCCTTGCTGTTGTAGAAGTATCATCCAACTAGCAGTTCTAACTAATAATGAGGTCCAAAAAGGAAGTAAGACACAGATCATTAAAAGGTTACTGTACTTCATCGGTAATGTTGCCAGTAAGTGTGCAATTGGATATGCCATTAAAAAACAAAACACTGTAACAAAGAATGCAATCTCCAAAGTCCTCATCCATAAAATTCTATGAACTCTTCTATCTTCAGGAACATTAATTATTTCTCCTTTTTCATTTTCATACATATCAATCCCCTTTAAATATTTTTGATAAGTATATGCGGGAGCTCTTCTTTTAATTGCTCTCCAATATTCAACATCAGCCCATCTTCGATGAACAGACATAATTTGCTCTTTATAATTACCCTCTTCAAAAGATTTAGACTTTCTTCTTAATTTTTTGATAATACTTTTGAAACCATTTTTTGTATAATTTAGTTGTGTTGAAAGTTTTCCTTCTCGTTCCTCTTCAATCAATTTTTGGAAATCAAAATAGAAGGCTTCAAATACTTCTTCAGGAGGAAGATCTTGTCCATCCCATTTTTCCATGGATTTAAAAGTTTTAGGAAGCATTTCAGTTACCATTTTATCGTCAACGCTTCTCATAAGCATATCGCCTATTGGAAACACATATGTAATAATTATGAACAACAACAAGGGAGCAACAAGTAAAAAAGCTTTAATCTTATTTTTCTTTTCTGCTTTTTTAAGGCTTACTTCTAATGGAATTCCGTCAGTTGTTAAAATTTGTTTTGTTTCTGAACTCATAAATAAAAAGGGCGGTTATCAAATAACCGCCCTCTCAATATATTATAAAATTTTAATCTTTAAAACTTAAAATTAAAATCCTGCTTTCATTGCTTCCCATTTTTCACCAAGTTCTGTTCCGTTATCAGCCCAGTAAAGTGGATCTACTAAGAAGTAATTTTTAGTGTTTGCTGGTGCAGTTGGCATATTAGGTACCATGTTTGTTTTACCATCTTTGTACCATGGCTCACCTTTTTCCATTACAGCAATAGATGATTTTCTCCAAGGAGCATATGCAATATATTTTGCACTTCCTGCTAAACCTTCTGTACTTGTCATCTCAGCTAAAGCTTTTTTAGCATCAGCTTCATTTGGCGAACCTTTAACTAATACAAAATACTCATAGTCTAGACCTTGAGCATCCCATACTTGTACGATTGGAGCACCTTCTCCAACAGCAGCATTAAAGAATCTACCATTCCAGCCAGTTGCCATAACAACTTCACCACTCATTAATAGTTCTGGTGGTTGAGCACCTGCAGACCAAAATACACATCCCCCTTGTGGGTCTGTGCAAAGTTTTTTGATCTTATCCATAGCTCTTTGAACACCTTTGTCAGTGTTTAAAGCTTTATAGATTTTTGCTCCACCTTTACCTGGTTTGATACCATCTGCAGCTAAAGCAATCTCTAAGTTTGTTAGAGCGCCTTTGTAGATAGCTCTTTTTCCAGGGAATTTTTTAGTGTTAAAGAAATCTTTGATAGTCTTAGGAGTACCTTTAACGTTATCTGAGTTATAAGCGTAGTTCCAAGAGTATAAAATATTTCCTACAGCACATTCACTTGGCATGCTAGTAAAGAAATCTTTACTTGCAGGAGTTCCATCTGGAGCTGCTGGGAAGTCTTTGTCAAAATCAAATTTAACAAATAAACCTTCATCACAGCCATTGATAGTATCCATAGCAAATACGTCCATTATATCCCACGTAATTTTGCCAGCTTCTTTCTGTGCTTTAATTTCTGATAATCCACCTGAGTAATCGACCCAATTGATCGGTATACCTAACTTTTTAGCAGTAGGATCACCATAACCTAACTTTTGACTTTCTGTATAAGCTCCACCCCAAGACGCAACTGTTACTGCGAATGCTGATGTAGTTATAGAAAATAAAAAAGATAGGGCTAGTAATAATTTACTAATTTTTTTCATTTTTCCTCCGTTTAAACGTTTTGTATAAATACTATTACAACAAGATCGATAATGAGAGTCAACAGCCCTTTTTTACTTGTTTAATTGAGATATTTCTGGTGTTTATTTTGGATCTAGTGCTCTTGCATCCTCACTGTTCCAGCCAATCTTAATTTCATTTCCTAATTTAATATCAAGATTAGACGAACTATTGGGGACTTTAAGAATAAATTCAGAATTACCTAATAAATTAATTCTAACTCTTGTGTGATCTCCATGGTAAATTACTTCTTCAATTTTTCCTTTATGAATATTATCCATTTTATCACTTGGATTAATTAAAGCTCTTTCAGGTCTTAATGAAACTGTCGTTCTCTCACCTTTTCCCTTAACCGAGATTGGGTTTGCTAATATATCTGCACTCGCTAACTTAACTTTACACTTTCCACCTGAAATATCAGAAACTTCTCCTGCAAAAGTATTATTCTCTCCAATAAATTCTGCTACAAAAGAATTAACAGGTTTTTCATATAACTCATCTGGGCTAGAAAGTTGTTGAACCTTTCCGTCATTAAAAACTGCAATTCGATTAGACATAGTTAATGCTTCACTTTGATCATGAGTTACATAAACAACAGTCACTCCAATACTTTCATGAATATGTTTGATTTCATATTGCATACTTTCTCTTAAATTTTTATCTAAAGCTCCAAGAGGCTCATCCATTAAAACTAGTTGTGGATCAAAAACTAAAGATCTTGCTACTGCTACTCTCTGTTGTTGTCCACCTGATAATTGACCTGGCATTCGTTGTGCAAATCCTTGTAAGGACACCATGGATAAAGCTTTATCAATTTTTTTATCCGCCTCATCTTTTGGAATTTTCCTAACTCTCAATGGGAAAGCCAAATTCTCATATACTGTCATATGAGGAAATAAAGCATAGTTTTGGAAAACCATTCCTATACCTCTTTTATGTGGAGGAATACTGGAGATCGCATTTCCATCAAGGTATATTTCTCCATTAGTTGGTGTTTCAAATCCAGCTAACATCATTAAACAAGTGGTTTTACCTGATCCAGAGGGACCTAACATGGTAATAAACTCACCTTCTGCAATGTCTAATTGGAGGTCTTTGACAACTAAAACTTTGCCATCATAACTTTTATCTACCTTATCAAACTTAACAAATTCTTTATTAACCGACATAAATTAAGTAACTATAAAACATTTGTAAGAAAAAATATCAACCTTAAATAATTAGCTTTTAACGTGAAGTTCTTTTGACATATTGCAAAATAATTCTGATCCTTTGTCAGTAACTCTAATAGCTTCTGAAGCTTCAACGCCCCAATCTCCAAATTGCATAACAGCAATCATATGAAAACAAACATTTGGTTTTAGAACGGTCATATCACCTTTATAAATATTTAATGTATGCTCTCCCCAATCTGGTGGATAGCCAATACCAATTGAATAACCAGTTCTTGATTTCTTTTCTATTCCATACTTGTCCAAAACTTTCCAGAAAGCTTGCGCTACATCATCAGCAGTATTACCTGGTTTAGTGGCACTTATACCTGCATCAATTGCTTCAATAGTTTTTTTCATTGTATCGATTTTTAATTGATCAGGTTTTCCTAACAAAACTGTTCTAGCCATTGGAGCATGATATCTTTTAAAAACCCCTGATAATTCAATAATAGTTGCCTCACCCTCAACAAATTTGTCTTGTGATGCAGTCAAATGTGAAGCTGAAGTGCCTTTTCCGGTTGGTAATAAAGTAGCGATGCTTGAATACTCTCCACCAAATTCGGGCGATCCATAAAATAAAGATTTTTGAATTTCACCAACAGCATCACATTGTCTTACTCCAGGTTTAATTACGTCAAAAGCTGTTTTCATTCCAATTTCAGAAATTTTTGCTGCAGATTTCATATAATTTATTTCAACGTCAGATTTTACTAACCTCGCCCAATTAACCAGTCTCTCTGAATCTTTCAAATTTGTATTTGGTAAACCTTGTTTAATTTTTTCATAACAAAATGCTGTAAAATAATGAGCATCCATTTCTAATCCTATAGAAAGTTTATCCCACTTTTTATCTTTAATAACTTTAACTAAATAATCATAAGGATGTTTTGGCCAACTATGAATATAATGTTCATCATAAACAATTATGTTTTCTTTTTTTAAATATGTTTTTATGTAAGCCCCTCCAGCATCTTGATCTCTTACAAAACATATAGGTTCATCAGCATTTATATGAACCATTGCACATTGAGCGTAATAAAATGACCAAGCATCATACCCAGTCAGGTAATTGATATTATTTGTGTCATGAGAAATCAAAAGTTCAATGCCTTTTTCTTGCATCATTTTTTGAACTTTAGATAATCTTTGTTTGTATTCTTCTTTTGTAAAAAACATAATTAATAATTGGTAAACAAACTTCCAAAACCTTTGATATTATTATTTTTTCCAATTTTTTCTAAAGTATCCCAAATCAATGTTTGATTGCTAGATAAAACAGGTTTGTTTAATTTTTTTTCCAATCTATCTATAATGCTTAAAACCGGCAAGGCTGTACAAGAAATGAATAAAGCATCAGCATCTTCAATATTCATATTAACTAGAGAGTCATAGATAAAATCTTGATCAACTTTTCCAATGTCATAATCTGCAGCTATATCTAAATATGAATTGGAAACCACTTCAAATTTTTCCTCTTTAAAATATTCAACAACCTCATTATTTAGTTTTTTACTATACGGAGTAAAGATCGCTAATTTTTTTACCTTTAATTTTTTTAACGCTTTTATTGCGGCTGTGCTAGGAGTTGTTAACTCAGCCTTAGGTTTTGCTGCCCTTACTTTTTTCTCAATCACATCATGACCTGTTGCTATTGTTCCAGAGGTACATCCATAAACAACACAATCTATATCTTCATTAGGTAAAATATTATTTGTAACTTCAGTTACTTTATCAGACATTTTTATTAAATTTTCTTTTGTTAAGGGATTATAACATTCAATTCTGTTAACAAAAAAATCAATCTCTTTATCTTTAATAACGTTTATAAAATCCTTCTCAATCATAAAATCAGTGGCTAAAGCAATTAATCCAATCCTAGGATTAGAGTTTTTTTTAAACCGAGGTTCTATTTTGTTTAATTTCATACTAAATTAATATGAAGTAAGTCTAGATTAATTAAACGTATTATAAAATAAGATAATTTGCTTGTTGAAAATCTTTACAAATCGGATTTAATTAAATTTATATAAAATAATTGTTAACTAAATATAGAGGATAATAATGAAAAGACTAATTGTTGCTGCTTTCATATTTGTTTCAACTTTTTCAACAAATGTTTTGGCAGAAATTAAAATGGGTGTAATTTTGGGTTTCACTGGCCCTATTGAATCTTTAACCCCCGCTATGGCTGCATCAGCCGAGCTTGCTTTCAAGGAAGCTTCAGATTCTGGATCTCTACTAGGTGGAAAAAAAATTTCGGTGATTAGAGCTGACTCAACATGTGTGGACTCTGCTGCTGCGACTGCAGCCGCTGAGGGAGTTATTTCACAAGGAGTTGCAGCAATAATGGGTGCTGATTGCTCAGGAGTAACTGGCGCAATAGCATCAAATGTTGCGGTTCCAAATGGTGTTGTGATGATTTCACCCTCAGCAACATCACCAGGATTAACAACTCTTGATGATAAAGGATATTTCTTTAGAACTGCACCATCAGATGCAAGAGGTGGTCAAATCCTAGCTGATATTACTAAAGACAGAAAAGTTAAAAGTGTTGCAATTACCTATACAAATAATGATTATGGAAAAGGTTTAGCAGATGTTTATAAGGCAGCTGTCGA
>LULE01000770.1_pt1 | contig 11058 bp, 8 predicted proteins | sample 728231 | NCBI WGS metagenome assembly LULE01 (sample SAMN03860297, study PRJNA289734) | marine metagenome | biome: seawater column; feature: ocean; material: water; isolation source: Red Sea water column Station 192 - depth 10m | place: Saudi Arabia: Red Sea | collected 2011-10-15 | depth 10 m | reverse complement strand
GGCCAGCCGCCGGGCGACGGCGTCCGGGCCGCCGCCGGTGAGGACGACCCCGGTGAGCGCCTCGTGCACCGCCTGGGCGCGCTCCATCAGCGCCACCTGCTCCTCGATGGTGCGGTTGGCCTGGCTGAGCCGGTCCACCGAGGCGCGGCTCTCGGCGTAGAGCCGCGCGTTGTCGAGGGCGACGGCGGCGTGGTCGGCGAAGGCGGAGAGCAGCGCGACCTCGTCGGCGCGGAAGGCCCGCTCGCTGCGGTCGGCGGCGAAGAGCACCCCGATGGCCTCGCCGCGCACCAGCAGGGGGACGCCCAGCAGCGCGATCAGCCCCTCGTCGCCGACCAGCGCGTCGAAGCCGGGGTGGTGGTCGAGGTCGGCGTCGGCGTACCTCGCGACGTGCTGGGCGGCGCGGGTCGCCAGCACCTTGCCGCCCAGGCCGGTGCCGGGCGGGATGCGGGCCGCGCGGAAGGCCGCGGAGACGGTGCCCTCGCTCGCGGTGATGGACAGCCCGCCGTCCTCGCCGACGAGGGAGAGGTAGGTGAAGTCGGTGCCGATCAGCTCGTGGGCGTGCCGGACGATCGAGTGGAGCACCTCGTCGAGGTCGGCCAGGGCGGTGAGCGAGCGGGCGGTGGCGTAGAGCGAGCTGAGCTCGCGGGCGCGCTGCTCGCGGTCCCGCACGGGATGGGGCTGGTCCACGGGGTCTCCTCGGCTCACGGCCCCGCCGAGCCGGCCGGGGCCGGGCACGAGGTGGGCTCTCCTGCCACCTTCGTGCGGCAGGTTGTGGTCGATTCATACCTCAGGCGCGCCGGGGGCGCACTCCTAGGTTGAGGGCCCGAGGCCCGACCACCGGAGGAGAGGGAGCCCGTGAGGGGTCTGATGCAGTCCCGCGCGCTGAGCGTCGCGCACGTCGTGGACCGCGCGGAGTCGATGTTCGGCCACACCCGCGTCGTGAGCGCCGGGGAGGAGACCGTGGACGTCGCGACCCTGGTCCGGCGGGTACGCCGGCTGGTCGGTGCGCTCGACGCGCTGGGCGTCCCCGAGGGGGCTCGGGTGGGCACGCTGGCGGCCAACCACCGCCGGCACCTGGAGGTCTACCTCGCGGCGCCGGTGAGCAAGCGGGTGCTGCACACCCTCAACATCCGGCTCTCGGCCGCGCACCTGGAGTACGTCGTCTCCCACGCCGGCGACGACGTGGTCTTCGTCGACCGGGCGCTGCTGCCGGTGGTGCTGGCCAGCGTGGAGCGGCTGCCGCGGGTGCGGCACTGGGTGGTGCTGCCCGACGGCACCGACGAGGTGCCGCTGCCGCGGGACCCGGCGTTCGTGGACTACGAGGAGCTGCTGGCGCAGGCGGCCCCGCGCGAGGGCGCCTTCGAGGGTGCCTTCTCCCGGGAGGACGAGGACCTCGCCGCGGGCCTGTGCTACACCTCGGGCACGACCGGCCCGCCGAAGGGTGTGCTCTACAGCCACCGCTCGACGATGCTGCACTCCCTCGGCACGATGCTCGCCGGCTACGTCGGTCTCCAGCAGGGCGACGTCGTGATGCCGGTGGTGCCGATGTTCCACGCCAACGCCTGGGGCCTCCCGTACGGCGCGCTGCTGGCCGGCGCCGACCTGGTGCTGCCGGGGCGCTCGGCGGACCCGGCGCACCTGGCGGGGCTGCTGGAGTCGGAGCGGGTGACGGTGACCGCGGCGGTCCCGACGGTGTGGACCGGGCTGCTGCCGGAGCTGGCGGGCCGGGACCTGTCGGCGCTGCGGCTGGTGCTGGGGGGCGGGTCGGCGGTGCCGCCGAGCCTGTCGCGGGCCTACGAGCAGGCCGCCGGCGTGCCCGTCACGCACTCGTGGGGGATGACCGAGGTCAGCCCCGTGGGGGCGATCGGCGGGCCGCGCCCGCACCACGCGGGTCTGGGCGAGGAGGAGCGCCGGGCCGCGTGGTCGGCGCAGGGGCATCCGCTGCCGCTGGTGTCGGTGCGCATCGTGGACGTGGAGTCCGGAGCGGTGCTGCCGTGGGACGGCGAGAGCACCGGGGAGCTCCAGGTGGCCGGGCCCTGGGTGGCCGGGGAGTACCTGGGGGTGGAGTCACCGGACTCCTTCGCCGACGACGGGTGGCTGCGCACCGGCGACCTGGCCACGGTCGACGCGCACGGCACGATCCGGATCGTCGACCGGATGAAGGACCTCATCAAGTCCGGCGGGGAGTGGATCCCCTCGGCGGAGCTGGAGTCGGCGCTGGCCAGCCACCCCGACGTGGTCGAGGTGGCCGTGGTGGCTCGCCCGCACCCGCGGTGGGTGGAGCGCCCGGTCGCCTGCGTCGTACGCCGGGCGGGGTCGGGGCTGACCGCCGAGGCGCTGGTGGCGCACGTCGAGCCGACGCTGGCGCGCTGGTGGCTGCCGGACGAGGTGGTCTTCCTGGAGGACCTGCCGAAGACCGCGACGGGCAAGCTGTCGAAGGTGACGCTGCGCGAGAGCGTCGCGGCGCAGGCCTGAGCGACCCGGCTGCGCCGCTCCTCTCGTGGCGTCGACAGGACGCGCGACATCCCGTCGTCGCTGCCGGCCGTGGATCGGAGGCGGCGGGTCAGCGGGGCGCAGCAGGCCGCATGGCGACCCGGACCCAGGTGGGCCCGCCGACGAAGGCCAGCGACAGCACGTGGCCCAGCAGCGCCAACGGCACCCACCGGGCGATCACGTCGGGGCCGGCGCGCCACAGGGCGGCGGCGAGCAGCAGCTCGCCGAGGTAGAACGCACCGACCCAGGCGACCACGTAGCCCAGCAGCCCGGTCTCGGTGGCGGCGTTCTCGAGCGCGGCGGGCGTCAGCGCGTCGGTGACGACCAGGGCGCGGAAGAAGATCAGCAGCGCGGCGTACCCGGCGGTGCCGAGGTAGCCCACGGCCAGCACCACGCACGCGGTCATCGCCGTACGCCGGCCGCGACCCTGGACGAGCACGATGATCGCCGGCAGGCCGAGGATCAGGCCGACCGAGGCGAGGAAGTACATCACCGCACCGCCCAGCCAGCGCCCGCTCTGCTCGCGCACGGTCAGGAAGGTCTCCTGGGCCGTGGCCCCGTCGGTGGTCAGCACCGTGGCCAGCAGGAGAGCCATCGCCCCGGCCACCAGGGCGGCGGCGCTCACGGGCAGCCAGTCGTCGGTCCTCACAAGCCGGACACTGTGCCAGCCCGCGGCCGGTCGTGACAGACCTGTCCGTCTGGACGAGTGATCGGCCTGGCAGCGCCCACCCACGCGCGCCCCTACACTCGCGGCCGTGCGCCGTGCTCCCGGGTCGTCCTCGTCCTCAGGCTTCTCCCCCGCCGTCCTGCTCGTGGCGCTGCTCGCCGTCGTCGTGGTGGGCGGGACCGCCTGGGGCTACACCCAGTGGCGCGACGACATCGCCCGCGCCACCGACGTCGGGAGCCGCGACGTCGATGCTGTGCCGGCCGGCGACGAGCAGACCGATGACCCGACCGGGGATCCGACCGCTGAGCCCACCGACGCGTCCACCGACGGGGCCCCGGAGAAGGAGGCCTACGAGCCCCCGACCTTCGACGTGCTGGAGCCGACCGACAACCGGCCGCAGCCGGTGGTGCTGCTGGTGGGCGACGGGTACGCCGACGGCGACGGCGCCTCGAGCGCCGGCACCTCCTTCCCCAGCATCCTGGCCAGCACGCTCGGCTGGGACGTCCGGCTGGCGACCGCCCGCGGCGCGGGGTACGTCGGCGACCCGACGCTGCTGGAGCTCTTCACCGACTCCCCCGGGTCGGTCGACCCCGACCTGGTGCTGGTCCAGGGCGGCTACGGCGGCGGGGGCGGCAACGACGAGGTGCGCTCTGCCGTCGAGGAGCTGGCGGCCGCTGTCGGCGACCGCTACCCCGATGCCCACGTCGTGGTCCTCAGCCCCTTCGGTGCCGGCGGGACCGAGGAGACGGCCCAGGAGGAGGGCCGGGAGACGACGAAGGCCCAGGAGCGGACCGTGGCACGCACCTGGCGCGAGGACCCCGGCGTCCTCGTCCTGCGCCCGCTGCCCGAGGGCTGGGGCGACGCGTTGACGGACGAGGGGCACCGGGTCCTCGGCACGCAGCTGGTGGCGGCGCTCCGGTCCGCGGGCCTCGCGCCCGCGGTCTGACGCACGAGAGCCCCCTCGGCCCCTGCACTCCCAGCGTCCGCTACATCACCGGGGTCAGGACAGGGGCAGGGTTCAGACGCCCAGCGCCGCAGGTACCCGGTCGTCGCGACCTGACGCCTGCTCCACCTGCCGGCAGGCGGAGCGCCAGGCGGCGAGCTCCTGGGGACCGGCCCCGAGCACCGCGACCGTGTCGAGGAGCAGGACCACGTCGAGCCGGCGACGGCCCCGTCGGAACAGGTCGTACACCGTCGTACGCCCCGGCCGCGCGTGCCGCTCGCCCCGCTGGGCACGCAGCAGGTCGATGCGTCGCGCCAGCTCGCCGTACGACGGAGCCCCCCGCTCCAGGCGCAGGGCCGCGAGCTGCACGACCAGGTCGTCCCAGGTGTGCACGGCAGGATCGGCAGGAGCGTGCGTGCTCATCGCCGCCACCGCACGACCGTGCCGTCCTTGCGCAGGGCGTAGACACGCGGAGAGTCGACGCCATCGCCGGGCATCCCGACAGCCACGGCGCGGAACCGACTGCCGCGCCTCTCCCAGGCTCCCCCGCCGACATACTCGAACATGGCGCCCCTGCCGCGGACTGCCCAGAGCTCACCCAGGCCGAAGTCGATGCTGCTCGCCCGGCCCGGCACGTCCTCCCAGGCATCGCCGCGGAATCGCTGCAGGGTCTGATCCTGCCGGACGCCGTAGGTGCGTGGTCCTCCTCGGTCGGCATCCACGGGCATGCCCGTGGTGACCGACACGAAGCCATCGCCTCGCGGGGTCCACTCGCCCCCGCCGGCGTACTCGACGACTACGCCTGAACGCCTGACCGCCCAGAGGTCGGAGTCGGGACCGAAGTCGATGGAGACGAACCGGCCGGGGACCTCCTCCCAGGCGCTGTCCCTCCACCGCCGCACGCGTCCGTCCTTGGTCAGCGCGTAGACCTGCGGTCCGCCGGTCGCAGCGTCGTGGGGCATGCCGACCGCCACGTCCCGGAACCCCGTGCCCCGGCGTTCCCAGGCGCCCGCTCCCATGTACTGCGCGATCTTGCCCTTCTTGCTGACTGCCCAGAGCAGACCCTTCGGTCCGAGGCTGATCCGCGCGAAGCGGTCGGAGCCGACCTTCTCCCAGTGGGTGCCGTCGTACGCCCGCGGTGTGACCCACAGCTCCACGGACCCGAGAAGCACGTTCTGGCCACCGGTGCCCGACGCGTTGATGGCGTAGACGTAGACCGACACTCGGCCGTACCTCGTCGTCTCCAAGGTGGCGTCGAAGCCGTGGTGGTCGCCGACCCCTGGGTGGGCCCGCCCCACGTCGGGGCGGTAGGTGTCGGCGGTCAGGGCGTGCCCTTCCCCCACTGCCTGCCGGACCACCCACGTAGACGTGGACGGCGATGGGCGACGTGGCACGATCCCGGTCGAAGGCCCAGCCTCGCACGCGCACCTGGCCCTTCGCAGTCGCCTCCACCCCGTCCAGGGCACCCTGCGGGGAGGTGCTGGGGCTGCCGCAGGTCGTCGCCGTGATCGCGGTCCCGCTCCACGTTCCGTTGCCCCAGTCGGAGGGCCCCGAGGGCGTCATGTCAGGCGCCCCGCAGATCCGGTTCCGGTTGCCGGCGTCGAACGGGATCGGGTTGGACTGGCCGTAGCATCCAGCACCGGCCCACCACTCGTAGTGGAGGTGGGCGACGTTGTTGTTGCCTGCCTGACCGGCCGGGGCCACGGCCCCCAGACGCTCGCCGGCACTCACCGTGCCCGAGGTCTTGCTGGCGTTGATGTGCGTCAACGTGTAGCTGCGGCCGTCGGAGGTGTTGATGCACAGATTCCCGTACGCCGGCTGCCAGTAGAGGATGCGACCGGCCGCAGGTGCCACCACACTCGCCCCGGCGCTGGCAGTCGTGCTTCGTGAGGTCGTCAGGTCGACGCCGTACTTCGAGGTGTCCTGGTGCGTTCCGCTGTTGTAGCCCTGGAAGACATACCAGGTCTGCCCGTCGGCGAACGGCGCTCGGGCGTCACCCGGGGCCGCCGCCACGGCGGTGCCACCCGCCGAGAGCGCGAGTGCCGGCACCACCAACCACACCATCGCGAGCGCGAGTGCCCCAGTGAAGAGGCGTGCCGTCCGTGTCGTCCCCATGTGCCACCCCCGAGCTCGTTCCTGGGCGAGAGGGTCCCAAGCCGCCGCGCCTGCGCCGGGGTTGTTCCACCCGGCACGTGCCGACGGAACACGCAGCCGTCGCGCCTCAGCCGGCCTGCTCGGTGACCCGGCAACCTCGAGCCAGCCACCAGGCCGCGCCGCCCGCGACCTCGGCGTCCGGGTCGGCGGCCAGCTCCCCGAGCAGGGGGTGGCCGGCCATCCCTGCGGCGTGCAGGGCCGCCGCGCGCGACGCCGCGCTCCCGCCGAGCGCTGCGCGCAGCACGTCGGCGGGCACCTGCATCCCCACGCACCCGGCCATGAGCAGGGCCCGGTCGCGCAGCTCGGTGTCCCCGGCGAGCCAGGTGCGCGCGAGCGTCGGCATCGTGGGGTGGACCATGCCGGTCACCCGACGCCCGACGCGCTCACGCAGCACCGGGTCGGGGTGCGTCTCGGCGATCCCGACCAGCTGCTCGCACACCAGGTCGGCCACCTCGGGCAGGCCGCTGAGCAGCATGTACGACGTGACGGCGTGGCTCTCGTAGGGGCTCACCACGATGTCGAAGACCAGTCGCGCGAGCATCGGCTGCTCCACGAGCCCCAGCGCGTCGGTGACCCTGCGGGCGCGGGCCTCGCTGTCGGCCCAGTGCTGGTTGCTCCGGCTCCGCGACCAGCTCTCGACCCGGGGGGTGGGGGCCAGTGCCGCGCGCGCCGACTGCTGCCGCGACGACAGCACGGCTGCCGGGACGAGCCGCACGAGGTGGGAGAGCCAGCGCCACCGCTGCGTGCCGTGCTCGGCGGCCGCGAGGTGGTCGAGGAGCACATCGGCGAGCCCGTCCCAGAAGTGCGGGTCCGACGACACCGTTCCCATGTTCTCCAGCGCCAGGACCGCCCCGACCAGCACCCGATCGCGCGGGTCGGCGAGCAGCTCCAGGCACCACGCGACGGCGTCGGGCGTGGCGGCCTCGCCGACCGCGCTCATCATGTCGTTGAGCACCTGCACGTGCGGGTCGGCGATCGCCTCGCGCGCCACGTCGAGCACGACCTCGCCGTACGGGCCGGTCCGCAGCAGCGCCAGCGCTTCGTAGCGCATCGGGTAGGCGGCTCCCACCGAGCGGTTCATCTCCCCGGTCAGCACCCTCGCCAGGTCGCGTGCGATCCAGTCGGGCAGCCCGAGCGACCCCGGCCCCGAGAGCGCCCGTGCCCAGGCCAGCCAGTCCCCGCCGGCCACGGGTCGCTCGTACGGCGGCATCACCCGCTCCGTGAGCGCGGAGAGCTCCCGTACGGTCGCGGTCGGACGCCCCGGGTCCTGGTCGGGCGGGCTCAGCCGCGGGAACGTGCGGCACAGGACGTCGATCGGCGCGCGCAGCGAGCCAGCCGGCCTCCCGAGGAGACGCTCGTAGCCGTCCACCAGGGCGCCGCTGCGCAGCTGCCCCGTCTCCAGGCGGTGGATCCTGGAGACGCTCGTGCCCAGCTCGGACGCCGTCGTGCGCAGCGACGGCGCTCCACCCGGCGCGGTCAGCCGGCTCATGCGCAGCAGCCAGGCCACGCGCGCCGGTACGTCGATGTCCGGCCCGTGGAGCGGGGTTCCGTCCTCGATGACCGTGGGAGGTGCCCCGCTCGACATGGCTGCACCCTAGGGCTCCACCCGCCCCAGGTGGTCGAGCACGCCTTTACCTAGTGGTCGCGCAGCGACGAGCCCCGCCCCAGGTGGTCGCGGGCGTCGAGACCCCGGTGCCCAGGTGGTCGAGCAGCGACGAGCGCCAGCGAGGAGCGGGCGTCGAGACCACCACGGACCGCTACCGGATCCGGAACGCCGTCTCGCTGACGTCGAAGAAGTAGTTCCCCCGCGCCTCGACCATGACCCACGCGGCGTCGGCGGTGACACCGTCGGGCAGCCGCACCTTCTTCTTGCCGTCGTTGCGGGTGTTGCGTGCCAGGACGGTGCCCCAGGTCTGACCGTCGTCGGTGGAGAGCCGGATCCGCACCTTCCGGGCGAGGTCGCGGGTGCCGTTGACCTTCCACCGCACCCCGATCCGCTGACCGGCGCGCTCGGTGCGCCCCGACCACTGCGACCGCACGAGGAACGGCCCGGCGTCGCGCTGAACGCGCAGCGCCACGTCGGCGTACGCCGTCCCGCCGCCGGTCGGCGCGGCGTCCCGGGCGGTGAGCCGGAAGTGCATGGTGCGTCGGCCGATGTCGGAGGAGCCGCGATAGGACCTGGTGGGCAGGAACTCCGAGTAGCAGTCGAGCACCCGGTCCGGCGCGGTGCTGCCGTTGACCCGCGGGCAGGTGCCCTTCTCGGCGTTCGTGCGACCTCGCAGCACCTGCTCGAGGTCGGGGAACCACCGGGTCGGCTCGGCGCTCGTGGAGTTCTGCCCCGGCGAGGGGCTCTCGAGGGCGTCGCTGCCGGAGACGCGGGCGTTGTCGCCGAACTGGCGGAAGAGCGGCCCGAAGGTCTTGTCGTTGTCGAAGAGCGCCGTGCCGATGCCCGGGTCGTCCTGCTCCCAGGAGTAGGTGAGGGCGTCGCCGTCAGAATCGGTGGCGGAGCCGACGAGGCGGAAGGGGGTGCGCACCGGGATCCGCTTGCGCTTCGGGGCGGTGACGACGGGCCGGTGGTTGCCGGAGGCCTCGGCCTCTCCGCCGTGGCGGGACGGCCCGCCCCGGGCGACCTCGACGACGCGCGCCTGCACTCCCTCGCTGCCGGTGGCGAGGAGCTCGGGGCGGTCTGCCCGGCTGCCGCCGGTGTCGGGGTCGAGCGAGGAGGCGTAGACGACCTGGAAGCCGGCATCCGACGGCGACCCGACCGCGGCGGCGGTCGAGGACATCTGCCCGAGGTAGGGGTCGTAGTCCCAGCGGGCGATGCGCACCGAGGAGCCGACCAGCTCGGCGACCGACGACTGCACGGCCGCGCGGGTGTAGCCGGGTCCGCGGGTGAGGGTCGTGCTCTTCTCGCCGAGGGAGAGCGTGACGGTGTCGCCGTCGGTGTCGAAGCCGGTCAGCGAGACCTGCTGGACCTCCACGACGTCGTCCTGCTCGCCGGCGACGAAGGCGCCGACCTCCTCGATGGTGTGCTGGGAGAAGTAGGGGTCGGTGTGCGGCTGCAGGTCGTCGGCGCCGCAGATCCCCGCGTAGGCCATCACCGAGGAGCCCGAGCCGGGCTCGATCGCTGCCTCGGAGCCGTTGGTCGCGCAGAAGTCGTCGGCGCCGTTGAAGGTGTGCTGCGCGGCGAACTGGTGACCCAGCTCGTGGGCCACGTAGTCGACGTAGAAGACGTCCCCGCGCGGCTGGCTCAGGCCGGTGCAGCCGCCCGAGGCGTAGTCGCGGCCGGCGACGCCGAGCCAAGCGAGGCCGCCGCCGTCGGTGCCGAGGGTCAGGTGCCCGACGTCGTACGCCGACGCGCCGATGAGGTTGCCCAGCACCAGCCGGGTGCGACCGACGGTGGGCAGCCCGCACTGGTCGAGCATCCCCGGGTCGTCGCTGACGGCCTCCTCGAAGCAGGGGGCCGCCCCGCAGGGCCCGTCCTCGCCCGTGGCCTTGGCGGCGGTGTCGAGGTTGAGCCGCTCGGAGTCCTCGGCCAGCACGAAGCGGATGCCGAGGTCGTCGTTGTAGATCTGGTTGACCCGGGTCACCAGCGCGACCTTGGCGGCCAGCACGTTCTCGGTGCCCCAGTAGTCGGCGTACGCCGGGTCGTTGAGCAGCGCCAGCCGGTAGGTGCGCCGCACGACCTCTCCACCCTCAGGTGGTCGAGCAGCCGCAGTCCGTTGGTCGAGGCGCGAGCGAAGCGAGCCACGAGACCCCGGGACGGCGACGTCCTCGGCCGGTCGGGCAGCGAGGTCAGTCTGACCCGAGCGGGCCTCGAGACCATCCACCGCGACGACGTGCCGAGCCCCACCGGACGTGCCGGCCGGCTCGACGACCCACTCGCTGTCCCCCCGCACCGAGGCGGAGACCCCCAGCGGGGTGACGGCGACGGTGACGGTCTGGCTGGGGTCCTCCACCGAGCGACCGGCGTACGCCGTCAGCTCGGGGTGCCGGGCGGCCAGCCCCGGCTCCATGACCTCGATCGGCTCCACGTCGAACTCGACGCTCTCCCCGCCCGGGGCCGGCAGCTCGAGCACGTCGGCCCGCAGCCCCCGCTTCACCGCCCGCCGGTCCACCCGCACGACCTCGGCTTCTTGCTGGTCGAGGTGCGAGCGAAGCGAGCCGCGAGACCCATCAGCCTGGGCCGCTGGTCGAGCAGCGAAGGCCGCCAAGGCCTGAGCGTCGTCGGGACCCGGCGACACAGGCAGCACCGCAACCGCCGGCGCCCCCACAAGGAACCCGACGAAAACAGCGACAGCGCGTCGCCGCACGCTCAGCCCCCGAGCGCCCAGCGCCCGAACAGCGTGCCGGAGTCCTCCAGCAGCATGGTGAGCTCGAGCGGCACGTTGATCGGCGCACCCTCGGTGGTGCGGGGGTAGGCGCCGGCGACCAGGCGCGGCACGGTGGTGGCGGCGATCTCGTCGACGCAGCCCTGGAACACCATGTCGCGGGAGAGGTGCGGGCCGCCCTCGCACAGCTGCGAGGTCCAGCCCCGCTCGGCGAGCGTGGCCTTGAGCTGCGGGAGGTCCACGCGATGGGAGCCGAGCTCGAGGATGTGCTCGTCGCCGAGGATCTCGCGCGCGGCGGGCAGGCCGTCGGAGCGCGAGCAGGTGGCGAGGTAGACCGACCCGGCGGGCGCGCCCTGCAGCGACGGCGGCACCTGCGCCTTGCGGGAGACCAGGACGATCGGGGTGTCGCCCGGGGCGTACTTCTCGGCCTTGGCGGTGCCGGCGCCCACGATGATCACGTCGGCCAGCGC
>LULE01000558.1_pt1 | contig 11066 bp, 14 predicted proteins | sample 728231 | NCBI WGS metagenome assembly LULE01 (sample SAMN03860297, study PRJNA289734) | marine metagenome | biome: seawater column; feature: ocean; material: water; isolation source: Red Sea water column Station 192 - depth 10m | place: Saudi Arabia: Red Sea | collected 2011-10-15 | depth 10 m | reverse complement strand
ACTCCCCTTGCATTAGAAAATTTCTTATCTCGTAAAAATATAGGAAAAACAGTTATTAGCTTTTAATTACTTCTTTGAAGATTCAAAATAAGGATTTGATCCAGATGCGTGATCAGTTGCATCAATAATATTACCTATCTCTGGTACTGCATCTCTTAATGCCTTTTCAATACCTTGTGTCAAAGTTACTTGTGCCATACCACATCCTTGGCAACCTCCACCAAGTCTAAGATACACATCTTGGCCTTCTACTCCTACAAGACTTGCTTGACCACCGTGGGAAGCTATTGCAGGATTTATCTGACTCTCTAAAACTGTCTGTACTTTCTCTGCTAGCTCACCTGTAAGTTCAGGCATGTCTTCAGGATTGCCAAACATTGCTGGGCTTGGAGTGTTTGGATTATCCATTGTCAATCCAGGAGCGTCTGGATCGTCTGACATGTCTAGGCTTGCTCCGTTAAAATTATCAACATCTTTACTAGCAATGACTACGGAAAGTTCGCCAAATTCTATTCTTTTATCATCTGGTCTTGCCTGATCTAAGTCAAGGAAACTTAAGTCGTAAGTATATTGATTTCCTTGGACACCATCTATGCGGTATCACCAATATTGAATTTAAATTCGTCAGTCATATACTTAATATTAGTAAGCTCAAGATATGTGTAAATAAATATGAAGAAACTATTACTTGTTATTCCAGAAAATAGCTACAAATCAAACGATTTTGTTACATCAGCTGAAAAACTAGATCTTGATTTCTTAGTAATTACAGATAGCCAGCAGGTTTCCGGTCAATTCTCAGATACAGTAATAATTCATAGTTTTGATGAGGAATTAGAGAATGATGTAAAAGAAAAACTTCAAGATGTAACTCATATACTTCCAGTAGACCATAGTGCTCTTAAATTTTCTGCATATCTCGTAGATTTACTGAAGGCTAAAGGTAATAACACTAAATCAATTAATACTGCGATGAACAAATTTGAATCAAGAAACATATTTAATTCAATATCCGAAATAAAAATTCAAAATGCAATCGTGAATAAAATTGAAGATATAGAGATATTTATTAATGAAAATGGAACCTCTGTGTTAAAACCTATTTATGGCACAGCCAGTAAAAGTGTTATAAAAGTTGAAAGTTTTCAAGAAAACAAAGCTGAGGTGGAAAAATTAATGCAAGACTGTTCAGATCAGGATTTAATTATCGAAGAATTTGTCGATGGAAGTGAGTATGCATTAGAAGGAAATTTAATTAATTCTGAATTAAATAAAATAGTTATATTTGACAAGCCAATTAATTATAAAGAGCCTTATTTCGAAGAATCTATATATATTGCTCCAACAGAAATACCAGATAAAACTCAAAAAGAAATAGTTAATTTAATTGGAAAAGCTTGTAAAAAATTAGGTCTTGAAAATGGACCTGTACACGTTGAATTTAAAATACATAATAAGGAAATATTCATAATTGAGATAAATCCAAGAATGATTGGTGGTTTATGTTCAAGATGCTTAAGTTTTGGTTTGTTTAAAACTTCACTTGAAGAAATTGCACTTCACGCATTCTTAAATAATGAATTAAAGAGTATTGATCTACTCAGTAATTTTGTAGGGGTACTAATGATACCAACACCAATATCGGGAAAATTTATCTCGATCAATAAGAATGAACTTGAAAGTATACCTAATGTTTCTGGGGTTGAGATTACTGTATCTGAAAACTCAAATCTTTTAGAACCACCTTTTGGAGATAAATATTTAGGTTTTGTTTTTTCACAGGGAGATAGCAAAGAAAAAGTAATGGAGTCCCTAACTTTAGCTTTGGATTTAGCCAATCCGATTATCAAATAAAGTATGATAACCTTCAATAAAATATGAAAAATGCATTAATCATTAATGGTGGTGATAACACGACAAATAGAGATCAAATAGAGAAATTTGACTATATTGTCGCTGTTGATTCCGGAGCTGAACATGCTTACAAATTATTTTTGAAGCCTGATTTGATTATTGGCGATCTTGATTCCATAAGTACAAAAACATATGACAGAGTAAATAAAGATAGAATTGAGATTTTGGAGTATAAAAAAAATAAAGACTATACAGATTTTGAAATTGCATTAAGCCACATAATAGATTTAAAAATCAAAGATGTAACTGTAATCGGAGGTGAGTATGGTGATATTGATCACTTATTTGGATCATTGTTTGCTATTGCTAAATTACATACAGACCAAAATATTTTATGGCTTCACGGAGAACAGGAGATTCTATTTCCAGAATCTGAAAGCATAAAAATAGGTATAAACAATAAATTTAGTGTTTTACCATTTTCAGATTTAATAAACTTAAATATTACCGGAGCGGAATGGAATTTAGAAAATGAAAATATAGAGTTTGGGCAATCTAAAACGCTTCGAAACATTGCAAGAAATGAAAAAATAAATATATCAGTTTCTGATGGAAAGTTTTGTTTAATTATTTATAGTTAGGACCTAGGCAAATCTTTCCATGCCTTGTCTTTATCTAGCTTAGGTTCGCTAGGAAGACCAAGAACTCTCTCAGCAATGATATTTCTCATTATTTCAGATGTACCACCTTCTATAGAGTTAGCACGAGATCTTAAAAATAAACTTTGGGTATCTGTGAATCCATAAGAATCATTATCAAAATTTAATTCAGGTTGAGATAACTCATATCCTCTAGGAAATAACAATCCATCATTTCCTAACATTTCCATACCAAATTCATATGAAGATTTGTTAATTTCAGCTTCGTGTAGCTTACTAGTAGACCCTTCAGGACCAGGTGTTCCCTTCTCTCTCAATTCAGAAGCTCTCATGTTCGTAAGGCGAACAGCTTCTTGTTGAATCCATAACTCTACAAGTTTGTCCTTAACAACAGGGTCATCTAAGTTGCGATCTTTCCAAAGTTGTACAAGGTGCCCAGGAGCTCCACTTCCTCTTTGTCTTACGTTACCACCAATAGCAACTCTTTCATTCATCAATATGGCTAGTGATACTCTCCATCCATCACCCACTTCTCCTAAAACGTTCTCTTTTGGGATTTTTACATCCGTAAAATAAACTTCATTGAACTCTGCTTCTCCTGTAATTTGTCTTAATGGCCTTACTTCGACTCCCTCTGATTCCATATCTACTATAAAAAATGTTAACCCACGGTGCTTTGGAACATCTGGATCTGTTCTTGTAACAAGTAAGCCCCATTTTGATAAGTGACCTAATGTAGTCCAAACTTTTTGACCATTAACAATGTAGCCATCACCGTCATCAACTGCTTTTGTTGAAAGGCTTGCTAAATCTGAACCAGATCCTGGCTCAGAAAATAATTGACACCATATTTCATCAGCAGTGAACATGGGTCTTAGATATTTATCAATTTGCTCCTGAGTTCCATATTCCTTAATTGTTGGAGCGCCCATCCCAATACCAAGTAAATTTGCTATCCGATTACTGGTTGAAATTCCTTCATTACGAAGGGTTTCATTAACAAGTAATTGAAACTTTGGATTTACGTTTAAACCACCAGAGCCTTCTGGAAAATGAACCCAAGCTAAACCTAAATCAAATTGTTTTCCCCAAAAATCTTTAATATCTTGATTTTCTTCTCTGAATGAAATTAATTCTTTGAGTCTATCTTTAACTAACTCTTCCGCATCAGCTGGTTTTGTTTCAATTTTTGCCATATTAAATTATACACTGATCACTCGTTAGAGCTATTTCCTTGTAAAGCTTTCATTATCAACATATTTTCATCATCATTACTTAAAGGATAAGTTCCATCTGTAATAGTTCTTATCTCATCTATGTTGTTGGCTATGTCTTCTGCTGTTGCTTGTTGGTTAACATAACCTTCATGTGTAATTATCCCAATTCTTGCAAACCTACCTGCGGCAACACCATATATTTCGTGGGTTGGTTCACATGCTTCAGATGCAAGATACGTAACTAATGGAGTGACAAGCTCAGGAGTCATGAATTTACCAACATCTTCAGGTATAAGTCCTTCCGTCATTCTTGTGTAAGCAGTAGGAGCAATTACATTAACCTTAATATTGTATTTAGCTCCTTCAATCGCTAAGACATTAGTTAGACCAACTATACCCATTTTTGCTGCACCATAATTTGCTTGACCAAAATTTCCAAACAAACCCGATGGAGAGGCAACATTTACAATTCTTCCATAATTGTTTTCCTTCATTATTTTAAATGCAGGATGAGTCACATAAAACGTTCCTTTTAGATGTACATCAATAATCAACAAAAATTCTTCCTCTGTCATATTTGCGAAACTTCTATCTCTCAATATCCCGGCATTATTAATTACAGCGTCAACAGTTCCAAAATTATCTACTGCAGTTTGGACTATTGACTCTCCACCATCTTTTGAAGCAACAGAATCATAATTTGCAACAGCTTCACCACCATTTTTGATAATTTCATTAACAACATCATCTGCTGGCGAATTACCTGAACCAGAACCATCAACAGCGCCTCCGAGGTCGTTTACTACAACTTTTGCACCTCTTTTACCAAGCTCTAGTGCATATGCTTTACCTAATCCATTCCCGGCACCTGTAACAATCGCTACTCTGTTTTCAAAATTAACATCTGACATATTTAGGCCTCCTCGTACATTGATTCAATTTCGTTTTTGTATCTCTCAGCAATAACATTTCTTTTTAATTTCAAAGTTGGTGTTAATTCACCACTTGAGTCTGTCCATTCATTTTCAAGAAGTGTAAACTTCTTTATTTGTTGCACTCTAGCAACTTTGGAATTTGCTTCATCAATCTGTTCCTGTATTGCTTCGACAACTTTAGAATTTTTTGACATATCTCTAATGTTATATTCAACTCCATTTTCTTCTGCCCATTTTTCGGCACCACCATCACCATCAAGAACAATTAAAGCTGATAAGAATTTTTTACCATCTCCAACAACACAAATTTGACCTACAAGTGTATGAGGCTTTACGTAATCTTCAATTTCAACAGGGGCTATATTTTTTCCACCTGAGGTTATAATTATTTCTTTTTTTCTTCCTACAATTTTAACGTATCCATTTTCATCAATTTCTGCAAGATCACCTGTATGTAGCCACCCATCATTATCAAAGGTTTCTTTTGTTTCTTCCTCTAATTTATAATATCCTGATGCAACATGCTTACCTTTAATACATAATTCACCATCATCAAGAACTTTTACCTCAGTTCCCGCAAGTGGAATACCTACCTTGCCAATAGGATTTAGTACTTCAGGAATTGGAACACTTCCTGATTTAAACATATTTTTCACATAGTCAATAGCGTGATTTGGTATACCAATAGTTGCAGGACCCGTATCCTCAGTCATTCCATAAATTTCAGTAACATCAATATGAATTGCATGAAACCATTTATGCACTTCTGGATTCATTGGTGCAGCAGCAGTTGCAAAAATTTCTGTACTGTCAAGTCCTAGTCCTTGTTTAAATGACTTCTCAAAAACAAGTTTCTTAAATATTGCATCTTTTAGCCTTATACCAATTGGTGGTTTCTCTCCACGCTGTTCATACTCAACTCTTTCAAGACCATTGTCTATAGCTTTCAATGCTAAGTCTTTTTTATCAGATTCATTAATTTTGTTCAACAGACCAGATTGAAAACGTTCCCAGACTCTAGGTACTGCTAAAAATATAGATGGTTTGATCGTTGGAAGTGCTTTTGCCATATCTTCTAATACTGGAACTGGAAAAATTTGTCCTCTTCTATAAATTGACTGATAATGATCTCCTAATCTTGCAGCAATATGTGCCATTGGCAGATATGAAACAATCCTTGGATTTGTTGACAATTGAACAGTTTCAGCAAAAAGACTCTGTGCGGTCCATAATACGTTTTCATGTGTAATCATTACACCCTTTGGATTACCTGTTGTGCCGGATGTAAAGATTAAACACGCTAATGACTGAGGTGTAACACTTGCAATAGCATTTTCAAGTTTTGAGGAATCTGATTCATTTAATCTTTTTCCGTTTTCAATTAATTCCTGAAAATTTAGAACATAATCTAGGTCTTTGTGTTGTTCATAATCTTCAATGAGGATGATATATTCAAGATTTTTACATTCTTTTTTTGCTTTATTTACTTCTTCAAATAACTCCGAGTTTCCTACAAATGCAATTTTTGCATCTAATAAATTTGATATATAGGCAATTTGTCCACCTTTAAGCTGTTTATAAATTGTTGACGGTGTTCCTCCTGCATGCATTATTGATAAATCTGAAATAAAATGTTCTTTTGTATTGTCGGATACAATAAAGCCATTATCTCCCTGACTAAAACCAATATCAATAAGTCCAGCTGCAAGGTTATGTACTAGTTCTCTATATTCTGACCATGATGTTGAGTCCCATCCAGAATATTCATCGTTGATCGGAGTGTTAAGTGCTGGATAATCTGGGAATTCATCTGCATTTTGGTTAAAGTAATCAATAATAGTTTTACCATCCACGACACTTGTTACTGAAGCTTCTCTATTTTTCATGAAATCATGAAGTTTTGACATAAAATTTCCTTATTCTTTATTAGAATTTTAATTAACAAATATAAAATAAACTAATTAAATTAATCATTTTTAAATTAAATCCTTTATTTTTATTAAAGGATTTAAAGTAGAACTATGGTAAATAATTATAAAGATAGTGTAATAATTACTTCATTTGATCAAAACTATATCGAATATGCAGCCGTTTTCATTAAGTCATTAAGCATCAACTATCATGAAGATCACATTTTTGACCTAATGTGTTTAGTTCCTCAAAATTTACTATTACAAGAGGGTGAGTTTGTAAATAAAATTAATTGTGAAAATTTAAATATTAAGTTCAAATGTTCAGATAGATTTAATAAGCTTGATAAAGATGGATTGGCTTATGAGGCGGGATACATATCCAAAAATATGAGCCACAGACTGTTTATCGGGTCTTTGTTTCCTCAGTATAAAAAAGGAATTTATATAGATCCTGATACATACGTTAATAGAAATATAAAACCACTAATTGATTACCCTTTATCAAATAAATTGTTAGCAACTGTTGAATATTCAGGAATGAGTAAAAAAACATTTTCAAACCCTGACCTTCCTTACTTTAATAATGGAGTTTTTATTGCTGATTTAGATTATTGGAGAAAAGAAAATTTAGAAGATAAATTTATAAATTGGATTAAAAATAACGGTCCTACAGATTGCATTGAACAAGATGCTATGAATTTTGTATTTAGAAATAAATGGTCACCATTGCCAATTACGTTTAACTTATTAGCATTCAAATTAACTGAAGATAAAAAATTATCTCAAAATTATGAGGATCCATTAATTGTACATTTTGTTGGAGATCTAAAGCCATGGGGTGAAGCTGTGATTCCAACTTGGACTAATAAGTGGAGAGAGCTTCAAAAAAAGCTGAAGAATTAATTTTCAAAAATAATTAAGCCAGTGTTTTTTTGCAACTCTGAAATAAGAATATTTCCATCAACTAATTGAATATCTGAGTTTCCAAAAATTTGGTCGATACTGTGTGCTGTGCTTGGGATTTTAATATTTTTTTGATGTTCAGATCTGTTGAATATACACAAAAGTGATTTATCTCTTAAGGTACGTCGAAAGACTATCGCATCATTTTGATTTGGTAAGAGTTGAAAATTTCCATATTTCAAAATATTATTTGAAGATTTAATATCCATAATTTCTCGAATATAATTTTGTAAATTTAAATCCCAAGTACTCTCATCATTCCATGGAAAAGCTTCTCTGTTATTTGGTTCGTTTCCACCATTTAACCCAATTTCATCACCATAATAAATTCCCGCAATACCAGGAAAGGTAGCTTGCATAAATATTGGTCCATAAATTGATGAAACATCGGAACATCTATTCAAAAATCTTTTTACATCATGTGAACTTAAAAGATTTTGACATGATGATAATGCTTTAAAAGAATACATAAAATATAAATTTGCTAAAGAATCTGAAAATTCTGAAATACTCATTCTTTTAGTCGCAAAGTAATCAACCATTGATTCTCTAAATGAATAATTCATAGTTCCATCGAACATATCACCTTGAAGCCATTGAGATGTATCACCAAAGATTTCGGAAAATAAGAGAACATTTTGATTACTATCTTTTGCTGTTTTTCTGAAATCTTTCCAAAACAATAAATCTATCTCTTTAGCAACATCCATTCTCCATCCATCAATATTAAAATTATCAATCCAAAATGCTGTTACATCTAAGGCCCATTTTCTTGCATCTTCACATGAGTAATTGATTTTTGGCATATCAGGAACACCCCACCATGATTTATATGAAGGTTCAACTATAGGTCCATCATCATCAATATTTTTCACAGGAATTTCAGTTTCTAAAAAAGTCTTTTCTAGATATTTTTTATACTCTTTCTCATTACCGTCCCAGCCGACTTTATAAGTATTTTCATACAAATGTGGTCTGTACTTTAAATGAACAGGGTATTCATAAATAGTAAACCAATCTTTGTATTTTGATTTCTCACCATTTCTAATTATGTCTTGAAAAGCAAAATGTTTTGGATGAACATGATTTAATGATGTATCAAAAATTATTTTCATATTTCTAGCATGTAATTCATCTATTAATTTTTCCAAAGCTTTTTCCCCACCAAGTTTGGGGTCAACTTTAAAATGATCCCATGTATCGTATCTATGTGTACTGCCTGATAAAAATATAGGATTAAGATATAAAATATTTACATTTAGATTTTTTATATAGTCTAGCTTGTCAATAATTCCATAAAGATCACCACCTTGAAATTCAAGCCTTTTTGGTGTTAAACCCCATTCAACTTTTTCTTCAAAAAGTGAGTTTGTATCTGAATAATTGAACCTCTCAGGAAATATCTGATACATCACTCCCCCGTAAACCCAGTCAGGTACTATATGTCTTTTAAAATTTTCCTCTGAATAAAACCATTTTTCAGATGGTGAAATAAAATTCGCAATTCCACTCGTGCCATAATAAATATTTAGTTTTTTGTCTGTTGTTGCTCCAAAACTGAACTTCACATTTTCTAAATTAAATTTTACTTGTATTTCCCAAAATTTATATCTTGCTGTTTCAGCGAGACATTTAAGTTGCATTGGTCTTAAGTTGGGATCTTCTAAAAATAACCATACCTCTGCAATGTCAATTTGAGTATGAATTCTTATATTTGCTGTGCCATCATCAGCTATCGAAAAAAACTTTTTGTCATTAAAGTCAAATTTGATGTCATAATGTCCCAAATGAGCATCACCGTCAAAAAATTCAATTTTTTGACTTTCATCTTTATCAACAAAATCTACAGAGTGCTTTTCAACCATAATAAGTAATATGAATAAATATTTTACTATATACTTTAGATGAAAGGTTTGAATTGGATATTAAAAAATCATCTGGATTAATTTTGCACCCCACAGCTTTACCATCCAAATATGGAATAGGTGACATAGGAAACGCAGCATTTGAATTCGTAAATTTTTTAGAGGCAACAGAGACAAAAATCTGGCAATTACTACCTCTAGGACTCACCAGTAATGAGGAATTCTCACCATATTCAAGTCCTTCATCATTGCTAGGTAATAGATATTTAATTGATCTGGATAATTTTCTTTAGTCCATTCTTTATTCATGCTATGTGATACAACATGAAGTGCTTTACTTATATCGTGACAAGTTTTTGGTGTTGTAGTTGATGCAAGTAAAAGAATACAAAGTTGTTTCTTTTCATACTCACATAAATCTAAATCTATTTTTTCAAATAAATCTAAAACTTTCTTATCCATCATTAAAAGTTTGTACTTTGGTTCATTAGTCATTTTCTTAAAGGAATTAGTTTGTTATTAGTACGTTTGATTAATTCTTTTGGCTTATAAAAGTCTTTATTAGAATCTAAAGAACCATCATAAGAATTTATATATTCAATAAAAAACATTTTATGTTCATCATCATTTAAAGAACTTAAATATTGATGAAAAAAATGTTTTAAAAATGGTTTATTAGAAAGTAATCCTTCGATTAATCTATCTTGAAAACCATCTTCTTTAAAAGAGTTGTTAGTCATAATCCATCATGCCATTTAGTTCCAAAGTTACTCATCATCTCATAATCTGATGGTTCATCATCTTCATACGGAAAGTCTTTATCTTCTACTTCTTCTGTATCTTCTGGAAATAACCAGTTAATTTCTGCTTCTTCTCTTTGACTATCAAGTGAAGCTTGATGTTTGTGCATAAATGAATCACTCATTTTTTAATCTCCATAATTTCATCAATGTCATCATGTTTGGTGATATATGAGATAGTTTTACCTTCTCCACTATTAAATAATTCCATAGCTTCATCTTCATTTGTAGCTTTTATTTCTACAGTTTTTTGGATAGTTCCATACCATTTAATTTGATAAGTTTTCATTGTTTTTTATTGGAAAGTACTGGACTTACACCTAAGTTGCCAGTTAATTAATTAGTGATTCTCATGAGAATTTCTCAACACTTTTTTTATCCACTCATTAAGAGTTTCTTCATCAAAGTCATATATAATATCTTCAGCAAAAACACCATGATAATTTTTGCCATAAAGTGAAGAATAGTTATCAACATTTTGGTAATAATCAGCCTTCACATAATCAAGTAAATCTTCATAAGACTTACGTTCAGCTAACTCTTTAACATAAATTTGTTTGAGTTGCTCTAATTGATTTGGGTTAAGTTCATTTTTTTGGTTTTTCATAATTTTCTAAGTTCCTTTTTTAATTTTGTAATTTCAGAAAATAATTTAATTTTTTCTCCTATTGGTAATTTTTCTATATCTTTCATAGCTTCTTCTATTTGATGTTCTATTGCAGCTTTAAATTCAGCTAACTTATTAGCTTTATCTATGCTAGGTATTGATAGCTCATTATAAATCTTGTCATACCACCTATAAGCAGTAGCCTGACTAATTTTAAAATGACCTATAAAATATTTAATACACTCACTTTTTC
>LULE01001294.1_pt1 | contig 11109 bp, 10 predicted proteins | sample 728231 | NCBI WGS metagenome assembly LULE01 (sample SAMN03860297, study PRJNA289734) | marine metagenome | biome: seawater column; feature: ocean; material: water; isolation source: Red Sea water column Station 192 - depth 10m | place: Saudi Arabia: Red Sea | collected 2011-10-15 | depth 10 m | reverse complement strand
CTAACTTCACCCTTTCTTATAATGTTATAAATTTTACTTTTAGGAACTGTGCTGAATATCGAAATTAAAAAATTATCTATTCTTCTACCTTCATTATCTTCATTGATTAGTATTTTTTTGACAGTCATCATACAAATCTATAGGATATACACTTAAATAACTAGGTTTTCCTAGAAAATTAATAAGAAAGATAAATACAACAGTTATATATTAAAAAGCTCCTAATAGAGCTGATCATGTAAGCACTAAAGAGTAAGACTTACTGATACACGCTTAGTAAAAGCACACTGCTGAATTATCTTCCTATACAGGGAGAAAAAATGAAAAGAATATTAATAAATTCATCCTATGGTGATGAACTACGAGTAGCACTTGTTGATGGTGCCAAATTATACGACTTTGATACAGAATCACCTGAAAAAGTACTTCTTAAAGGAAGTGTATTTAAGGCAACTGTATCTAGAATTGAATCTAGTTTAGATGCTGCGTTTGTAAATTTTGGCTCAGAAAGGCATGGATTTCTTCCATTAAAGGATCTTTCAAGTGAATTTTATAAAAAAGACAAAAAAGGTAAATCAATATGTACGTTAGAAGAAGGCCAAGAAATTGTTGTTCAAGTAACAAAAGAAGAAAGAGGCACTAAAGGAGCCGCTCTTACAACTCAGATTGGTTTGGCTGGGAGGTTTTTAGTACTAATTCCAAATTCTTCTCGATCTGGTGGTATTTCTAGAAGGATTAGTGGGGAAGAAAGAGATCAAATAAAAAATATTCTTGATAAGTTAAATATTCCTGAGAATATGAGTGCAATTGTTAGGACAAATGGTTTAGGCAGATCTGTTGAGGAGCTAAGCTTAGATTTAGCCTATCTACTTGCTTTATGGGATGAAATAAACAACACAATTCCAAATGCAACATCACCATCTTTGATTTACAGAGACGATAAATTAATTGTAAGAGTTGTTAGAGATTATTTTAAAGAAGATATTGAAGAAATATTAATTGATGACAAAGAAATTTTTAATGAAGCTAAAGAATTTATTGAAGCTGTTATTCCAGATCATGCTGAAAAAGTTAAGTTTTATGATGAGGAGATACCTCTTTTCAATAGATATCAGATTGAATCTCAAATAGAGTTAGCTTTTCAAAGAGAAATATCATTAAACTCAGGCGGGTCCATTGTTATTGATCCAACTGAGGCCATGACAACAATTGACGTTAATTCTGCAAGATCTACAAAAGGTAAAGATATTGAAGAAACAGCTTTTAGAACAAATTTAGAAGCAGCAACAGAAGTTGCAAGACAATTAAGACTTAGAGATGTCGGTGGTCTAGTTGTAATAGATTTCATAGACATGATGAATGAAGATAATCAAAATAAAGTGGAGTCTTCATTTAGAAAGGCTGTATTCTCTGATAGGGCCAGAGTACAAGTATCAAATATATCTAGATTTGGTCTTTTAGAGATATCAAGACAAAGATTGCGTCCTTCATTAAATGAATCTTACGATATTGAACACGTATTGGTAAGAGGTCCAAGATCTCTTGGGCTTTCAATTCTTAGAATTGTTGGCGAAGATGCAGCAAAAGAAAATACTGGTGAAATACATGTTTATGTTCCAGCAGATGTTGCTAGCTATCTTTTGAATGAAAAAAGATATGACATTATAAGTATCGAAAAAACAAATAAAGTTAAAGTTCTAGTAATTGCTGATCCATATAAATCAAGGCCATATTACAAAGTCGTAAGAATAAAAAGCTCAGATGTTAAAAATACAGATTCTTATAAATTGACACCAGATAGTCCAGAACCTGATGTTAATTGGAGAGATTCTAATAATCAGTCAAAAACAATGAAACCATTAGTTGATGGTGTTAAACCACCGAAGATGCCTAAATCAAGAAAATCTGGCTTAATGAAATGGTTAAAGTCAATCACTGGTATAGAGGTTGAAGAGACCAAAAAGAAGAAAAGACCACAAAGAAAATATAGAAGAAAAAATAATACACAACGTGGTAAATCTAATAAAAGCTTTAAAAATAAGCCTAGTAATAAAGTAAATAAAAATAATAAAGCTTCATCTACTAATAAGACTAAAAATACAAACAAAAAAAATAATGACAAAAGAAACTTTAAATCTAAAGAATCAAAAAAACAGGAACCTAAAAAAGAATTACAAAATAAGACTAAAGAGCCTGCAATAAAGGAAATCGTTAAAGAAAAAAAACCAAAAAAAGATATTCCTCTTAGAGCTAAGAATGATCCTCGACAAAAGAATTAATTAATAAACCAGATAAACTCGTCGTTGGAGGAACATAAGGCAAATCATTGTATTTATACCAATTAGCTTCAACTATCTCAGTTTCGTCAACTTTAATTTCACCAGAATCGTATTCACAAGAAAATCCTAACATCAATTGAGAGGGAAATGGCCATGGTTGACTTCCATAATATTTAAGATTTTTAACTTTAATATTCACTTCTTCAAAAACTTCTCGTTTTACTGTTTCTTCCGCAGATTCTGATACTTCTACAAAACCTGCCAAAACACTGTACAGGCCTTCTGGAAATAAATTATTTCTGGCTAATAAGATTTCGTCACCCCTAGTTACCATAGCTAATACGCATGGTGCTATTGATGGATATATCATTGTAGATGTTGTTGGACAAACTAATGATTCTTCGTTTGTATCAAATTTATTTAATTCACCAGAATAGCCTGAATATTTATTGCTTCTTATCCAGTGTAATAATTGATTTGCCCTACCCATTAAAACAATATCTTCAGGTTCAGAAATTGCTAAAAGATGTCTAACATCATATTCAACAAGTGATTTATAACCAATATTTATATCATTTTCACAATTAGAAATATCAACAGCATAAATTTTGTTTTCTGATTCAGCTATTCCAATGACAATAGAATTATCAATATCAATATCTAAATAGTTGCTATCGAGTAAAAAAGTTTTTATTTCAGTTTCGTAAAATATTTTATTATTCTTAAAAAGAATAAATTTATTATTTTCTTTATCATTTATTTCTAAAAATCTTTTAAAATACATAACAAATAAGTTTAAAATGTCCTGATGTTCAATGAAGTCCAAAAATTATTTTTAGGTAATGCCCCAGGATGGTACAAGTCTACCATAATAGCCTTTCTTATAATTAACCCACCATTATTATTGATACTTAATTCTATGGGATTGGATGGAAATTTTATAATTGGATGGGTTTTTTTATTACAGTTTATCTTTACATTGGCTTTAGCTTTAAAGTGTTATCCACTCCAACCAGGAGGCCTGCTTGCATTGGAAGCAATTGTCATGGGTTTAACCTCAACAAAATCTGTATTTCATGAAATCGAAAATAACTTAGAAGTAATACTACTATTGGTTTTCATGGTAGCGGGTATTTATTTTATGAAGAACTTAATGTTAACAATATTTACTAAATTGTTATTAAGCATTCGTTCAAAAACATTACTATCACTTTTATTTTGTATTTCTGCTGCAGTTTTATCTGCTTTTTTAGATGCTCTTACAGTAACAGCAGTATTAATTGGAGTAACTATAGGCTTTTACAGAATTTATCATGCTGTAGCATCAGGTGGCTCATTTTCTGATGAATCGCATGATTACCATGCTAACTCGTCAATAAATACTTTGAAGCTAGAAGAATTAGAGGACTTCAAAGCTTTTCTTAGAGATCTAGTTATGCATGGTGCAGTTGGAACTGCTTTGGGTGGTGTTTGTACATTAGTTGGAGAACCACAAAATTTACTGATCGCTACCATTGCTGGTTGGGAGTTTGTTGAGTTCTTCCTAAGAATGGCTCCGATAACGATGCCTGTTTTTGTAGCAGGTATTTTTACATGTTTTATCATTGAGAAATTTTCTATCGCTGGTTTTGGCAACCAGCTACCACCTAACATAAGAGAAATCTTTAATGATTATTCAGTATACAGAGAGGAAAATATCACAGCTAAAGATAGAGCAGAACTTCTCGTAGAGTCTTTGGTTGCGGTTTTTCTTGTAATTGCTCTTGGATTACATTTGGCTGCTGTCGGTCTAATTGGATTAAGTGTGATAATTTTGCTAACTGCATTCAAAGGTATCACGGAAGAACATCATTTAGGTGAGGCATTTCACGAGGCCCTACCTTTTACAGCATTACTTGCGGTGTTTTTTGCAATTGTAAGTGTTATTCATGACCAACATCTTTTTTCTCCAGTAATTGATTATGTCTTATCACAGGATCCTTCAACTCAACCCTCACTATTCTTTGTTGCAAATGGTTTTCTTTCTGCAATAAGTGACAATGTATTTGTTGCAACAATTTATATCAATGAAGTCAAAAGTGCTTTTGATAGTGGAGTTATTACTGAAACACAGTTTAATAATCTTGCTATTGCAATTAATACTGGTACAAATATTCCTAGTGTTGCAACACCAAATGGTCAAGCTGCCTTTTTATTTTTATTAACATCTTCACTTGCACCACTAATTAATCTCTCCTATTTAAGAATGGTATATATGGCACTACCATACACAATAGTTTTATCAATCGTCGGGTACACAGCAATTAATTTATTTCTTTAATGAAAGCTTTGGATAGAAAGTTTTGCGTCGCTCCAATGATGCAATACACAGATATGCATGATCGTTTTTTATTGCGTTTAATATCAAAAAAAGTTTTTTTATATACCGAAATGATTGCAACAGGTTCATTGATATATGGTAAATGTTTTGATCAGTTAGAATTCAATGAAGAGGAACATCCTGTAGGTATTCAATTGGGCGGCTCCAACGTTTCGGATCTTGTTGAATGCTCAAAAAAATGTGAACAATTTGGTTATGACGAAATAAATCTTAATGTAGGATGTCCATCTGATCGAGTTCAAAAAGGAAAGTTTGGAGCATGTTTAATGCTTGAACCAAATTTAGTATCTGAATGCTTATCAAATATGCAAAATTCGGTAAGTATTCCAGTTTCTATTAAATGTAGGCTTGGAATTGATGATAATGAGGATTATGAATTTCTTTATAACTTTGTTTCAATCGTTAAACAATCAGGAATTAAAGTTTTTATAATACATGCCAGAAATGGAATTTTAAAAGGACTTAGCCCACGTCAAAATAGAAACATACCTCCTTTAAAGTATGATTATGTCTATAGGTTAAAAAATGACTTTCCTGATCTTGAGATAATAATAAATGGTGGAATTAAGAATCTTGATGATTCTTCACATCATTTAAATAAAGTTGATGGAGTTATGATTGGAAGAGCTGCATATGATAATCCATTTATGTTAAAAGATATTGAACCAAGGTTTTATAAACTTGACTCATCAATAAATTCAAAAAAAGAAGTACTTAATCTATATTTAGAATATGTTGAGAGACAAATTCAAAATGGTCACAATCTAAGCAGGATGATGAAGCATTTGTTTGGTTTATCTAGAGGAGACAAATATGCTAAGTCTTTTAGAGTAAAAATTTTGGAAGTCATTAGAGATAATAGTTTGAAAAATCATAAAAATGAACTTGAAGATCTTTTAGTCTATTAAAAAATCTTCCATGTCATCGATAAAATCATCTTGAACATCAATACCATCAGCAATTTCATAATTCATTGATTGAATATAGGCGTCTTTTACAAATGAATATTTGTCACCAGACAGTAACGATTCAACATCCAATAACCTCTCTCTTGTTTCAATTGCATCAATAGTTTTTAGGGCAATGTTTACATCGGCATCGGTCATATGAAATGTAACTGATGAAAAAGATGATACGGGCCTACTTCCAATTTTTGAGGCAACGTCAATAAACCCACCCAATCCAATTGTTGAATTTATTAAAAATCTTGAAAAATCATTTATAGATTTTTTTGGTTTGCCTTGAAGAAATTGATTAATAGAAGTTTCAACATCCTCAAGATTGTTAAAAAAGTTTGATACACCGATCTTAATTTTGGGCGGAAATTTTGAATATGTCCTAGCAATTGGCTTTAAAATATTTTCATCTAGCTTTTCATTAAATTCAAAAGTTTTTCTATTAAAGTTTTCATATGGGTCTCTTACCTCATCTGCTATTAAATAATTAAAAGAAAAGATAAGAGTAAATAAATATAAATATTTCACAATTAGCTAAGTATCTGACAAAATTCTTTTAGATATCTCCTCTGTTATTTCAGAATTATAATCTAAATTAAAATCATGTAGGTTTTTATCAAATTTATATGTACCAAGATGATTAATGTTATCAGAAATTAATATGCTGTTATTTTGATCTTTTACATTAAAAATATTGTTAGAAATATATCCAAAAATTTTTATATTTAGTTTTTTTAACATTGTTATAGTTTTTTGAAGATCTGAATTTGCCAATATATTAGGTGTTGTAATCAAAATAAATTCATCTATTAAAAGTTCATTAAAAATAGTTAGATATACATCGCCAGTGCCAGGAGGCATATCAATCAATAGATAATCCAATTCACCCCATTTTGTATCATGAACTAGCTTCTTAATAGCGCCACTTAACATAGGACCTCTCCATACAGCTGCATCTTCATAATTCATGATATTTCCCATAGATATAATCTTTATACCTTTCTTTGTAATCGGTATGATTTTTTTATCTACAATTTCATTTTTTGTATCCAGATTAAATAATATATTTTGATTAGGTCCATAAACGTCTGCATCCAATATACCTATTTTTTTATGCTTAGATAGGCTAAGTGCTAGAGATGCTGTAATTGAACTTTTGCCAACTCCGCCTTTAGCAGAACCGAATGCAATTATTTTTTTTATAGGCATATTAAGTAATATTTTCACATATAATACAGATAATAAATGGACAATTCTAAAAAAACTAAAAGAAAAATACTTGTCACTCAAGCTTTGCCTTATGCAAATGCACCACTGCACTTAGGACATATTCTTGAAGCTGTTCAAACAGATATTTGGACTAGATTTCAAAACTTTAATGGTAACGAATGCCTATTCTTTTGTGCTGATGATACTCATGGAACACCAGTTATGTTGAAAGCTAATGAAATGGGTATAAAGCCAGAAGAATTAATTTCTGATGTTTATAAAGACCATAAATCCTCATATGAACTTTATGGAATAAATTTTGCAAATTTTTACTCAACACATAGCGATGAAAATAGAGAATATTCAGAATATATATATGAATGCGCCAAAAATAATAATTTAATTTCTAAAGCAAATATTGAACAATACTATGACGAAAAAGAAGAAATGTTTCTTTCCGATAGGTTTATAAAAGGAACATGCCCAAAATGTGGTGCTGAAGATCAGTATGGTGACAATTGTGGTGTATGTGGAGCTTCTTACAACGTACTTGATGTTAAAAAACCAATATCGATTATCTCAAATACAGTTCCAATTAAGAAAGAAAGTGAGCATATATTTTTTGATCTACCTCAAAAGAATAAAATGCTTAAAGATTTTTTAAAAAATGTAGATCTTCAAGAATCAATTAAAAATAAGTTAAACGAATGGCTAAATGATGACTTAAAAAAATGGGATATTTCTCGAGATGCGCCCTATTTTGGTTTTGAAATACCTGGAGAAGAGAATAAATACTTTTATGTGTGGGTAGATGCACCTATAGGTTATTTAGCATCAATCTCTAACTGGGCAGAAAAAAATAAATTGAATATGCAAGATTTATGGTCAGAAAATTCTAAGTATGAGATTTATCATTTTATTGGAAAAGATATTGCTTATTTTCATGGATTATTTTGGCCAGCGTTATTGAGTGCTGCAAACCTCAAATTACCAAGTGGAATCAATGTTCATGGTTTTTTAACTATAAATGGTGAAAAAATGTCTAAGTCAAAAGGTACAGGTATATTAGCAAAAGAATTTGCTGAGATTACAAATCCTGAAACTTTGAGATATTACTTTGCAGCTAAACTTAATAACAAAGTTGAGGATATAGATTTAAACTTTGATGATTATGTTCAAAGGATAAATTCTGATTTAGTGGGCAAGTACTTAAACATTGCATCAAGATCTGCGTCATTCTTAAAGAAAAATAATAATATCTTATCAACAAATATTGATAACAATATTCTTGACAATTTAGCGTCTAAAAAAGATGAAGTTGTTTCCTTATATGAATCTAGAGAATACTCGAAATTAGTTAGAATTATTATGGATTTAGCTGATGATGTTAATAAATATATAAATGAGCAAACTCCATGGAAAAAAGAAATGGATGAAGCAGTTGATATAAGTTCAACTGCAATAAAAGCTTTTTATATTTTATCTTTATATCTTCATCCAATCATACCCAGTATTACCAATGAAGCATTTAAATTCTTAAATATTAAAAAAGTTTCAATTAATGACGTTGAAGAAGCAATAACAAAAATAAATGATTACAAACCATTGCTAAATAGACTTGAAAAAATAATAATTCCTGAGGAAGAAAATATGGATAATGTAAATTTAATTAATATTGATCAATTTTCAGCTGTTGATTTAAGAGTTGCTAAAATTATCAAGGCGGATGACGTTGAAGGAGCTGATAAGCTGCTTCAACTTACTTTAGATGTTGGAGATTTAGGAACAAGAAATGTATTTGCTGGAATTAAAAGTGCTTATAAACCTGAAGATCTTACTGATAAGTATATTGTTTTAGTCAATAATTTAGAGCCGAGAAAAATGAAATTTGGAATATCTGAGGGAATGGTGCTTGCCTCTAGTAATGATGAAGGTATTTATTTAGTTTCACCAGATGAAGGTGCAAAACCTGGGATGAAAGTAAGATAATGGTTAAAACTGACATAATTGTAATAGGCGCAGGTCCAGTTGGATTATTTACAGTCTTTGAAGCTGGATTACTTGGATTAAATTGTACGCTTATTGATAATCTTGATAAACCTGGGGGTCAATGTGCTGAGTTATATCCTGAAAAACCAATATATGATATTCCAGGTGTTCCATTTCAAACTGCTCAAGAACATGTTGACGCCCTATTAGAACAAATTAAGCCTTTTGACTATGAATTACATCTTTCGGAAAGGGTTGATTCAATTGAAGAAATTAAACATGAAGATGATAATTTTTGGAAGGTTAAAACAACTGAAGAAAAAGAATTTTTTTCAAAAAATATTTTTATTGCAGCTGGAGCTGGATCTTTTGAGCCAAGGAGACCTCCAAATATTGAAGACCCGGATAAGTTTCTTACAAATGGTGTTGAATATGCAGTTAGGTCTGTTGACAAATATAAAGATAAAAATATTTTTATATTTGGCGGCGGTGATTCAGCACTTGATTGGACAGTTGAATTATCTAAGATTGCAAAATCTATAAGCCTAGTTCACAGAAGAGATGCATTTAGAGGAGCACAACATACTGAGGAGCTCATGAGAAATTTAGTTAAAGAAAATAAGGTTAATTTACTTACTCCATATCTTATTGATTCAATTATTGGAGATAAAAAAGTAGATTCTATAACTTTAAAAAACTTTGAAACTAATGAAATTGAGTCTTATGAAGCAGATGAATTATTATTTCTTTTTGGTCTCAATAAAAAGCTTGGTCCAATACTTGATTGGAATATTGATTTAAACGGAAAAAAAATAAAAGTAAATACAGAAAACTATCAAACTTCAAAAGAAGGAATATTTGCTGTTGGAGATATCAATGACTATCCTGGAAAACTTGATTTAATTTTATCTGGATTTCATGAAACTACATTAGCAGTTCAAGAGGCCTACAAAAGGATCTATCCTGGAGAAAGAGTCCCTTTTGGTTACACAACTTCAAATTCAAAATTACAAGAAAAACTTGGTGTTAAAAAATAGATTTAGAAAATATCTTCCTGTAGTTGTAGATATTGAAACTGGGGGTTTTGATCCAGAAGTGAATGCAATTTTAGAGATTGCCATTACCCTCATTGAAGAAAAAGAGAATAAATTCGTACCTGGCGAAACATTTAGACATCATATTCAGCCTTTTGAAGGATCTATTGTTGAAAAGGAATCACTTGAATTTACAAAAATTAAGTTAGATCATCCATTAAGGAAAGCTGTTCTTGAAAAAGATGCTCTTCAAGATTTATTTAAAACTATTAACAAAGCGAGAAATAAATATGAATGCTCAAGAGCTATATTAGTTGGTCATAATGCACATTTTGACAAATCTTTTCTAGATGCATCTGTAATAAGGAATAACATAAAAAAAACTCCATTTCATAAGTTTTCTGTAATAGACACTGTTTCTTTAGGTGTCCTTGCAACAGGCCAAACTGTTCTTGCTAGAATATGCGAAAAGTTGTCAATTGAATACGATAATGATGAAGCTCATTCTGCTGCATATGATACTAAAGTGACAGCTGAAGTTTTCTGTAAAATTATTAATAATTTTGATTTTTAAGACTCTACTGAATCTATGAGTTTTTTTAACTCACCATTTTCATGCATTTGAGCAATAATATCAGCACCTCCTACAAGATTTCCCTTAATAAATACCTGTGGGAAGGTTGGCCAATCTGAAACTTTTGGCAATGCTGCTCTGACATCGTCATTTTCTAATACATCTACATAACTAAATTGTGATTCGCATTCAATCAATGTTTGAACAGTTCTCGCTGAAAAACCACATCTTGGTTCATATGGAGTACCTTTCATATAAATCAATATGTCATTCTCTTTAATTTGTTCTTTAAGTTTTTCTTCTATATCCATATTATTTCCTAATAATTTCTAAATATTTAGATATTGTTTCCTCAAAACCATAATGAAGAGAGTCTACTATAATTGCATGTCCTATAGATACCTCATTAATATTACCCATTTCAACTAAATAATGTAAGTTATTTAGATTTAAATCATGACCTGCATTGATTTTTAAATTTAAACTTATAGCATGATCAATAATTTTTTTTATTTCGTCTATTATAGATAAATTTTTATCATTTATAGCTTTAGCAAAAGCACCGGTATGAATTTCTATCAAATTAGCACCCATTTCAGCCGCATAGTCTACACCTTCAATATTATCAATAAATAAACTAATTTGGGCATCATTTGAGTTTTCTTTTAGTAAAAGTATCAAGTTTTTT
>LULE01000677.1_pt1 | contig 11123 bp, 10 predicted proteins | sample 728231 | NCBI WGS metagenome assembly LULE01 (sample SAMN03860297, study PRJNA289734) | marine metagenome | biome: seawater column; feature: ocean; material: water; isolation source: Red Sea water column Station 192 - depth 10m | place: Saudi Arabia: Red Sea | collected 2011-10-15 | depth 10 m | reverse complement strand
TCATTTTTTACTAAATTCATTATTTGATTAGATAAGCCTTTAGGTGAAACTAATCTGTTTTGAAGAAACCAAGATCTTTCGATTGAAATAGTGATTATTAGCACACTACAAGCCAATAATGGCCACATAAATGGTCCGCCAGCTGAAATAAATTCATTCATTAATAATACTCAATTTAGAATTTTCTATTTTATATACCCTATCAAATAATTTAGTAAACTCATTATCGTGAGTCGCTGTAATTAAAGCAACTCCATATTTTTTTGATATTTCAAAAATTAAGTTCTGAATATTGTTTGAATTTTCTATATCCAAATTTCCTGTAGGCTCATCTAAAAATAAAAAAATAGGATTATTTATAATAGCCCTAGCTAAGGCCGCTCTTTGTTTCTCACCTCCAGATAATCTCCAAGGTAAATGATCTTTTCTTTTGTAAATATCCAATGTTTTCATAAGATCTTTTGCAATAATCTTATTTGAGCTGTTAAAAGTATTTTTTAGCATTAAAGGCATAAAAATATTTTCTTCAACAGATAAATCATCAAGCAAATGATGAAATTGATAAACAAATCCAAAGTTTTCTAATCTAATCTTGCTAAGTTCGTTTTTTGAGAGTAATGAGAAATCTTTATCATCTAAAAAAATATTTCCTGAGGAAGGTTTATCTAATCCAGCAAGAATTTGCAATAAAGATGATTTTCCGGCACCAGAAACTCCCGTTATTGCAATAGTATCATTTTGTTCAATAGTTAAATTGATATTATTTAATACATTCAAGTTATCGTTACCAATACTAAAAGTTTTGCAAACATCATTACAGATTAATTTATTCATGCCTTAAAATCTCCACAGGATTAAGTCTTATAGCTCTAAAAGATGGAATCAAGGTAGATATAAGGCTAATTAAAAATGAAAAAAAACATATCAAAAATATTTGACCAAAATTTATGTAGTATGGGAAATAATTTATAAAATATGCCTCCAGAAGATTTCTATCAAGCATACTCTCAATTACAGAAATAAAATTGTTGAGGTTATATATCAAAAGAAAGCCTAATAATACGCCTACAAAAATACCTATTAAGGTTACTATTAATCCCTGTGTAAAAAATATTAAGACTATTTGTTTATTACTAGCTCCGAGGGTTAATAGAATACCAATCTCTCTTTCTTTTGATTTAACTGTCATTACTACAGTTGATAATACTAATATTGAGGCCACAGCAATAATTAAAAATAACATTAAACTTATTAATAATTTTTCAAATTTAATGGCTTCAAATAAAGTTCCGTGAGTATCTTTCCAAGATGAATATGTTAAATTGTTAGAATCAAGATTATTAAGAATGTTCTTAGTGATTATATCTGCACTGAATAGATTATCTGTTTTAAGCCTAATTCCGGTTGTTTGATTTGCCTTAAGATTTTTTATTTTTTGAGATGTTGAGTGTGAAATCAATGTAAGATATTGATCAATCTCAGTTTTCAATTCAAATATACCTACCACCTCAAGATTTACAGATCTAGGGTAAGAGCCAATAAGAGTTGTTCTTATATCTGAGGTAGTTATGTTAACTTCATCACCAATATAGGCACCAATTTGTGCAGCAAGTAAAGAGCCAATAATGATCGTATTATCTTCGTTAAGATCATTTAAATTTCCAACTAGCATATAGTCTGGAATTATTGACATATTTTTTTCTTTTAATGGATCAATTCCTATTAAAGAAACACCCCTAGTATCATATGAAGATGAAATTATTCCTTGAGTATCGATGTAAGTTGATGCCTCTAATATATTTGCATCTTTTTTAACTTGATTTATAAGGTCTTCATAGTCATCGATTGGTTCATCTGAACTAATAACTGAATGAGGAATAACTCCAAGAATCCTGTCCTCAAGTTCCTTTTCAAATCCATTCATAACCGAAGTAACAACAATTAAACTTGATATGCCAAAATATTTCCTTTATATGGTGGTCTTACTGCGTCAAAAAATTTATCTAATTTAAAGCTTACGTCCTTAAAATATGCACGTGGATTTGAGAAATTCTTAAAGCCATCAAATGATTTATATCTTCCCATTCCAGATGGTCCCACACCACCAAAAGATAAATCATTTTGCTGAAGATGGCTAATAACGTTATTAACTGTTACACCTCCAGAGGATGTATTATTTAGAACATTATCTTCCTCTTTTTTATCGGTTCCAAAGTAGTAGAGACCAAGAGGCCTATCTTTAGAATTTATTAATCTTGTTGCTTCATCAATTTCTTCATATTCGACAATTGGTAATATAGGCCCAAAAATTTCTTCTTGCATTATTTTCATATCATCTGTTGTATTAGTGACAATTGTGGGCGGTATTTTATAAAACTCTTGCTGAGAAAAATCTTCATTCGCTGGATTTATTTCATCGACATTTGCTCCCTTAGCAACTGCATCATCCAATAAATCTTTAAGTCTATCGAAATGCTTTTGATTAATTATTGATGTGTAATCTTCATTGTTCTTAATGTCTGGAAAGTATTCTGTAACTGCATCTTTTGTTTCTTTTATAAAGTCATCCTTTTTATCTTTATGAACAATGACATAATCAGGAGCTAAACAGATTTGTCCAGCATTCATTGTTTTACCAAACATTATTCTTTTTGCGGAGGTTTTTAAGTCAGCAGATTTACCAATAACAACTGGAGACTTACCACCAAGTTCAAGAGTGCACGGAACTAAGTTTTGAGATGCTGCGTTCATAACATGTTTTGCTACTTCACCTCCACCTGTATAAAGAAGATGATTAAAATTTAGTTTTGTAAAAGCTTCACCTACATCAGGTCCCCCTAAGAAAGTTGCAAATTCATTTTGATCAAATGTTTTATCACATAGATCTTTCAAAAGAGCTGATGTAACTGGAGTATGCTCGCTAGGCTTATGCATCACCTGATTACCTGCAGCAAAAATCGATACCAGTGGTACAAATGTTAAATTTACAGGAAAGTTCCACGGCGAAATCATACCAACAGTGCCAAGTGGCTCGTATTTTACGTATGATTTAGCTCCTAATAAACCAAAAGGAAAGTTTGACGATTTTTTTTCTGGTTTACTCCATTTTTTTACATTTTTAATTGCTAAATTTATTGCAGGCATTATTCCATACACATCAGATAACATTGATGCATTATTTGACCTATTTCCAAAATCAGTATTTAAAGCATCAACAAAATCATATCTATTATCCATTATTAAGGACTTCAATCTCTGCAATCTATCTATGCGTAATTCAACAGAAGGTGATCCATTTTTTATAAAAAAATCTTTTTGTTCATTCAGAACTTTATTCATTTCTTCAAAACTACTCATAATTAAACTCCTATTAGGCTCTATCTGCCTTATCTTTATTATTTGCTTCTCTAATCAATTTTCTCATATTTTCCCAATCGTCGTCAGATAATTTATCTAATTGAGAGAAAGTTCCACCACCTGTAAGATATTGTGCGCCATCTATACCAATTGTTTGACCAGTTAAATAATCACATCCATCTGCCATAAGGAAAGTAGCTAGGTTTTGCAATTCAATCATCTCACCAACCCGTCCAAGAGGAACAGTACTCATCATTTCATCATCATCATTATTTCCTGGATTAAGCCTCTCCCAAGCTCCTTTTGTTGGAAATGGACCAGGAGCAATTCCATTTACTTTAATACCATATTTGCCCCACTCTGCTGCTAGGGATTTTGTCATTGCATTTATACCAGATTTTGACATTGCTGATGGAACAACATATGGAGAACCTGTCCAAACCCATGTTGTTAAAATATTAATAATTGAGCCTTTTGATGATGATTCAATCCATCGTCTTCCAACTGAATGTGTCATATAAAAAGTACCATGAAATACAATATTTGCTATCGCATCAAATCCTTTATGAGATAAATCTTTAGTAGGTGAAATAAAATTTCCAGCAGCATTGTTTACTAAACCGTCTAGAGAACCTTCATCAAAAATTGATTGAACATAATCATCTACATCTTTGGAAGCCCTAATATCAAGAGTTTGATAATTTACTTTTACTGGGTATTTCTCAGTAATTTCATCAGCTGTTTCTTTTAGAACATTTTCTCTTCTTCCACATATATATAAATCAGCTCCATGTTCAGCAAAATGGCCAGCCATTTCTTTGCCAAGGCCAGTTCCACCACCAGTAATTAAAATTCTTTTATTTTGTAATAAATCTTTCTTAAACATCTATCAATTCCCTATTTAATAATATCAATGATAGCATCTGCCCATAAATCTGAATAATTTAGTGACTCAACATAATCTAGATTTTCTCCACCGGATTCTTCAAATAATTCTTTATATTCATCGCCAATCTCAATAATTGTTTCTAAACAATCCGCAGTAAATGCAGGTGAGAATACTAAAACATTTTTTTTATTTTCTTTAGGAAGTGACTCTAAAACCTCATCACTGAATGGGCTTAGCCATTTATTTGTTAGACGAGACTGATAGGTAACTATATATTTTTCTTCAGGTATATTTAATTTTCTGGCTAAGATCTTTGTTGTTTCATATGTTGTAGCTTTGTAACAAAACTTGTTATCTTCAGTGACTTCCACCTCACAATTATGGTCTGCACACATAGAATCTGGGTATACATTGTCTACATGACTATTTGGGATTCCGTGGTAACTAAATATGATCTTGTCATATGTGTCAATTTTAAATTTTGATGCCTTATCAATCCATGCATCAATAAATTTATCATTATCATAAAATTGATTAATAAATTTTATTTTGGGTACAACCCAACGCTTAGACAGTATTCTCGAAACTTCTTCATACACAGATCCAGTTGTAGCAGCGGCATAATGAGGAAAAAGCGGTAGAATTATTAGTTCATCTGGATTTTTTCTCAAAATGTCATCTATTACTTTTTCAATAGATGGATTTTGGTATCGCATGGCGAAATGTACATCATAATCAGGTAACTTAGAATTAACTTTTTTTGCAAGCTCTTTCGTATTGTAAAGTAATGGTGAACCGGTTTCTGAATCCCATACCTCTTTGTAAATCTTTGTAGATGAAAATGAGCGAGTTGGACAGATAATAAAATTAACTAAAATATATCTTAATACAGGATTGATATTTATGACTCTTTCATCCATCAGGAACTGTCTAAGGTATTTAAAAACACTAAAGTAAGTGGGTTTATCAGGTGTTCCTAAATTTATTAATAATAACGATTTACTCATAATCTTTTGTTTTTCTTATCATTGGATTAGATATTATAAATAGTATTAATCCAATACATAAGAATGAACTGAAATAATACAAGTAAGATGGATTAATTGCATATATTGGCATAGCAATGAAAGGAGTTGTCATGTGTCCAATGGGAATAACTGAACCCAGGTAACCTGCAGCAGATCCTTGATTTTCAGGTGTTTGCGCCAATGAAAGTGATGAAGATAATGCAGGTCTGGTCATACCAAATCCAAAACCTAAAACAATTACAGATAAATAGTAAATTGATATTGTTGGATAAAATGCCATTGTAAAATAAGAAAACACAAGCAATATAGTGCCTATAAGCAAAAGATAGTAGTTATTTAGAGGAAAAGCGTCTGTAAATATATATTGGCTAAAAATAGTTGATATTGATAATAATCCAAAAGTCATACTTATCAGAGTCGGTAAGTTATCTAAGTCTCCAAAAAAATCAGTAATATAAAAACCAATCGATTGAAGTAATGATGATTGGCATAAACTTAACACAGCTGCAAAAAATAAAAATGGAAGAATGGATTTCGAATTCCATTTTATCTTCGATGACATTTCAGATTTAATATCAGTTCTTTTTGGTGAATCTAGATTTTTATATATTCCGATAGCCGCTATCAAAGCACACAAAGAAAATACATAAAAAGGTGTTTCATTTGTTATTAAAAACAAAAAACCACCTATCAATGGTCCTACAACAGTGCCTAAAAGAAAGCTTGATTCTAGTCTTGCAAATTTAACTGTTCTTTTTTCTTTTGGAGTAGTATCAGCAACATATGCAAATGATGCTGGTCTTGTTGCAGAACCAACTAATCCATTAATTAATCTCCCCAAGACTAATGCAGGAAATAAGAGACTTAAATTAAGTAAATTTTGTTCAACTAAAAATAATGGAGTGATTAATGCAATTAATGAAATCCCATATCCAAGCAATCCAAGTATTGCTATATTTCTTCTTCCATATTTGTCACTTGCTCTCCCCCAAAATGCACTAGTTAATGCCCACGCTACTGCAGAGATAGCAAAAATTGATGAAGTCTGAATTTCTGTTAAACCTAAATCTCTTGCTAAAGGCGGGACTAAAACAAAAACAAAGGATTGGCCAAGCCCAACAGTAAATAGGCCAAATTTTAACCATGAGGCTCCTGATAAAGACATTAAGATATTTTAGTTATGCCAATGACTTCTTTAATTTGAGAAATTTTGTTTTTTGCAATATATCTTGCCTTCTTTGCTCCATCACTCAGTAAGTCATTTATATAATCATTGTCTTCTTTAAGTTCTTCAAATCTTGATCTTATAGGTTCAAGTTCGTTATTTATTGAATTAAATAGCATTTCTTTAGCCTCACCCCAAGCTATGCCATCATCATATGCTTTTTGTATTGATTTAATCTCTGAATCATCAACAAAATTCTTAAACAAGCTAAAAATAGTACAATCTGATGAATCCTTTGGCTCTCCAGGTTCCAAAGAATTTGTAACTATTTTCATAACCGATTTCTTTAATATCTTTTCACTTTCTAAAAGAGGTATAACATTTCCATAAGATTTACTCATTTTTCGTCCATCTAATCCTGGAACTATATTTTCTTTATCCTGAATAATTGGATCCGGTATTGTTAGGATTGGTTGATATAAATGATTGAATCTTGCAGCAATATCTCTTGTCATTTCTAGATGCTGAACTTGATCCGAACCAACTGGTACATGGGTTGAATCAAACATAAGGATATCTGCAGCCATTAGTATTGGATATGAAAATAATCCCATTGTGATACCTTTATCAGGATCATTTTCATTTACAGACGTTGCCGCTTTATAAGCATGAGCCCTATTCATTAAACCTTTAGCAGTTACACAGTTTAAAATCCAGCACAATTCAATTATTTCTGGAACATCAGATTGTTTATAAAAATATGATTTATTTGGATCTAATCCTGAAGATAACCATGCCAATGCAACATTTTTTACAGAATTTTTTATAGAATCTGAGTCCTGATTCTTAATAATCGAGTGATAATCTGCTAAGAAAAAGAAAGATTCATCAGAATCTTTTGTCATCTCTATTGCAGGACGAATCGCACCGATGTAATTGCCAATGTGAGGTGTGCCAGTTGTAGTAATTCCTGTTAGAATTCGTTTTTTCATCTAGTATAATTATAAACATCATATATAGATATTGTGGAAACTAATCAACATTTATTTAAGGAATTGGAAGCAGCTGAAAAATTATTTTCTGACGGCTCAATAAAAAATGCTCAAAAGATACTAAGAAATGTTCTTAAAGAATCAAAAACCTTAGATAAAATACCCAACAAATTAAGACATAAAATTAACGCAGCTATTAGCAAATCAAGATATTTTGATGAAATATCATCTTTTGCTACAAACCCTAAAAGAAATGAGCTAATTAAAAAGTTAGATGATTTAATTAAGAATCCTAATAAAAACCTAAGAAAACATGCTCATAATATTCATGAAATACAGACACAATGGCAAGTATTGGATCTATCAAGCAAGCCAGCATCTAAATCACAATGGCTGAATTTCAATGATCTCACCAAAAAAGCATGGGAACCTTGTAAAGAGTATTTTGATGAAATGAAACAAATAAAAATCAAAAATGCTTTAAGTAGAAATGAGATTATTAACAATATCAATGAGTTTGTTAACAATAATTCAAATAAATGGCCTAATTCTAAAAGTCTAATCATATTTCTTCAAAAAACTTTTAAAGAGTGGCAAAAATATGCTCCAGTTTTAGAAGAGGACCTAGATAAACTCAAAAAATTATATTTTGATGCTAGAAAACCAATAAATGAAGAAATAAGGCGTCAAGAGAATGAAAATAAAGAAAAAAAGACATTGCTTATTAAGAAAGTTGCTGATATTTCAAATGATGACAACGAAAAAAATATTAATGAATTTATTAAACTTAAGGATGAGTGGTCAAATATTGGTTCTGCTGGAAAGAAAAATGAGAAGAAAATGTGGGATGAGTTTAATAATAGTGCCAATAGATTTTTCTATGAGAGAAAACAAAAGCAGAAAGATGAAATAAATAAAATATGTGAATTAAATAAGAAATTAAATAATGATGAGATTTCTGTATCAGAAGTTAAATCGGCCTTAAATGAAATTGCAGATGCTAAAAATACTAAAGAATTTAAAAATATTATCAAAGATATCAAATCAAAAATTAATAGTATTTATATCGCCAAAAAGAAAGATAAGTTTGATGCCTACGCTAATATATATGATGTTCTTTTGGGTAAAATTGAAGTTGATAAAGCACCGTCAAATTTCGTAAATATTATACAAAAATCACTTGATAATACTGAATCAAATATCGATGAATTAAATTATGCATGTATAAAACTGGAAGTTTTGGCAGGAATTGACTCTTTAAAAAAAGATCAAATTATTAGAAAGAATATTCAGCTAGAGATGTTAAGTAATAAATTTAATAAAAATAATAATTTAACTACAAATGATATGGATTCATTGATAAGTCATTTTATAGCTAATTTTTCAAAAAATGATTCAAAAACTATCCACTCAAATATTTGGAAAAGAATAATAAAATGCGTTGATAAATTAATTTCTTGAGTTGAGTGATTCAATAATCTCTTTGTGTCTAATAGCAGATAGAGAATAAAAACTAAATATAATTAAAGGAACAAGCATTAACAGTGTCGTTATAGGTCCTTGAACAAATGCAAGTGTATAAGCCTGTTCTGCCGTATGATTTGATCTATCAAAATTTATGAAATTCAAGACTAGGCCTGCAAAAAATGACCCCAGACCAGTATTTAACTTTTGCATAAATCCAACAGTTGCAAATAATATACCTTCTTGTCTTTTTCCACTATCTAATTCGACCTCATCTGCAATATCTCCAACCATTGAGTCGCGAACCATATTTCCAATAATATTAAAAGTTATAAGAATTATTAAAAATGAACTAATGAACATAACTAATTCATATGAGCCTTTTGAAGGAGTTAAACCAAGGTTATAAAAAATAAATGCTGCAGGAGCAAATATTCCAACAGCAGATATTGAGATCATAACAATAGTCCTCTTATCAAATAAATTAACTAATTTTGGAGTTAAATATAAAGCTAATAAAGTTCCAAAAAGATAGATAGGTAAAAAATATTTGATTTGAGTTGCTTCAAATTCCCAAAAATATGTATTAACAAAAAGTGTTAAAGTGTTTGCCAAGCCCCAAGATAAAGATAAAAACAAATTACCAAAGAAAAATATCAAAAAAGATTTATTTCCAATAGCTACTCTTAGTTCTTTAAAAATATCAGTTAAAGTAATATTACCTGTCCATTTTGATAAAGACTTTATTTCATCTTTAGTGCTATATGAAGAGTAAAGGACACTTATGATCATCACAATTGCGCCAGTTAATGCAAACGGAAACCAGACATCAGGATTTAACTGTCCTTGAGGATATTCTGGAGTTGAAGCAAAAAAGATACCATATCCCAAAAAAGCATTACTTAATCCAGCAATCCAACCAAACGCCTCTCTCCAGGACATTAGAATAGTTCGTTCTTGATAATCTTTTGTAACTTCTCCCCCAAATGCTCGATGAGGTATATCAAATAATGTCATTCCAAGTCTTGTTAATACAGTAAATACTGTCATCCAAAGGAAAAGATCAGTTTGAGACATATCCCAACCTTGTCTTGGAGCAAATAGAAATATATATCCTAAAGACATTGGTATAAATGAAATGAACATGTATGGATGCCTTCGTCCTAATGATGAATTTGTTCTGTCTGATATTGTTCCCATAAGTGGATCACTTACAGCGTCAATACATAAAGCAATAAATATTGCAGATCCAGCTAAGCCAGGATTCAGTCCAATAATATTGCTATAAAAAAATAATAAGAAAAAAGTAAAAGTGTCAGTTTTAACACCATTAGCAACAGCGCCAATAGAATAGTTAACTTTAAATTTATTAGATAACATTTTTCAGTAGGATTAATTTTTTAAATGCTTTAAGAGGTCTTGTTTAAATTGGTCAAATACAGGTGGCTCTATTAAATGTCTCATATCAGATATTACTATTAATTTACTATCTTTAATGAGTTTGTTAGTTTTATATGCATTTTTAACCTTAATTAATGGATCCTCTTTACCATGAATAATTAAAGTTGGTGCCTTAATTGATTTAACCTTATCAAGTCTATTTTCTGATCCAAGAATTGCTGTTAGCTGTCTGCCAAAACCAGTATCATCTTTTCCACCTCTTTTAACAGCACTTACAACATTTTGATAAAATTCATCTGTATTTAGATCTACTCCCTGATATCCTATTTCAGAAAATATCTTTCTAGTTCTGTTGACTCTTTGATCAATGGTTGAGCTTGGATTTTTTGTCCTGTCCATTAATAATTTTCTAACCTTTCGTGTTGGTCCATTTAACGGGGATGGAGTTGAGGCAGTTGATGCTATTAATGTGAATGTTTTTGTTCTATCTGAGTATGATGATGCGATTATTTGAGCAATCATTCCTCCCATTGAAATACCTAATACGTGTGCCTGCAAAATATTGAGATCATCTAAAACTGCAACTGCGTCATTTGCCATATCATCAATGGTATATTCGGATTTAATAGGAAGTCTTAAATAATATCTAATATAGCTTCTGAGAATTGTGTTTCCTCTTTTTTCGTCACTAAAAGAGTCACTAACAACTCTAGTTGAAAGACCAGTATCTCTATTATCAAATACGATTGGTCTAAAATTATTAATGGACAGGACAAAAAATCCAAGCTCAACCATTGATCAAAGAGTCAACAGAACTAGAAAGATAT
>LULE01001454.1_pt1 | contig 11124 bp, 11 predicted proteins | sample 728231 | NCBI WGS metagenome assembly LULE01 (sample SAMN03860297, study PRJNA289734) | marine metagenome | biome: seawater column; feature: ocean; material: water; isolation source: Red Sea water column Station 192 - depth 10m | place: Saudi Arabia: Red Sea | collected 2011-10-15 | depth 10 m | reverse complement strand
AGTACCATTTCTCATCCATTCAACTACGCTGTCAGGTTGGTCAAGGCAAAGATCTGATCCTATGCCAATTTTACTAGCATCCATAATCTCTGCAGTCTTCGCAACCATTTCACAAAAACTATCAAGACTACAATTGCTATTATCTCTTAAGTGATGTGGATACAAAGATAAACCCAGCATTCCTCCGCTATCACTTAGCATCTTAAGTAAATCTGAGGACTTATTTCTTTTTGCAGCGTGCCAAAAAGAAGGGTTTGCATGTGTAATCGCAATTGGTTTTTCACTTATTTCAATTGCATCCATGGTGCTTTTTTCTGCAGAATGAGACATATCAACAACGATACCTACCCTATTCATTTCTTTTATTGCTTCTCTTCCAAAATTTGTCACTCCACTATCAATTTTTTCATAGCAACCGGTAGCAAGAAGAGATTGGTTGTTATAAGTTAGCTGCATAAATCTGCATCCAAGTTGATGAACTTTTTCAACCAAACCTATGTCATCTTCAATTGGTGAACAATTTTGAAAACCAAAAAATATTGCAGTTTTGTTTTCAAGCTTTGCTTTTTCAATATCTTTAAAATCTTTTCCCAGAAATATAAGATCAGAATTTGCTTCAAAAATTTTTTCCCACTTATTTAATTCTATTAGTAGTTCATCATAATCTTCATGATAAACTATTGTTACATGAACTGCATCTAAACCTGCGGCTCTATTTATTTCAAAAATTTTTCTAGACCAATTGCAATATTGCAAATTATCGATTTTAAAATTCATAACGAAATAAGATTAATCAATCTAAATTGAAATACTATTAATTTTATTGAAATTTTTGATTAATTTTGAAATAAACAATAAAGCCATTTTCATGAAAAAAAATACTAACAAAAAAGTTTCAATAGTTATGGGTAGTCAATCAGACTACAAAACTATGCAATTAGCAGAAAAAACTCTTAAACAATTAGGTGTCTCGTTTGAAACTAAAATTGTTTCTGCTCATCGTACCCCAAAGAGAATGTACGATTTTGCATTAAAGGCAGAAAAAAATAATATTGGGGTAATTATTGCTGGAGCTGGTGGATCAGCACATTTGCCGGGAATGATTTCTGCATTAACTCAAATTCCAGTTTTGGGTGTACCGATTGAAAGTAAAAAATTAAAAGGTTTAGATAGTTTGCTTTCGATTGCTCAAATGCCAAAAGGGATTCCTGTCGGTACTTTAGCAATTGGAGAAGATGGTGCTATTAATGCTGCATTACTTGCAGCTGAAATAATGGCTATTAATAATTCTTCGATCAAAAATAAGTTAAAAAGTTGGAGATCAAACCAAACTAAATCTGTTAAAAGAGCTCCAAAATAAAATGTCTAATATTACTCTTGGGATTATTGGTGGCGGCCAATTAGGAAGTATGCTTGCAATTGCTGCAAAAAAATTAGGGATAAAGATAATAATTTTTTGTGATGATTTGGAAGCACCCGCTCAAAATTTATAAAGAAAAAATAAATGAATTTGTAAACAAAGTTGATATCGTAACTTATGAATTCGAAAACATTCCATATGAAACATTAAATGATATCAACAAGTTAAAACCAGTTTTACCAAAACCTTCGGTAAATAGATTAATTCAACATAGGTTAGCAGAAAAAGATTTTGTAAATAAATTAAATATAAGAACAACTAGATACGTCTCAGTTGAAAATCAATCTGATATTGATGTCCTTGAAGATTTTTTACCAGGTATAATTAAAACTACAACATTAGGTTATGACGGTAAAGGGCAACACCCTGTCTCATCATCAGAAGAATTAAAAAATCTTAAATTAGATTTATCAAGAGGATATATTTTAGAAAAATTGGTCAAACTTAAAAAAGAGATATCAATTATCATAACTAGGTTTAGTAATAATAAATATGAAATCTATGAACCTATAGAAAATACCCATGAAGATCAGATCTTAAAACATTCTAAAATACCTGCAGATATAAATGAAAAAATATTTAATCAATCTAAAGATTGGGCAATTCTTATTGCTGAAGAACTTAAATATGTCGGTACTCTATGTGTAGAATTTTTTATAGATAGAAATGATAATCTTTATGTAAATGAAATTGCTCCAAGGGTTCATAATTCTGGACATTTAACAATTAATGCTTTTAATGTAAGTCAATTTGAAAATCACAATTCTCCAAAACTTAAAGATAATGAATTCTTTTTTGATTATTTAAAAAAAGAAATTAAAGATAAAAGAAAAATGGGTCATATCACTATTCTGGAATAATATGTTAAAATCAATTGAGGGAAATTTTGATGATCCAGAAGTTCACAAACTTTTAACTAAGCATTTTGTTGAGCTTAGAGCTGCCTCACCTGAGGGAAGTGCTCATGTTTTAGACATCCCTGGTCTTAAAGTTCCATCGATTAAATTCTGGAGTTTATATAACAACGATCAATTAATGGGATGTGGTGCATTAAAATTTTTAGATAAAGGACACGGAGAATTCAAATCAATCAGAATTCATGATAATTTTAGAAAAAAAGGACACGGTATTATTGTTATTAATCATCTAATAAGTGAGGCAAAAAAATTAGATATTAAAAGATTAAGTATTGAAACAGGTGCTGGAGATTTTTTTATTCCTGCTAGAAAACTCTTTAAATCTTGTGGTTTTGAGCCTTGTGAACCTTTTGCTCATTATAAAGAAGATATTAATTCTGTTTATTTGTCTAAATTGATTGCTACAGATTGACAATAAATTTAATTAATTTAGTTAACTTAAAAACTGCATAATTTCACACTTCCTATTGGCTGAAAAAAATTTATTTTTTGATAAATAATTTTATTCAGCCAGTACCAAATCTTATAAAAAACAACTTTTAGTCAAAAAATTTAATTATATAAGTTGTATTTAAAATAATAAATAATTTATGATCGGAATTTTAGGTGGAATGGGTACTCAAGCTGGTCTTGATTTTTGCAATAAGCTTGCGGTATTAAACAGAGGTAAAATTGATCAAGAGTATCCTTTATTTGTTTTGTATAACAAATCAAATATTCCTGGAAGACCAGAGTCTATAGGTACTCAAACAAAAAACTTATCAAATCTAAATACAAACAAATCCAATAAAACAAAATATAATAAAGTTTTAAAGAGTCTTCTTGAAGGTTGTAAGTTATTAGAAAAGAATAAATGTAAATTTATTGTTATCCCATGTAATACAGCTCATTACTGGTTTGATGATCTACAAAAAAAAATCAATATTCCAATTATAAATATGCCAAAAGAAGTTTTTAAATTTACAAAAAGGAACTGTAAAAAAAATTCAAAAGTTGGTTTATTGGCCACTGAGGGTACTTTAAAAACTGGAGTGTATAATAAATTTTTTGATCAGAGCTATCAATTAGTTAACCCATCTGAAAATCTTCAAAAAAATTCAGTAAATAAAGCAATCAAATTTGTAAAAATGGGTAATGTTAGAGCTGCTGAGAAAGCTATTAAACCAGCTATAAAATATTTGCTGAAAATGAAATGTAAAAAAATAATTTTAGGTTGTACTGAATTACCAATTGCAATATTTGCCTTTAAGTCATTTAAGAATATTAAATCTTCAAAAATATTTTTGGATCCAAATTTAATTCTTGCTCACTCTGCAATGCAGAAGCATAAAAGATAAGCCGTGACATCTAAAATTGATAAGCCCTACGTTTTAAGAGTTGCTGAACTAATATATTCTAAAATAATTGAGATAAAAAACGAAAATCCTGAAGTTAATAACATCCAAGCATTTGAGATTTTCATGACAACAAAAGATTATGATTTTATTAGCTCAGGAGAATTTCATGAAAATTGGATATCAGAATTAAAAGATAACGATTTTATTGATAAAATTACTGGTAAGAAGATTAATAAAGAAACATTAAGACTTTTAGATATTCAAAAAGATTCTATGGTTAAATTTTTGCTTAAAATACCAAAATTATACTACACAAAAACCCATTTCCCTTTGGAATTATCTCAAAGAGCCTTTAATCATCTTTGGAGAGTTTGTGAAAGTTATGAAATGTGGTGCAAAGAAACTAAGCAAAAAAATTTGATTAAATTAAATTTAATTGATTAAATTTAAATTTATTAATTATAGTGATTAAAGTATTCCCATTTATATTTATTTTACTTTGGTCGTCCGCATTTATAACTACAAAACCAATCATTGATTATAGCGATCCTTTTGCTGCATTAGCCTTTCGATTTGCACTCGTAGCATTTGGTTTTTTAATTTTTTCTATCTACTCAAGTCAGAAAATAATTGTAAGTAAGAAAAATTTTTTACAATCTTTTTTCAGTGGAGTTCTTTTTCATGGATTTTATTTAGGAGGTGTTTTTTATTCAATTTCTATTGGAATGCCTACTGGCCTTGCTGCTTTAATTGTAACTCTTCAGCCAATACTAACTAACGCATTAAGTGGACCAATACTTAAAGAGAAGGTTTCTATTAAACAATGGATAGGTGTTTTATTGGGATTTGTTGGAGCATCATTGGTTCTCGGTTTTGAAATTGGGTCAAAAATTCCAACTGCTGGATTAATTGCAACCATTATAGCTTTGATAGCAATAACAAGTTCAACTCTTTGGCAAAAAACATTAAGCAACAACCTACCTTTATCAGTAAGTAATATGAACCAAGCACTTGGAGGTTTTTCATTTCATTTATTAATTATAATTTTTTTTGCTGATCCTTACATTGAATTTTCAAAAACATTTATAATTGCAATGAGTCATCAAATTTTTTTAGTGTCCTTTGGAGCATTCACAATACTTATGTTCTTAATTAAAAAAAATTCTGCAAGTAAAACAGTTTCGATATTTTTTTTAATTCCTCCCACATCTGCGTTCATGGCGTGGTTATTTTTAAATGAGAAATTATCTAATTTAGATCTTTTAGGATTTTTTATAGCTACTATTGGTGTTTATATTGCAACTAGAGATAAATAATTACTTTGCAATATATCCGAACTCTAATGATGCATCTGTTATTGAGTGATAAAGAGATTCACCAAAACTTCTTAATCCAAATATTCTAAATTTATCTGGATCATCATCAAGCATATCAATAGTTACTGACATTCCGTTATAAGTAGAATTTAAACATTGATTTTTTTCTAGCTCACCAAAATTAAATGGGCATCCTTTTTTTAAAACTTCCTTAGCCTCCTTACCTTCAATTTCAATTATTGCTTTTGAATGAGATATGTCTGTTATTGCAAATTCATTATCATTAAATTTTTGCTCTATTTCATTTAAAGTGTCCTTTTTCCTAGAAACTAAAATCCAATTTTTTGGACCGTTCCAAAGTATTCTCGTGTTATCATTGAAGCTAACTAAAGATGGATTGTCCCTTAAATTTAAGCCATCTATCTGCATGTTGTCTAATGATGAGTTTGAACTTTTATACTGAACTATCTGTACTATTAATAAATTAGTAGTTTCAGATATTGAGAGTAAATTATCATCATCTTTACCTTACTTTGTTTTTTAATGGAGACATTACAAATAATTTTTCTCCAATCATGTTTTTTCCATCTTTTAATATTGCTAATGAAAATGGATTGTCATGCTCAACACTCCAACAAGAAGCTGAGATATGACCTAATTTTTTATTTGGTAAAGGAGCATTAGCGTCTTTAACTAAATGTGAACCTTCTGGTATACTAGTTTTTTTATCCAATGGAACAACACCTACAATTCGCTGTCTATCTTCAGCTACAAAAGCTGATCTCTGTAGTGATCTTTTTCCAATAAAATCTTTCTTTTTACTCAATAGCCCTTCTAAAGCATTGTCGTAAGGAATTGTTCTTCCATCTAATTCAGAACCTGCAACATGTCCCATTTCAATTCTAAGTGTAGACAATGCTTCAGTTCCATATGGTTGAATTTGAAACTCTTCTCCAAGTTCAATTATTTTTTCCCACATAAATCTTCCGTTATCAGACTCTACATTAACTTCGTAAGCTAATTCACCTGAGAATGAAATTCTGAATATTCTTGCTTTAACACCAAATAAATCGCCTTCTACATATCCCATAAATGGAAGACCTTCATTGGATACATCTGTTTTAGGAAACAATTTCTGTAATAAATCTCTTGATTTAGGACCAGCTATGGCAGCTCCTGCCCATTGCTCTGTTGTTGAAACTACATTTACATTAAGTTCAGGCCAAACAAGTTGCAAATAATACTCTAAATGCGAAAGCACATTAGCTGCTTGAGCAGTAGTTGTTGTCATGTGATAGTGATTTTCTGAAATTCTGGTAGTTGTACCATCATCCATCACTATTCCATCTTCTCTTAACATCACCCCATATCTTGCTTTTCCAACAGGTAACTTCAACCATGCATTTGTGTATACTCTGTTTAAAAATTCTGCAGCATCAGGACCCTTAACGTCGATCTTACCAAGTGTTGTTACATCACAAACACCAACGTTTGTCCTTACATTTTTCGCTTCTCTTTTTGAAGCTTCGAACAAAGTTTCATTTCCTCTTTTATAGTATCTTGGTCTTAACCAAACTCCTGCATCAACAAAAACAGCGTTATGCTCTTCATGCCAATTGTGGATTGGAGATTTTCTTGTTGGTTTTGAGTGTTTTCCTACTTCTCTACCAACAATAGCACCTATGGAAATAGGTGTATAAGGAGGTCTAAAAGTAGTGTGGCCAACGGACGGAACAACTTTATTTTCAATCTCAGAAACTAATTGTAATCCATTTAAATTACTTGTTTTTCCTTGGTCTGTTGCCATACCTAGAGTGGTATATCTTTTTACATGTTCGATTGATCTATAACCCTCTCTTAATGCAATCTCTACGTCAGAAACGGCAACATCATTTTGGAAATCTAAAAATCTTTTATAACTTTTACCTTTTGGTAATGGAACACACCAAAATTTATCATGTTTAGAATATTTTTTTTCAACTACATTTGGAATAGATATTTCATTATCTTGCTCAGTAATTTTTTTTGATAATTCTTTTCCTTTTTCAAAGGATGTTTTTAAAGTTTCTTCTAGTGTAAATACACCATTAGCAGCTCCCAAAGTTGTTTCATTTTGTTTTGAAACTCCTGGAACAAACGCGTCTATCTCTTCATTAAATTTAGTTTTATTTCCTGATTGTGATGCCAAATGAATTGTAGGTGTCCAAAATCCAGAAACACATATACAATCACAAACTATATTTTCTATTTTGCCAAGTGTTTTCTTGTCTTCAGAAATAGTTGCTACATCAGCTGATTTTACTTTTTTATAACCTTGTGCTGCAACTACTACATATGAATTTTTAATATTAATTCCTAAATTTTTTGCTTCATCAATAATTTCTGATTGTGGATTTGATCTTGAATCTAAAACTATAGGCTCAACTCCATGTTTTTTAAATTCAATTGCAGTTTCATAGCCACTATCATTGTTTGTAAATACTAAAGGTTTTTTTCCAACCAAGACACCATAAACTTTTAAATATTCTTTAGCTGCAGATGAAAGCATTACACCAGGAGTATCATTGTTTCCAAAAACAATTGGTCTTTCAATTGAACCAGATGAAATTAGAACTTCTTTTGCTCTGATGTACCAAAGTCTTTTGTTTGGATGATATTTTTTAGTTTTAGGTAAATGATCACTAACTTTTTCAGACATTACCAACATATTGTGATCATAGTATCCAAAAACTTGAGATCTATTTTTTACGGTTACATTAGGCATCTCTTTTAATTCTGAAATAATACCGTCTGCCCAATCTTTTCCTGACTGATTACCGATATTCACATCACTCGTTAATAATGAACCGCCATATCTTGGTTTATCTTCAGCTAAAATAACTTTGGCTCCGTTTTTGGCTGCAGAATAGGCGCTCGCTAAACCTGATGGTCCAGACCCAGCAATTAAAAGATCACAGTACTCGTATTTATGTTCGTATCTCTCTTTATCGTGTTTTGTTGAAGCTACACCTAATCCAGCTGCTTTTCTTATAAATGGCTCATAAATTTTATACCAAAAGCTTTTTGGCCACATAAAAGTTTTGTAATAAAATCCAGCAGGTAAAAATATTTTTAAAAAATTATTTATTGCTCCAATGTCAAAGTTGACACTTGGCCAACAATTAACACTGCTTGCCTCTAATCCTTCAAACAATTCTTGTTCGGTTGCTTTAATATTTGGCTCCGTTTCACCATTTCTATAAAGTTGTACAACAGCGTAAGGTTCATCAACTCCTGCACCAAAAAACCCTCTAGGTCTGTGATATTTAAAGCTTCTACCAACTAAATGAACACCATTTGCAAGTAAAGCTGAAGCTAATGTATCACCTTCGTATCCAAAATAAGATGTACCGTTGAACTTAAAAGAAATTTTTTTATTTCTATTTATTAACCCACCTGTTTCTATTCGATAACTCTGAGTCATTAAGCAATTTCTTCGTTAGCTTTATAAGTTTTAAAAATTTCGTGAGTTGCAGTATCTCTTTCAACTTTTATCCACTGTCTGCAACCAGATAAATGCTGCCAAAGTTCTAAATGTTTTCCTCTGGGACTAACTCTATTGTATACGAAATCATCCCATTCTTGATCTGTGACTTCTTTATTAAGTTCTGGTCTTTTAACAGTAGCATCTCCGCCATAAGAAAATTCATTTTGAGATCTCATTCCACAATGTGGGCATTTAATATGTAACATTTATGAAATCCAAGTTTTTGTACCAAGACCTTTTTCATCAATAAGATGACCTGTACTAAATCTATTCAAACTATATCCTGCATTTAATTCATGTACTCTATCTTGAGCAATAGTATGTGCAAATGTCCATCCTGATGCTGGAGTTGCTTTAAAGCCTCCGTAACACCATCCACAATTTAAATACAAACCATCAATATGAGTTTTATCAATTATTGGTGAACCATCCATTGACATGTCCATGATCCCACCCCAAGTTCTAAGCATTTTTAATTTACTTAAAAATGGCATCATCGCAATTCCTTCAGTTAAAACATGTTGTAATGTTGGAAGATTACCTCTTTGAGCATAACTGTTGTAACCATCAAGGTCTCCACCCATTACCATTTCACCTTTATCTGATTGACTAATATAAAAGTGACCTGCACCAAAAGTTACAACTTTATCTAAAACTGGTTTCACTGGTTCAGAAACACAAGCTTGTAAAAGATGAGTTTCAATTGGCAAAGTCATATTTAATTTTTCTGCTAAAATATTTGTGCTACCAGCAACACATAGACCTACTTTTTTTGCTTTAATATTTCCTCTAGATGTTCTGATCCCTTTTATTTTTCCTGCAGAAACATCAAAACCTGTAACTTCACAATTTTGAATTATATCTACCCCCATCGAGTCCGCTTGACGAGCATACCCCCAAGCAACCGCATCATGACGAGCAGTTCCAGCGCTTGGTTGCATCAATCCACCAAAGATCGGAAATCTTACGTTGTCTGAAAAGTCAGCCATTGGAATTAATTCTTTTACTTCTTCTCTGCTTAAAAGAACCGCATCAATTCCATTTAATCTCATCGAATTTCCTCTTCTTGCATATGCATTCATTTGTGCATCTGAGTGTGCAAGATTAATAATTCCTCTTGGAGAAAACATTACGTTGTAATTTAAGTCCTGACTCATCTTTCTCCATAGATCCATTCCAAACTCACTGAAAAGACCATTTTCATCATGCATGTAGTTTGATCTGATAATTGTAGTGTTACGTCCAACGTTTCCACCGCCAATCCATCCTTTTTCAATGATGGCTACTTTTGTAATTTGATGTTCTTTAGCTAGATAATATGCGGTAGCTAGACCATGACCACCACCCCCGATGATAACAACATCGTACTCTTCTTTAGGATTTGGATCTTTCCAAGCTAAATCCCAATTTTGATGACCCGTTAATGCATTTTTAACCAAGCTAAAAATAGAATACTTTTGCATATTAGAATTTTATATTAATGAATTTAAATAGTTCTTATTTTTTTTATATATATATTTTAGAAGTTTCGAAAAATCTCAAATAAGATAATTATTATGCAAAAAAATTTACAATAAAGGATAACGAATGAGCGAAGTAAAATCAGATATACAGATAGCTAGAGAAGCTAAAATGCAACCAATAAATGATATTTTAGCAAAGATAAATGTACCTGATGAAAGCTCTGCGTTTAGTCCTATGGGCAGACACATCGCAAAAATAAATTTAGAATATTTAGACCAACTAAAAGACAAGCCAGATGGAAAATTAATTTTAGTAACTGCCATTACTCCAACTCCAGCAGGTGAAGGAAAAACTACAACGTCGGTTGGATTAAATGACGGTTTAAATAAAATTGGAAAAAAATCTATTGTATGTCTAAGAGAACCAAGCTTAGGTCCTTCATTTGGTATGAAAGGTGGAGCAGCTGGTGGAGGTTATGCGCAAGTCGTTCCAATGGAGCAAATTAATTTACATTTCACAGGTGACTTTCATGCAATTACATCAGCTCATAATTTATTATCAGCGCTAATCGATAATCATATTTATTGGGGAAATAAATTAGATATTGATGTTAGAAGAATTGTTTGGAAAAGAGTTATGGATATGAATGATAGATCATTAAGATCTATAAATATAAATTTAGGTGGTGTAGCAAATGGTTTTCCTAGAGAAGATGGTTTTGATATTACAGTTGCATCAGAAATAATGGCAATCTTTTGCTTATCAAACGATTTGGAAGATTTAGAAAAAAGAATTGGAAATATAACTATAGGATATACTAGAGATAAAAAACCAGTTTATGCAAAAGACCTAAATGCCCAAGGTCCTATGACAGTTCTTTTAAAAGAAGCTATCAGACCCAATGTTACACAAACTTTAGAAAACAATCCTGCAATTATTCATGGTGGTCCATTTGCGAATATTGCTCATGGTTGTAACTCAGTTATTGCAACAAAGACTGGTTTAAAATTAGCAGACTATGTTGTAACCGAAGCAGGATTTGGTGCTGACCTTGGTGCAGAAAAGTTTTTAGATATTAAATGTAGAAAATCAAATTTAAAACCGAGCTGTGTAGTAATTGTTGCAACTATAAGAGCTTTAAAAA
>LULE01000746.1_pt1 | contig 11136 bp, 2 predicted proteins | sample 728231 | NCBI WGS metagenome assembly LULE01 (sample SAMN03860297, study PRJNA289734) | marine metagenome | biome: seawater column; feature: ocean; material: water; isolation source: Red Sea water column Station 192 - depth 10m | place: Saudi Arabia: Red Sea | collected 2011-10-15 | depth 10 m | reverse complement strand
TATTACAGGTGCGACCTCTGGTACAACTGCGACTGTATCTGAGTATCGTGCAAACCCTGTTCAGAATATTCAACAATTACTAGAGTATGCGAATGTAGACAACACTATCTTTGATTTTCTAGAACAGTTTAGAAAATCTTTTATGAATGCACTACCCAGTACTCTTGCATCTGGTGTATCGAAAAGAAATCTCATAAAGAACATAAAAGATTTATACGCAGCTAAAGGTACATCTGAAGCTACCAAACTTTTTATGAGATTATTCTTAGGTGAAAATCCAGAGATACTTTATCCAAATCAATTTATGATGAGACCATCAGATGGTGACTTTGGTCAACAAATAATTCTTAGAGCAGACCCAGACTCAGGCGTCACTGGTGATGAAGTTGTAGATCAATTGATTACTGGTGTATCATCAGGTGCGACTGCGACAGTTGAGTCTGCTGTTGGTGTGGTTCAAGGTGGACAGTCAGTATCAGAACTTAGGATCGCAAATCCAGTTGGAACTTTCACTGATGGTGAGAGAGTAACAGGGAACTCAGTCACCAGAGATATAACTGTTGGTTTCACAGTCAGAGCTATCGTTGCAGATACAACGATAACAAATGATGGTATTTTGCATTCTAACAATGAACCTCTTACTGTTGAAGCAATAGGTAATCAGTCTGCTGAGGTTGTTATCAATCAAATCAAACGAGGTTCAGTAAGTGGTGTTGAGGTAGATGATGTCGGTTCAAAGTATGAGGTTGGTGACACACTTACATTTACTCCTGTGAGTGTGGATACAGATGTTGTGTCTGCGAGTGGTTTTGTAAGTATGGTTGGAGGTGGTATCAAGTTAGAGTCTGGGACGTTAGATGACTCAAGTTTGACAGACGATGCGATAATATTAGAAAGTGGGTCAACAACACATTTAGAACCTTTTGCAATAATTTTAGAAGATGTTACAAGTGATACATTCAGAGGTGATGGTGAAACAACGACATTTACTTTAACAAACCTTAACGCAAACAATGATACAATCACTTTATATGTGGACAATGTATTAACAAACACAACAAATCTTTTAGGTAATACTGTATTCACCCTTAGTGGAACAACTCTTACATTTACAGACGCACCAGCAGATGGTGCAATAATTTATCTACAAGGTTCAGATACAGACCACCTGTTACTGGATGGAACTGATCTTTCATCAACAGATGCTGGTCACCAGATTATCACGGAGATTGGTTTAGATTTTGAACAAGTTGATACTCACACTACATCAACTGACCAGATTGTTTTAGAATTTGATACGTTCAGTGCGTCTGAGGCTGGTGCAATACAAAAGGTTCATGTTACAAATGGTGGTGGTGGATACACAGACCTACCAAATGTAACGATCACAACGACAACTGGTACAAGTGCATCATTACTTGCAGTAACAAATGATATTGGTGCGATAGACTCATTACAAGTTAAAGATGGTGGTTTTAATTATGTTTCAACTAACCCACCAGAGATTACTGCGAGAGCTCACTTTGTTCTCAAAGATGTCACAGGAACTTTTGCAAATACAAACACACTTACCACACACGTTGGAACAGTTAAGAGTTTTGACTCTAATACTAACATTCTTGAAACAACTTTTGAAAATGTCATACGAGTAGAACAAGAACAAGATAGCACGTTTAATCAAGGTATAGAACTTGAGGATGCAAATGTTGCTGGTGACGGAACTATTGTTGAGGGTATACAACTTGAAGATGAACAGGAAGTAGAAACACAAGAGGATGATAATATCATTCTTGATGGTACTGAAGTGGTGACTCCAGATGCAAGATTTATTACGCACGTTGTCAAGGTAATTAGAAATGCAACTGATACTGCAAACATTTATCAGATAGATGGAGTTGCACAACCAACACTTGTTTTCACTGAGGGTGATACTCACTATTTTGACTTATCACACCCATCGTTGTATAATGCAGTCACAGCTAACTCACACATATTCCAACTATCACTAACCTCTGGTGGAACTCATGGAAGTGGGGTTGAATATACAACAGGTGTCACAAAATCTGCATCATATATTGAAACAGGAACAACAGGTGCGTTTTTACAAATAGTTGTTGCAGAAGATACTGCACCAGACCCACTCTTCTATTATTGTAAAAATCACTCTGGTATGGGTGGTAGAATAGAAACAAGAGAAGCGGTATCTTTTATTAGAGACAAAGATAGTAACTTAGTTTTAGATGGTAGTGCAACAACAATATTTGGAATACAACTAGAGGACTCACTAGGAAATGGTTTTATACGAGAAGAAGAAACTATCTCTAGAACTGCACATATGGCATTCAACTTTCCAGATGCAAGTATTGAGATACAATTGGAGGGTGGTGAAGAAGGTATCTTACTTCCAGAACAAGATGGTGATACAACCGATATAACTACGTCAACTGATTTTGGTGGTATCATACTATTAGAAAGAACCACTCTTGATGGATTTGCTGGACAGACATCAGACACAATTGGTGGATTTCTAGTTCAAGATGATGGTGGTAAAGTCCTCATTGATAATGTGCGTGAGATTGATGTCAACGGAAAACTATTACTTGATGCGACAGACTCAAGTGGTACAAATGATGGAATACATCTTGCAACGGAGAATGCTGGTAGAAGCATAATCCTAGATGGGACAGATGCAAGTGGGTCGGATGCAAATAGTAAACTTCTTTTTGAAGATGAAACTGGTGATGGTGATATTATTCTTGATGGAACAGACTCAGACTCCACCGATGCTGGTGATAATATAATAAATGAAAGTCCTATTGACTTTAGTAATAAAAATGTTACTATAACTGATTCGAGTGGTGCGAGTGGTACAATCATTAAGGCAGATATAGCAACTGCATCAAGTTCAGTCGCAACCACATCTACATCAATTGGCGAGTATTCTGGTATCAGAAGTTTACTAGGTGAAGACCTTAATAGAATACAAGACTCTTTTTACTATCAAGATTATTCCTATGAGGTTCAAGTTGGTGCAGCCTTCTCAGACTATGTGAACGAACTCAAGAAGTCTGTTCACCCAGCAGGGTTCAGACCATTTGGTAAAGTGTCTATCGCAAGTTTAGTATCTGTTGCAGTAACAGATAGTGGAGTGGGTGTCAAGAGTTTTCTTGGTGGTGATAGGTTCTCACCAATACTTGCATCTACTTTTGAAACAATCTTTGATCAAAATATTCTCACACGAATGGGTTCTCAGAAATATGAAATTGGTAGTGCTGACGACCAGATAATATTTGAGAATGGTTTTGTTGCTGGTGATAAGTTAGTTCTTGATGCATCATCAACATCCACAGGGTCAACAACACCAGCAGATGTTTCAATAATCCTAGAGGATAGTTTACAACCAAGTTCATACGAATATAATACTGCATACATCGTTCTTGACTCTAGTGGGGTTGGTCTTGCAGATGAGGGTGGTAAGATTGATTTGGAGTCTGGTTCGTTTGAGAATGAATTTGAAAATATATTACTAGAGGATGGTGACACAATAAGTCTTGAAGATGGCTTCATGAAGATAGGTGACTCAATACTATTTGAGGGCAACTCTGATGTTGAGATGGGAAGTCTTGGTGGACGTATGATGTCAGAGAGCTCTCATGCACCTGGCGGTCTTGCAGAAAAACTCGCAGTCAAACAGATCGTTACAAAACTCACTACAAGACCCACACCAAGAATTACAAGAAACTTATTAGTCTACCTTGCAGAAACACCTTTTGGTAGGTCAACAAATAATATACAACTTGAGAACTCAACCATAGGTGAGTTTGAAACTGAAACGATTGTCCTTGATGGACACGCACCACTCAACGAGGGTGAAGTTCCAATCATACTAGAGGGTGACGAAGACCTAGATCATATCATTCTAGAAACTGGTGGTAACATATTGATGGAAGATGGATATAGGGTTCTGAATGAAGATCAAGGTTTTGTTACGTCTGGACTCAAAGACAGACTACTTCTTGAGAGAGGTGGTGTTGTCATGGCAGAATCAGATAGGTTCTCATTCCCAATAGGATTTGTGGTGGACGAAAATGAAAATCTTATACTAGAAGATCATCACAGTGATCATGATACAATATCTTTCAATGACTTTGGTAATTTCAGATTTGAGGATATACTTAGACCAAATAAACTGATATTAGAACAAGGCTCTGCAAGTAGGGTTGGGGATGTTATCATACTAGAAGATCATGTTGATGGTAACGCAAGTAACTCTAGATTGATAAACGAGAATAGTGGGTTTATGGAACTAGAGGAATTTTTATCAACTAAACTTCAAGGGTCTGGAGTTGCAGACCAAGACAATGCAAACGCAGTAGAGAACACAGGAATACTACTTGAGAACTTTGGTCAACTATTATTAGATGGAACAGACTCAAGCTCTAGTGATTCAAATAGTTACATAGTTCAAGAATCAAACCAGTCAAGATTTACACTTGAATTATCTGGTAGTATAATTGAAGAAGATTTCTCAAGTGCGAGTGTAGTTGAACACTTAATACTTGAGGGAAGTTCTGGTGGACGATTACTCAATGAAATCATAGTTGACCCTGATGCATTTGATGACCCAACTGAAGCATTTGAAAGATTTGACAACATATTATTAGAACAAGGAGATGGTGATATCTTAGTCCTTGATGGAACAGACTCAGACTCGACTGATGCTGGAGATGCAATACTACTTCACACCTTTGATGAGATAGTTTCACCGATTGCACTTGAAACGACATTTAGAATATCAAACGAAGGTCAGATACCATTTGAGAATAGAACACTAAATAGTTTGACAAGTCCGATAGGTGGACAGTCGATAGTAAGACCAGCAGAGATACGAACAAGAACCACTGGAGATATTGCGTTAGAAGATGGGTTAGGACATCTAGTTCTTAATGGAACGGATGGTTCATCAACCAACGCTGGAGACAATATGGATTTAGAGGGTGCAACTGGTATAACAATATAAATTATTTGTATAAATAAACTAAAGGGTAAAAATATGTCGGCAATAATTACTGAAAAATTCAGAAAACATAACGCAAACCAATTCCATGAGTCATTCTCAGAAGCATCTGCAAGTGTGTATTATCTTTTCATAGGGAAGGCAACTGCATTTACCAGTTCAACTACAACTGGTAGTGATAGTTCACCACCAACCCCAGCAGATGCAGTTGGAGAAACGCACTTTTACGCATGGGACTCAATGTTGGCTGCAAAGAAGATAACATCATCAGATATCAAATTCGCAATACCAAGAAGAAACTTTGTAAACGGAACTGTATACGATATGTATAAACATAACATCAGTTCATCTAATACCACAACCTCTGGTGCATCAAATTTATTTGACTCTAGTTTTTATTTCATGACATCTGATTTTAGAGTATACAAAGTGTTAGACAATAATGGTGGAACTGCATTCTCTGGTTCTGAACCGACATCAGAATCAACCTCTGCATTTGCATCTGGTGGATATGTTCTAAAGTATATGTACAAGATATCTGCTTCAGACGCAGCTAAATTTAACACCACTGACTTCATACCTGTGGACACAGACTCAACTGTAAGTGCAGCCGCAACTGATGGCGCAATCGAATCATTAGTTGTTACTGGTGGTTCTGGATACACAGATGGAACTTATTACGCAGCTGTGTTTGGTGATGGTACAAATCAAGGAACATCATCTGGTGCAGTGATACGAATAACAGTAACGAGTGGTTCAATACAGTCCTTTGGTTTGACTGCTGGTACAGATACAACGATCAACTCTGCTGGTGCTGGATATACATTTGGAACAGTCAATCTAGGAGATGATTTTATATTCTCAGACTCATCACTCAGTAGTTCAACAACACTTGGTTCTGGAGGTAGTGGTGGTGCAATAGAAGTTATCATAAGTCCAAAAGATGGACATGGTAATGATGCAACTGAGGAGTTGGGTGGACACTATGTCATGACTGCAACCACACTCAGTCAAGCAGAGGGTGATGACCTCACAACTGCAAATGACTTTAGACAGGTGGGTCTAGTCGTTGACCCAACCAATTTTGGAACATCATCAGTTGCGAGTGCTACAACTGCACGACAAACACTTGTTGTAAAAGGAACTACCTCTGGGACGTTTGAAGCAGACGAACAAATAGTCCAGACATCAACTGGTGCAGTAGGAAAAGTTGTAGAGTACGATAGTGATAGAAGTTTACTTTACTATCAACAAGAACGATTTTCTAGTTTTGGAACAAGTGCAACCAATAGTGGATTTACTGCATTTAGTGGAACTAATTTGATCACTGGTCAAACCTCTGGTGCAACCCTTACACCATCAAGCACAACTGAAACAGTGACACTCTTAAATAGTAATACACTCACACTCACCACAGGATATGCAAACCCAGAACTACAACCAGATAGTGGAGATATAATATATCTAGAAAATAGAAAACCGATACAAAGAGATTCCGACCAAACAGAAGATATCAAACTTATTATAGAGTTCTAATATGCCCCAGATTACAGACCTAAATGTTGCACCTTATTATGACGACTTTGACAAAGAGGATAATTTTCATCGTGTTCTCTTTCGTCCTGGCTTTGCAATACAAGCAAGAGAACTAACTCAACTACAATCCATCATGCAAAATCAAATCGAAAGATTTGGTAGACATATGTTTCAAGAGGGTTCAGTTGTTATTCCAGGCCAAGTAACCTATGCAAAACTTGTAACCAACGTACAACTTTCGTCTACTTTTGCTGGGGAAACTATCGTTCCAAGTCAATATTATAATGCAACTAATCCTGTTATTATCACAGGTGCGACAAGTGGTATGCAGGCAAAGGTTATTGGATTTCAAGAAGGAACTGCAACAACACAACCACTACTCATAGTTCAATATCTAAATTCTGGTAGTGACAACGCAACGGAGTCATTTGCAGATAGTGAGAATATTTCAGCAGATATTTCAATTACACATAATACAACTTATGGGTCTGCAATCGCATCTGCAACCACACACTCAACTGATGCAGCTCAAGTCGGTTCATCCGTAAAAGTAGAAGAGGGTGTATATTTTATTCGTGGACAATTTGTTAGATGTGCAGAACAAACTTTACTTCTCAGTGCAAACTCAACTACGGAATCTGCTCGTGTTGGATTTACAGTAACAGAGGAACTTATAACACCAGAAACGGATGCAAGTCTTACGGACAATGCACAGGGATCATCAAATTATGCAGCTAAAGGTGCTCATAGGTTGAAGATTAATCTTACATTAAGTAAGAAAGATGAAGGTGCGACTGACGATACAGATTTTGTAGAATTAGTTACAGTTAAAAGAGGTCAGACCACAGCTAATAAATCAGACATAACCAAGTATTCTGTTATTGGAGATACACTCGCAAGAAGAACATTTGATGAGTCTGGTGATTACACCACTCGACCATTTCAGTTTGATATAAGAGAAAGTATTGATAACTCTGTGAAGACAAAAGAGTTTGATGGTGTGTATACAAGAGGTTCTACAACAGATGATGGTGGAACTGCATCTGAAGATAAACTTGTCGTTGCAGTTACACCAGGCAAAGCATTTGTTCGTGGATATGAGATTGAAAAAACTGCGATCACATTCAAAGACTTGCAGAAAGCAAGAGAAGTTGAAACCATAAATGCTGGTGTTACAAACCTAGACTTAGGTAACTTTACACTTATAACAAATGTATTTGGAACACCAGACGTAGGTGAAGTGTCTGGTGAAACCACTGCGTACAAACAAATAAAGTTATTTGAGTCACCCACAGTGACTAGAGGTTCTACGACTGGTATGGGTAGAAACTTTGGTATTGCAAGAGCAAGAGCATTTGAATACTCACAAGGTGTTATTGGGGATGTTCAGGCAGAACATAAAATATTCTTATTTGATATTCAGATGTTCACTAGACTTGAGTTGAGTGATACACCAAGTCCATTACTCACTGCGACACATACCACTGGTGTTCGAGTCAAAGGTAATACATCTGGTGCGATTGGATTTGTTTTTAGTACTGAAGCAAATGATGCTGGAACAGCTGCAACTATCGTTAATCTTGTTAACACATCTGGAACATTCCAAGTTGGTGAAAAACTTATTGCATCTGATTCTGCTTTAACTGGTGGGTTGATTGAAATTTCTGGTGGTGATGGATCTACTGACATCACAGTGGTCACTGTAGAAAACTTTAAGTTTGAAAATGTCAAAGCTATGTTCATGGATGATGATGACTCTGGACAGGACTTCACAGCAGACTTAGTTGAAGCAAGAGTTGATTTTGGAATACTAAGACAAGAGGATGCACTAACTGGTGGTGGTATAAGATTAGAGGATACAACAGGTGGTGAGTTTTTAGAATTAGAAACAGAGGGTCTTGCAAAAATAAGAGATCCAGAAAAGAACGCAGCTCTTTTCAGACTACCTAAACAAGTTATCAAGACATTACTTACAGATGATAACGATAACACAAGTGACTCACAAATCATAATAAGAAGACAATTTGTGGGAACAACTAGACATTACTTACAGATGATAACGATAACACAAGTGACTCACAAATCATAATAAGAAGACAATTTGTGGGAACAACTAACTCATCTGGTGCAGTTACTTTTTCTGCTGGAACTAACGAAACATTTGCGAGTTTTACTGCTGGTGATTATGCAATGTCAATACTAACTGCTGGTAGTGGTACTGGTGCTCAAGGCGACTTAGTGGACATGACAAGCACAATAACTGTTTCTGGTGGAACAGTGACTATAACAGACAACACAGTCTTAGGAAATGCGGCCAAAGTGAAGTTTATAGGAACACTTACCAAGACTTCTGTAGCCTCAAGAATCAAGACCACTAATCTTTTGAAACAGGTAAAAGTAATTGCAAGTGATGCTGATGGTTCATATGGTGTAAGAGCAAGTGATAAAGAAATATCTTTAGGTCGTGTTGATGTTTACAGATTGCAGGCAGTCTACGACTCAGAGGACACAAGTTCAGATGCGACTGCACCATCTATGACACTCACAAATATATCTGGTACTTTCACCAGAGGTGAGAAAATAGTTGGTGCAACATCGAATGCAAAAGGTAGAGTTTTGACAACAACAAGTCCAATGTCATATACTCTAAACGGAACTTTTGGTGTTCAAGACTTTGCATCTGGTGAAACTATAACAGGTGACTCATCTGGTGCGACTGCAACTGTGGGAACATTGACTGCTGGTAGTAAAATCATAACCAGTAACTTTGAATTAGATACTGGACAAAGAGACAATCTTTATGACATATCAAGAATAGTTCGTAAACCAAATGTTGCATCTCCAAGAGGTAGACTTCTTGTAATATTTGACCATTTTACTCATGGTGCTGGTGAGTTCTTTTCAGTGGACTCATACTCTGCAATTGCAGACCAAATGAATTATGATGATATACCAACATATACGGCTGCGAGAGTTGACCCAGATGACCCAGAACCTACAGGACAATTTGACCTAAGAGATTGTTTAGATTTTAGACCGACAGTCGCAAACATAACAGGTGCATCTGATACAGTAACAGCAGTGGACACAATCACTGGTAACTCATTCGATTTTTCTTCTAGGTCATTTACTGGTACTGGTTCAGTTGTTGTTGACACACCGAAACCGAATAGTGCGTCAACACATGACTTTGAGTTTCATCTTGGTAAGATTGCAACTGTGTTTATAACAACAACAGGTGAGTTTAAAATACTTGAGGGTGCGTCAGCAGAGTTTCCAGAACCACCAAAAAGTTTAGACAATGCGATGAAGTTAGCAACTATCAATCTACCACCTTTTACTTTCAAACCAACTGAAGTGCGAGTTCAAAGAGAAAAGACACAAAGATTTACCATGCGAGATATTGGTAGATTAAAAAATCGTATTGAACAGATCGAGGCCGTGACTTCACTTAGTTTATTAGAAAGAGATGCAGAGTCTTTTGAAATACAAGATGCAAACGGACTGAATAGATTTAAATCTGGTTTTGTTGTAGATAATTTTGCTGGACATAGAGTGGGTGATGTTTTACACAAAGACTATGAAGTTGCGATAGATATGGAGAATAATCTATTACGTCCTAAATGTGTAATGAGAAATGCAAAGTTAATAGAAGTGAATAATACAGACACACTAAGAACAAATGCTGGTTATCAAAAAACTGGTGACTTATTAACCTTACCATACACTTCAACAGCATTCATAACACAACCTTATGCAACAAGGGTTGAGAATGTTCAGACTTATCTCATTCGTGAGTGGGTTGGTAAAATTACAATGAGTCCATCTGGTGATGAGTGGTTTGAAACAGAGGAAGTTCCAGCATTAATAATAAATGTTGAGGGTAACTTCAATACCATACAGGCTGGTTTGAGAAATCAAGGTGTTCTTGGAACTGTGTGGAATAACTGGCAAACTCAGTGGAGTGGTGTTGTTGCTAGAACAACTGATACATTTGATACAGGGTTTGTTGTTGTGGAGAGAACAGTAGAAACAAGTAGAACTGATTTGACAAGGACAGGGGTCAATACACAAGTTATAGAAAAAATAGAGGAAGAGTCACTAGGCAACAGAGTTTTGTCTAGAGCGGTGATACCTTTTGTAAGACCAAGAACAATATCAGTTGTCGGAGAGTGTTTCAGACCAGGCATCAGATTATATGCGTTCTTTGATGGTAGAGATATGAGTGCGTTTGTTACACCAAAAGAACAACAGTATTCAAATGTTACCTCTCCAGTTGAGGGTAGTCCATTGATAACAAATGGTGCTGGTAAAGTTGAATTTGATTTTAGAATACCAGAATATAGATTTTCTGGTCAAGAGTCAAATCCAAGATTCAAAAGTGGTGAACTTGAATTTAGGTTGACATCAAGTTCAACGAACCTAAAAGTACCACTACCATTGTCTGCTGGTCAAAGGACATATATTTCTCAAGGTATTCTTGAAACTGTGCAAGAAACAATCATTGCAACAAGAAATGCAGAGGTTGTTCAAACCACTGTAAATGAAAATACAAGTATAACCGATACGGCAACAGTTGGTAC
>LULE01001217.1_pt1 | contig 11189 bp, 11 predicted proteins | sample 728231 | NCBI WGS metagenome assembly LULE01 (sample SAMN03860297, study PRJNA289734) | marine metagenome | biome: seawater column; feature: ocean; material: water; isolation source: Red Sea water column Station 192 - depth 10m | place: Saudi Arabia: Red Sea | collected 2011-10-15 | depth 10 m | reverse complement strand
CCTGGAACATGCCAAACAGACTTAATTTTTTAACTATCGTCCCAATGTTCCATTGTAATGGATGGGGTTATCCTTGGACAATACCCATGTTAAATGGAAGAACAATTTGTCTAAGAAATATAGATGTAAAAAAAATATTTGAATTAATAGACAAACATAATGTTACTCACTTTGGTGGAGCGCCTATTGTACTAAATATGATAACTGGTGCACCAGAGTCTGATAGAAAAAAATTAAAGCAAAAAGTATACGTCCTTACTGCAGGAGCCCCACCGCCAAGTATAATTTTCAAAAAAATGAAAGAACTTGGTTTTGAAGTTATGCATGTTTATGGATTAACTGAAACTTATGGACATGTAACTCAATGTGCGTGGAATGATGCTTGGAATGACTTCGATGAGGAAAAGCAGAACGAAATTAAAGCAAGACAAGGAGTTAGATATCCAAATACAGAAGGGATTGCTGTGATGGATCCAGAAACAATGACTGAAGTTCCAAAAGATGGAAAGACGATTGGTGAAATAATGATTAAAGGAAATGTAGTCATGAAGGGTTATTTTAAGGATAAGGATGCTACAAATAAAGCAATGGCTGGTGGTTGGTTTCATTCTGGTGACTTAGCTGTTATGCATCCAGATGGATATGTAAAAATCCAGGATAGGTCTAAAGATATAATAATTTCTGGAGGTGAAAACATATCCTCTATAGAAATAGAAAATACTCTTGCAAAACATCCCTCAGTATCTATTGCAGCCGTTGTAGCTAAACCAGATGAAAAATGGGGAGAGGTACCTTGTGCATTTATTGAGATGGTAAAGGATAAACCAACAACCGAGAAAGAATTAATTGGTTTTTGTAAAGAAACCCTCGCAGGTTTCAAAGTGCCAAAACAAGTTGTTTTTTGTGAACTACCTAAAACATCGACAGGAAAAATTCAAAAATTTGAATTGAGAAAAAAATTTTAGGTAATTGATTGATATTTGAAATAGAAAATAAAACTATTCATGCATCTGATGCAGGTCAAGGCATAGATCCAAAAAAACAAACAATAGTATTTCTTCATGGAAGTGGCCTTTCACACATAGTTTGGTCATTAACTGAACAATTTTTTTCGAATAAGAATTTCAATGTATTGTCTATCGATCTTCCTGGTCATGGAAATTCAGATGGACCATGTTTAGATACCATAGAAAAAATTGCTGATTGGCTAGAAAGTGTATTTAAAAAATTGCAATTAAAAAATTTGATTTTAGTTGGTCATTCTCAAGGATGTTTAGAAATACTTGAATATGCTTTTAAATATAAAAGCAGGTTAAATAAAATAGTTTTAGTTGGCGGCTCAAATAAAATGCCAGTTCATCCTGATTTAATAGAACTTGCAAATAATGGTGACTCTGATGCTGTAAAATTAATGATGAAATGGGGTTATGAAGGTTCAAAAAAATTTATTGGTGGTAATCCAGTAGAAAAAATAATTCAGTCCCCAAGAGATATTAGTGAAATTTTAGCAATTGATTTAAATGCGTGTAATAACTACTCAAATGGGTTAGAGGCAACAAAAGTTTTAGATCTTCCCACATTACTTATTTTCGGAGAGTTAGATAAAATGATCAATTTAGATGCAGGGAAAAAATTTTCAAATTTAGTAAAAAACTCATCTACTCATGTAATTAAAGGTTGTGGTCATATGATAATGATTGAAAAAGCATTTGAAATGAGAGAAAAGATTTTAGAATTTTTAATTAAATGAAAAGTTATCCGATAGCAAAATCAAGAAGAGTTAGAAGTACACCCTATACTTCTAGAATTGAGAAACAAGGTGTTACCGCTTATACTGTTTATAATCATATGCTTTTACCAGCAGCTTTCGGTTCCTTGGAGGAGTCTTGTGATCATTTAAAAAAGAATGTTCAAATTTGGGATGTAGCTGCAGAAAGACAGGTTGAAATTTCAGGCAAAGATGCTGCAAAACTTGTACAACTCATGACTTGTAGAGATTTATCGAAATCCAAAGTAGGAAGATGTTATTATTGCCCTTTGATCGATGAAAATGGAAATTTGGTAAATGATCCTGTTATTTTAAAATTAGCTGAAGATAGATGGTGGATATCAATTGCTGACTCTGATGTAATTTTTTTTGCAAAAGGTCTTGCTTCAGGAAATAAATTTGATGTTAAAATTTTTGAACCAATCGTAGATATCTTAGCAGTTCAAGGTCCTAAATCTTTTGATTTAATGAAAAAAGTTTTTGGTGAAAAAATGAAAGAGTTAAAATTTTTTGGATTTGATTATTTCACTTTTAATGGGGCAAAACATTTAATAGCTAGATCTGGTTGGTCAAAACAAGGTGGTTTTGAAATTTATGTTGAAAACACCAACTCAGGTTTGAAGTTATACGATCATCTTTTTGAAATTGGTAAAGAATTCAATGTTAGACCTGGATGTCCAAATTTAATCGAAAGGATTGAGAGTGGTTTACTTTCTTATGGGAATGATTTTGATAACAATGACAATCCATTTCAATGTGGTTTTGATAAATATGTCGATTTAGAGACCGATATAAACTTTTTAGGTAAAGATAAACTTAAAAAAATTAAAGAAAAAGGAATTGATAGAAAGCTAATGGGTGTTCAGATAGATTTAACCAAGATTCTTTTAACTAGTTCATTAAACATCAAGAATAATGATGGAAATATAATTGGAGAACTAAGATCCGCTTGTTACTCGCCTCATTTTAAAAAAGTTATTGGTATTGCAATGATAAAAGAACCATATTGCAAAGCATCTTCGTCCGGAACAATAGAAATTGATGGAAATTCTTTAGCTCTTAAAGTTTGCGATTTACCTTTCATCTAGTATAAAACTTAGATCATGAATATTGCAATTGTAGGAGCAACAGGAAATGTTGGTAGAAAAACATTGGAAATTTTGGAGAGAAAAGAATTTTCTATAGATAATTTATATTTAGTTGCGTCCTCAAAAAGTGTTGGAAAAAAAATTGGTTTTAGAGGTAAGGAAATGGATGTCCTTGATTTAGAAAATTTTGATTTCTCAAAAGTTAATATTGCTTTTTTTGCAGCCGGTGGAAAAATTTCTGAAAAATTTGCTGAAAGAGCAGCCAAAAATTGCTTGGTAATTGATAACTCTAGTTTTTTTAGAATGGATCCAGAAGTACCTTTGATAGTTCCGCAAGTAAACTCAGATGATCTAAAAAAAATTAAAAAAAATATTATTGCAAATCCGAATTGTTCAACAGCTCAATTAGTGATTGCTCTTAAACCTTTACACGATCTATTTATTATCAAAAGAATTGTCGTGTCTACTTATCAATCAGTTTCTGGAGGTGGAAAAGCTCCCATGGATGAACTTATTGAGCAAACTAAACTAGTTTTAGATGGTAAAAAAGTATCATCTAAAAATTTTACAAAACAAATAGCTTTTAATGCCATCCCTCATATCGATCAATTTGCAGATGATGGTTATACTAAGGAAGAGTTAAAAATGATGAACGAAACTAAAAAAATTTTAGATACCAAAATTGATTTAACGGCAACATGTGTGAGATTACCAATCTCTGTTTCTCATTCTGAGTCAGTCAACTTACAATTTGAAAAACCTTTTACTCTGGAAAAGGTAAGAGATGCTTTGAATAATTTTGAAGGTTGTAAAGTTATTGATGAAAGAAATGATGGCGGTTATTCAACTCCAATTGAAGCAGAGGGAATGGATGAAACTTTTATTTCAAGAATAAGAGAAGATAAAACAATTAAAAATGGATTAAACTTATGGATCGTTTCAGATAATCTTTTGAGAGGCGCGGCTTTGAATGCAGTAGAAATTGCAGAAACAGTAATTAAAAACAATTACCATGGAAAATAAAAAACCATTATCCCCTCACATACAAGTTTATAAATGGCATATTTCGTCTTTAGTATCTATTTCACACAGAATTACGGGCATAATAAATATAATTGGGATTACATTAATTTGTTTGTGGGCATCTTTATTATTATTAGGTGAAAATAGTTATGAGGCTGTTAATTTACTATTAAATTCTCAAATTGGAAAATTTATTACTTTAGGTTTGACCTGGTCTTTTTGTTTTCAAATTTTAAGTGAGATTAGACATTTGATAATGGATTTAGGTTATGGATTTGAACTTAAGACAACTAAAATAACTGGTCTTTTAGTAATCATAGGGTCAATCTTTTTAACTATAATTTTATATTTGATTGGAAAAAATTTATTTTGAAATGATTGCTGCAACAAAAAAATGGATTTTTTTAAAAATTAGTGGAGCAATATTAGTTCCGTTAATGGCCTGGTTTATTCTAAGTTTTATAAGTATTTATGATCAGAGCTATTCAGAAGTATTGGAATTTTTTACGAATCCATTATCTAAGTTTTTATTTAGTTTATTTATTATTACTGCATATTTCTTTTCAGCATTAAGTATTAGTGAGGTTTTTGAGGATTATATAAAAGATTATAAAATCAAAAATGTCGCAAATGGTTTTTTGTACGTATCAGCTGTGGTAATTCCATTAATTACAATTATATTATTAATTAACTTATGAGTTCTTACAAAATAATCGATCATGAATACGATGTGGTAGTCTTGGGAGCAGGTGGTTCTGGTCTAAGGGCCGCGGTTGGTTTAAGTGAGGCTGGTTTAAAAACAGCTTGTATTTCAAAAGTCTTTCCAACTAGAAGTCACACCTCTGCAGCTCAAGGTGGTATTTCTGCTGCTTTAGGAAATATGGGTGAGGATGATTGGCGTTGGCATATGTACGATACAGTTAAAGGAGCTGATTGGTTAGGTGATCAGGATAGTATTGAATATCTCTGTAAGGAGGCACCAAAGGCTGTAATAGAGCTAGAAAAATATGGTGTTCCATTTAGCAGAACTGAAGATGGAAAAATTTATCAAAGACCATTTGGTGGTATGACCAAAAATTACGGCAATGGAATTGTACAAAGAACTTGTGCAGCCGCTGATAGAACAGGTCATGCAATTTTACATACTTTGTATGGACAAGCTTTAAAACATAATACAGAATTTTTTATTGAGTATTTTGCATTAGATTTATTAATGAAAGATGGAGCATGCAAAGGTCTTATTGCTTGGAATTTAAATGATGGAACTATTCATAGATTTAGAGCTCACACTGTTATAATTGCAACAGGTGGTTATGGAAAAGTATATTATTCTGCAACATCAGCCCACACTTGTACGGGTGATGGGAATGCGATGGTATTGAGAGCAGGTTTACCATTGCAAGATATGGAATTTGTTCAATTTCATCCAACAGGAATTTATGGTCATGGCACATTGATCACAGAGGGCGCAAGAGGTGAAGGAGGATATCTTACAAATTCTAAGGGTGAAAGATTTATGGAAAGATATGCCCCTAAAGCGAAAGATTTAGCATCAAGAGATGTTGTGAGTAGATCGATGTCAATTGAGATTAATGAAGGAAGAGGAGTTGGAAAAGATCAAGATCATGTTCATCTTAATTTAAGTCACTTAGATAAGGATATTATCGAAAGTAGATTACCTGGTATAACTGATGCTGCAAGATTATTTGCTAATGTAGATGTTACCAAAGAACCAATTCCGGTTGTTCCAACAGTTCATTATAATATGGGTGGAATTCCAACAAATTATAAAGCAGAAGTATTAACTGTAAATGGTTCAGAAAAAACTGTTCCAGGTTTAATGGCAATAGGTGAAGCAGCATGTGTTTCAGTTCATGGCGCAAACAGACTTGGTTCAAACTCATTAATTGATTTAGTTGTTTTTGGTAGAGCAGCCGCTAAACGTGCAGCAGAACTAATAAAACCAGGAACTCCACATGAGGAAATCAGTGAAACAGAAACCCAAAAATGCTTAGATCGATTTGATAAGATAAGAAATTCACAAGGTGATATCGGAACAGCTGAACTAAGGTTGTCAATGCAGAAGACTATGCAGTCTAAATGTGCTGTTTTTAGAACTGAAAAAACTCTTAAAGAAGGTGTTAATGAAATAAGAAAAACTTATGACGGGCTAGACTCTTTATCAGTTAAAGATAAATCTTTAATTTTTAACACTGATTTAGTTGAGACTTTAGAATTTGATAATTTAATCAGACAAGAAAGTCGAGGAGCACATGCGAGAGAAGACTTTCCAAAAAGAGATGATAATAAATTTATGCAACATACTCTTGCCTGGTGTGACGGAAAAGATACAAAAATTAGTTATAGAGAAGTTCACAAATCAACATTGACTAATGAAGTGCAATATTTTCCACCTCAGGAAAGAGTTTATTGATGGCTCAAATAGGTTTACCTGACAACTCCAAAGTAAAAAAAGGTAAATATTTTAAGGATAAAACTGGTTCAAAAAATCTTAGAAAAGTAAATGTTTATAGATGGGACCCGTCTACAGAAGAAAATCCTAGAATTGATACCTATGAAGTTGATATGGATAATTGTCCCTCAAAAGTTTTAGATATTTTAAATAAAATTAAAAATGAAATAGATCCGACTTTGGCTTATAGAAGATCTTGTGCTCATGGAGTTTGTGGTTCGTGTGCAATGAATATGGATGGAAAAAATGGCCTTGCCTGTACTACTCCTCACAAAGAAATAAATGGTGATATCAATATCTATCCATTACCACACCTTAAGGTCAAAAAAGATCTAATAGGTGACTTGGATGGTTTATATAAACAATATCAATCAATTGAGCCATGGTTAAAATCAAATTCAAAGTCAGAAACTAAAGAAATTTTTCAATCTAAAGAAGATAGAGCTAAACTAGATGGCGCATATGAATGTATAATGTGTGCGTGTTGTTCAACTTCTTGCCCAAGTTATTGGTGGAATGGTGATAAATATCTAGGACCAGCAGTACTTTTACAAGCCTATCGATGGATCATAGATAGTAGAGATGAAGAGAGAAATTCAAGATTAAAAAAGGTGGCAGATGAACTTAAACTTTATAGGTGTCACACAATTTTAAACTGTACTAGCGCTTGTCCAAAAGGTTTAAATCCTGCAAAAGCAATTGCTGAAATAAAAAAAATGTTAGCAACAGCTAATATTTAAACAATAGACTAATAACAATTTTTAATCTAAAAGGTCCTATTCATGAAATTAATTGAACATTTTGTAGGTGGAAAAATAATTCCCGGAACATCAAATAAAAAGGGTAAAGTTTTTAATCCAGCAACTGGTGATCAAGAAAAAGAAGTAAGAATCGCATCTAAAAAAGATTTGGATAGTGCGGTAGAAGTAGCAAAAAAAGCTTTTCAAGAATGGTCAGTAAAACCTTCTTTAGTGAGAGCTAGAGTCATGTTTAAATTCAAGGAACTTATTGAAAAAAATTCAGATGAACTCACACAACTAATTGTGAATGAACATGGAAAGGTTTATGAGGACGCAAAAGGTTCACTAACTCGGGGCTTAGAAGTTGTTGAATTTGCTTGTGGTATTCCTCATTTGCTGAAAGGTGAATTTTCAGAAAATGTTGGCACAAATGTTGATAGCTGGTCTATGCGACAGCCATTAGGTGTAGTTGCGGGTATTACACCTTTTAATTTTCCAGCAATGGTACCGATGTGGATGTTTCCAATTGCAATTGCTTGTGGAAATACTTTTATATTGAAGCCATCTGAAAAAGATCCCTCTTGTTCCATTAAATTAGCTGAACTTTTAAAAGAAGCAGGTTTACCCGATGGCGTTTTTAATGTGATCAATGGAGATAAAGAGGCTGTTGACGCTATTTTAACAAACCCAGATATAAAAGCAGTAAGTTTTGTTGGTTCTACTCCAATTGCAAAATATATTTATGAGAATTCAGCCAAGAATGAAAAAAGAGTTCAAGCTTTAGGGGGTGCTAAAAATCATTTGGTAGTAATGCCTGATTGTGATTTAGATGGTGCGGTAAATGGTTTAATGGGATATGGGTCTGCAGGAGAAAGATGTATGGCACAATCAGTTGCGGTAGCAGTTGGAGATATAGGTGATGAACTTGTTTCAAGACTTTCAAAAAAAGCAGAAGCTTTAAAAGTAGGACCAGGAATGGATAAAAATTCTGAAATGGGACCTTTAGTAACAAAAGAGCATTTAGAAAAAGTAAGAGGATATGTAGATTTGGGAGTAAAAGAGGGAGCTAAGCTTGTTGTAGACGGTAGAAGCCTCAAATTACAAGGATATGAAAATGGTTTTTATATTGGTGGCTGTTTATTCGACCATGTTAAAAAAGAAATGAGAATTTATAAAGAGGAAATATTTGGACCAGTATTATCTGTGGTTCGAGTAAAAACTTTTGAGGATGCAGCAAATTTAATAAATGATCATGAATATGGAAATGGGGTGAGCATTTACACAAGAGATGGAGATGCTGGAAGAACTTTTGCGAGCAAGATTCAGGTTGGAATGGTAGGTATTAATGTGCCAATTCCTGTACCAATGGCCTTTCACAGTTTTGGTGGATGGAAAAGATCTTTATTTGGAGATAGTGCAATGCATGGTATGGAGGGTATAAAATTTTATACAAAATTAAAAACAATAACTTCAAGATGGCCCTCAGGCATCAGGTCAAATGCAGAATTTGTGATGCCTACAATGAAATAAAAAAAAATGAAAAAAAAAAATAGTAAAATATCATTAATTGGTGCAGGTCAAATTGGAGGAACATTAGCTCACTTAATAGGAACAAAAGAATTGGTTGATGAAGTAGTTTTATTCGATGTAGCAAGTGGAATTGCCAAAGGAAAAGCTTTGGATATTGCCCAGTCCTCATCTGTAGATGGATTTAATGTGAAATTTTCTGGGACTGATAATTACAAAGATATTGAGGGATCAGATGTAGTAATAATTACTGCTGGAGTTCCAAGAAAACCTGGTATGAGTAGAGATGATTTATTAGGTATTAATTTAAAGATAATTAAACAAGTTGCAAATGGAGTAAAAGAAAATGCTCCTGATGCCTTTGTAATTTGTATAACTAATCCACTTGATGTAATGGTAATGGCATTCCAAAAATTTTCAGGTTTACCATCTAACAAAGTTGTTGGAATGGCCGGTATTTTAGATAGCTCGAGATTCAAATTATTTTTATCTTTAGAATTTGATGTACCAGTAAAAGAGATAGACGCGATGGTTATGGGAGGACATGGAGATACAATGGTTCCTCTTCCAAGATTTACCAAAGTATCTGGAAAACCTTTATTAGATTTGGTTAATGACGGAAAAATTTCAAAAGAAAGATTAGAAGAAATAAATCAACGAACTCGAGATGGTGGAGCTGAAATAGTAAAATTTTTAGAAAAGGGTTCTGCCTTTTATGCACCTGCAGCCTCCGGAATTGAAATGGCTAAAGCTTATCTCAATGATGAAAAAAAAATGCTTCCGTGTGCAGCCCAATTAAATGGTGAGTATGGAATAAAAGATATTTATGCTGGTGTGCCAATTATCATTGGAAAAAGTGGAGTTGAAAAAATAGAAGAAATTAACTTAGATGAAAAAGAAAAGTCTGAATTTTTACATTCAGTTGAAGCGGTAAAAAAACTATGGGAAGCGGCTTCTAAAATCGATCCTGATTTAGCTAAAAAATGAATATCCACGAACACCAAGCTAAACAAATCTTAAAAGAGTTTGGTGCAGTTGTCCCAGAGGGAGTTTTTGCGTTTACTGTTAAAGATTTAATTGAAAAATGTAAAAAACTAAAAACTGATAAATATGTCTTAAAAGCACAAATCCATGCAGGTGGAAGAGGGAAAGCGGGAGGAGTAAAAATCTTAAATAATTTAGATGAATTAGAAAAATCGGCCAATGAACTTCTTGGGAAAAAATTAATCACACATCAAACTGGGCCAGAAGGTCGAGAAGTAAAAAGACTTTATGTTGAAACTTCCTCTAATATAGAGAAAGAATTTTATTTATCATGTTTAATTGATAGAGCCACATCTAAAATTGCATTTATTTCTAGCAATGAGGGAGGAATGGATATTGAAGAAGTAGCAGCAAAATCCCCAGACAAAATTTTGACTAACAAAGTTGATTTTACAGAAGAAATTTCTGATGCAGAGTGTGAAAAGATAATCAAAATTTTCGATCTAGAGGATAGTTCAAAAATGGAGGCTATTTCTTTGATTAAATCTATTTATAAAATGTTTGTTAAAACGGACGCAAATATGGTTGAAGTTAATCCATTAATTTTAACAAAAGAAAAAAAAATTGTTTGTCTAGACGCAAAAATAAATTTTGACAGCAATGCTTTATTTAGACATCCAGAGATTTTAAATCTTAGAGATCTAAATGAGGAAGACCCTATAGAGATCGAAGCTAGTAAACACGATTTAGCTTATATAAAATTAGATGGAAGTATTGGTTGTATGGTAAATGGAGCTGGTTTAGCAATGGCTATGGTGGAGGAGCGTCAAAGGAGAAAGTTTCTGCAGCCTTTAAAATAATTTTATCAGATAAAAATGTTAAAGGTATTTTAATCAATATTTTTGGTGGCATCATGAGGTGTGATGTTCTTGCCCAAGGTGTGGTTGATGCAGCAAAAGAAATCAATATTAATGTTCCTTTGGTAGTGAGATTAGCTGGCACAAATTTTAAAGAAGGAAAAACTATATTAGACAATTCTGGATTAAAACTTATCTCTGCTGAAAATTTAGATGATGCAGCAAATAAAATTGTTAAGGCCATAAAATAATGTCAGTTCTTGTAAATAAAGAAACTAGGTTAATTTGTCAGGGTTTTACTGGTTCACATGGAACATTTCACTCTGAGCAAGCAATTAAATATGGAACAAAATTAGTAGGTGGAGTCACTCCTAAAAAAGGAGGACAAAAACATTTAGGATTACCAGTTTTTAATACAGTTAAAGAGGCTAAAAACTCTGAGGGTGCCAATGCCACGATGATATATGTACCAGCAAAGTTTGCTGCTGCAGCAATCATTGAGGCAATAGAAGCATCAATCGAGTTAATTGTTTGCATTACTGAAGGAATCCCAATTCAAGATATGTTGAGAGTTAAACAGAAATTACTAAAATCAAATTCCAGATTAATTGGACCTAATTGTCCAGGAATAATAACTCCTGATGAATGTAAAATTGGTATTATGCCAGGCAATATCCACAAAAAAGGTTCAGTTGGTATTGTCTCTAGATCTGGGACTTTAACCTATGA
>LULE01000657.1_pt1 | contig 11206 bp, 9 predicted proteins | sample 728231 | NCBI WGS metagenome assembly LULE01 (sample SAMN03860297, study PRJNA289734) | marine metagenome | biome: seawater column; feature: ocean; material: water; isolation source: Red Sea water column Station 192 - depth 10m | place: Saudi Arabia: Red Sea | collected 2011-10-15 | depth 10 m | reverse complement strand
AATTTTTATTGCTATGGGTGCTGGATCTATAACAAATTGGGTAAGAAATCTTAATTGATATGGAATTAAAAGATATTGAAGATTTTAAAAATAAATATAGTGCAGATCTGTTTTTTAATACTGATATCAAAAAACTTAATTGGTTTAATATAGGGGGTAAATCAAAAATCTTTTTTAAACCAAAAAATCTTATAGAATTAAAGGAATTTCTAAAACTGTATAATAATAGAGGAAAAATGTTTATATTAGGAATGGGTTCAAATGTGTTATTTAAAGATAATACTTATGAAGGAGTAATAATCAAACTTAGCCACAATTTTAGTACATTATCAAAATTAAAACCAGACACAATAATAGCAGGCTCAGCTTGCTCACAAAAAAAACTTTCAGAATTTGCACTAGAGAATGGAATAAGTGGTTTTGAATTTATGTACTGCATTCCTGGTTCGGTTGGAGGGGGTCTTCAAATGAATTCTGGATGTTTTGGGACAGAATTTAAAGACAAATTAATCTCTCTGCAATGTATTGACACAAAGGGAAATATAAAAGTTATCCAATCTAACAAAATTAAATTTCAATATAGAAAAATAGAATTAAACGAAAATTTAATTTTTTTAAGTGCTACTTTTAAAGGTGATTTATTAAATAAAAATAAAATAAAAAATTTGATGGAAGAATTGGCGATAAAAAAAAATAATTCTCAACCCTCAAAAATTAAGACTGGTGGTAGTACTTTTAAAAACCCAATAGATCAAACAACAAAAAAAGCTTGGGAACTAATAAAAGAATCAGTTCCAGAAAATATAAATTTTGGAGATGCTAGTATATCAAAAAAACACTCAAATTTTTTTATTAATAAAAAAAACGCGTCATTTGAAGAAATGAACTCTTTAATAAATTTTGTAAAAAAAAATGTTAAAGATAAAACTGGGATAAATATTAACTTAGAAATCAAAATTATAGAATAATGAAAAAAATTCTAATTTTGGCCGGTGGTTATTCAAAAGAAAAAGAAGTTAGTATACAAACTGCAAAAAGCGTTTACTCAGAATTAAATAAAGATAAAAAATATAAAATTAAGGTAGTAAATCCTGATGGTAAATTTGTCCAACTATTAAGAAACTTTAATCCAAATATAGTATTAAATTTATTGCATGGAAGATATGGAGAAGATGGCTATATTCAAGCAATTTTAGAATCCGAAAAAGTAAAATATACTCATTCAGGTGTATTATCGTCTTCTTTAGCAATAGATAAGGAACTGTCAAAAAAAATTTTTATTAAAAACAAAATTTTAACACCTAAGTATCTTAAATACTCTTACAGAAATAATATAAACAAATCGAAATTAATAAATAATTTACAAAAAAAGATTGGATTTCCTCTAGTTGTAAAACCTCTTAATGAAGGCTCTAGTGTAAATGTTTTTATATGTAACAAAAATAATATTTTAAAAACTCTTACAAAACTGAATGAATATGGAGAGGTTTTATTGGAAAAATATATTCCTGGGAGAGAAATACAAGTTGCAATTTTAGAAAATAAAGTGCTCGGAGCAATTGAGCTTAGGCCAACTAGAAAATTTTATGATTATCAAGCCAAATATAACCCAAAAGCAAGAACCGAGCATATAATTCCTGTGGAAATTTCAAAAATAAAATATCAGGAATTAACAAAAATTGCTCTAAAAGCACATAAAATTTTAAATTGTAGAGGGGTTACACGATCAGATTTTAGGTATTATAAAAACTCCTTTTATTTACTAGAAACTAATACACAACCAGGAATGACTTCACTCTCACTAGTGCCTGAAATAGCAAATTTTAATAACATTACTTTCAAAAATTTGATAATAAAAATTTTGGAAGATGCATCAATCAATAAATAAAAAAAAAATATATTTTTATTTGGTTTCATTTTTATTTATATCAACAATTTTCAATAATAATTTAATAAGTAATTTGAAAAACGTTTTTAAGGTTAGAGAAGTTAAAGTTGAAAATGTTAAAAAAGAAATTAATGATAATATATTATCAAATACTAGTTTTTTATTAGGTGAAAATATTTTTTTTGTAAACAAAAATTTTCTTTTAGAAAAATTTGATAAACTCAATTTTATTGAAAGCATAAGCATCAAAAAGAAATATCCTTCAATTATTAATATTCAAACAAAACACACTAATTTAATTGCAATCACTTACCTAGACCAAAAAAAATATTTTGTAGGTCAAAATGGAAATTTTATAATAGCAAAACAAATTTCAAATAAAAAAAAATTACCAACTATTTTTGGAAAATTTAAACCAGATGATTACATTTTTCTTCAAAGAGAACTTTTAAATCAAAAAATTGATTTAGATGAAATAACTAGATACTATTTTCACAAAAATAAAAGATGGGACTTATATTTTGCTAATAATATTATAATTCAATTACCCAATAAAAATATTTCTGAAGCAATAAATCTTTTCAAAAAATTTAGATCAAAAAATAATTTAAATTCAAATACAATTATTGATTTAAGAATTAAAAATAGATTAATTTTAAGAAATGGGTAAAAACAATTATTTCAATGTCATCGATTTTGGATCATCTAAAATTCGATTTGCATCTTTTGAAAATAACTTCGATGAAAAATTTTCAGAATCAATAAAAGTATATACAAACGAGAATTTACAAAGTCATTTTGAGGCAATTAATAAAATTATAAAAAAAGCTGAAAAAAATTTTTCTGATCACATCGAAGATATTGTTTTAATTCTAGATACTGACCAATTATTTACAATAGATATATCATTAACAAAAAATTTAGATAGAAGTTCAAAAATAAATAAATTACATGAGCCTTTAATATTAGAATTAAATCAAATAATTAAATCTCATTATGATAAATATTATTTATCTCAAATAATAATAGATAAATGTATAATCGATGACGAGAAAATTTTTGAAGAATTTCCTAAAGATAAAATAGTAGATAATAATTTAAAAGTTGACTTTAAATTATTATGTTTTCCAAAATTGTTTGTAAAAAAAATAATAGATAATTTTATTAAATTTAATTTAAATATAATAAATATATTTTGTTCTTCTTATATAAAATCTCAATCATATGTTAAAAAATTAAGTGAAAACAAAACCACCTTTTTAGATGTTGGATTGAGTAGATCTTCAATCTTTTTTTTCAAAAATAAAAAACTTAAATTAATCGAAACGATCCCAATAGGTGGACATCACATCACAAAAGATATATCAAAAATTTTTAAAATTTCAGAAGCGGAAGCAGAAAAACTAAAAAAATCATTTAATAAAACCTATACAGAGTTTTCATACAAAAATAAAACATCACAAGATACAATGGTTATTCATGAAATTATTAATAAAAAGATTTCAGTAGATTTATTAAAAAAAGTGATTTTGTACAGAGTTCAAGAAATTATAGATTTAATGTTTAAAAAATCAAATATTAGTGATCGTAAAAATGTCTTAGAAGGCTCAGATCTATTCTTGATTGGCGAAGGATCAAAACTATTTAAAAATAATTCCTTTTATTTGGATGATAGATTTGGTTTTAAGTCAATTAATTATTACAGCGAGTCAGATGTTCAAATCTGTAAATGTGGCCTGGAAAACCATAAGATAAACTATGAACTACCAAAAATAATTAATAAAAAATACGGAATTTTTGAAAAATTTTTCAACTTTTTCGATAAATGATGGTATTTTCTTGTAACATTTCTTGAGTATTTAATCTACGTAACATTTTATATAAATTTAATGTGTCTATACTTACTCAAAAAACAATTTCAAAAAAAATATCTCTCAGTGGAATTGGTATTCACTCAGGAAAAAATGTAACATTAAATATTTTACCAGCGGCTCCAAATACAGGAATTTTATTTAAAAGAGTAGATTTAAAAAAAAATAACTTAATATATCCACTTTATAATAATGTCTCAGATACAAAACTTTGTACAACCATATCTAACGAACATGGTGTAAAAGTTTCAACAATTGAACATTTAATGGGGGCTCTTTATGGTATAGGAATTGATAATGTTGTAATTGAAATAAATTCAGAAGAAGTTCCAATACTAGACGGTTCAGCAAAAAACTTTGTAGAGGGTATTAATAATGCTGGAATAAAATTCAGCGACCAACCAATTAAAATTATTAAAATAAATAAAAATGTAAGCCTTAATGATGGCGAAAAATTTATTTCTCTAGATACCTCAAATGTTACAAGTGAAATTGAATTTGAAATTAAATATAAAAATAAAATAATAGATACTCAAAAAAATAAAATAAATATTTTTGAAGACAATTTAGAAAATATTTTTAACTCAAGAACTTTTTGCTTGTATGAAGATATTGAAAAATTAAAAAAATTAAATCTTGGCAAAGGTGGTAGTTTAGAAAATGCTGTTGTAGTTAAAAATAATAAGATTTTAAATAAAGATGGGTTGAGAAATAATCTTGAATTCGTAAATCATAAAATATTAGATTGCATGGGTGATCTATTTTTATCTGGATATAAAATTATAGGATCTCTAAAATGCTCACAGGGTGGGCATCATTTGACAAACCAATTATTAAGAAAAGTATTCCAAAATAAAAATAATTACTCATTGATTGAAATTAAAGGCAAGCAATTACCTCATACTTTCACCAATTATCAAAATTTAAAATCGATAGCATAAAAGTTAGAAATTTAAAATTTATCTGATAAAATTATTAGATGAATAATAAATTTAATTTATCCCTCTTAATTATTTTTTTTTTAATTATTGCTTGTTCAGGTAAAGAGGAAAAAGTTAGTGTTCTAAAGGAAAAAAATTTAGAAACTCAAATGATCGAAGTTTATAGCGAAGCAATGGCAGAACTTGAAAGAGGAGACGTAATTTATGCTGGAAAAAAGTTTAGTGAAGCTGAATTATTATATCCGCAATCAATATGGGCTCCTAGAGCAGTACTAATGTCTGCTTATGGTTATTTCTCACAAGGTTATTACAAAGATGCTATAAATGATCTAGAGAGATTTATCTTTAAATATAAAAATCACCCACAAACAGATTATGCTTATTATTTACTTGCACTTTGTCATTATGATCAAATTATTGATGAAAAAAAAGATTTCAAAGAAATTATTAAAGCAAAAAAATATTTTGAAATTATAATTAATGATTTTCCAGACACTGACTATGCAACAGACTCAAAGTATAAATTAGAATTAATTATTGAGATAAGCGCTTCAAAAGAAATGTATTTAGCTAGATACTATGTTGAAAGAGAAAAATGGATACCTGCTATTAATAGATTAAAAAAAGTTGTTAATGAGTATGATACAACTATTTACGTTGAAGAAGCATTACATCGACTAGTTGAATTACATTATAAATTGGGATTAATTAGTGAAGCAGAAAAATATGCATACTTACTTGGTTATAATTATCAGTCTAGTAAATGGTATGAAGCGAGCTATAAAATATTGGATCAAAATTACAAAAGAGATAAAGTTTTGATCAAAGATAACAGCGATACAATCTTAAAAAAATTTAAAAAATTATTTAAATAACCTGATATCTCAATGACAAAAGATGATATTAAAAAAATTTATACTAATAAAATTAAAGAATTAAATAAGCACAACAACTTGTACTATGAAAAAAGTAAACCAATTATTTCTGATGCAAAATTTGATGAGCTTAAAAATGAGATAATAAATCTTGAAAAAAAATATACTTTTTTAAAAAGTAAAATTTCACCAAATAATGCAGTGGGTTTTACTCCATCAAAAATGTTTGAAAAACATAAACACAAAGTGCCAATGTTATCATTATCAAATGCATTTAATTCTGAAGATTTGCATAATTTCGAAAAAAAAATTTTTAATTATTTAAATCAAAATATAAAAATTGAGTATAGTGTTGAGCCTAAAATTGATGGAATTTCAGCATCATTATATTATAAAAAAAAAAAATTAATAATAGGAGTTTCAAGAGGCGATGGAAAAGTTGGAGAAGTTATAACTGAAAATTTAAAAACAATAAAAGATATACCGCAGAAAATAACTTATTCAAATTTTCCTGAGGAGATAGAAATTAGAGGTGAAGTTTTTATTAAAAAAAAAGATTTTATCAAATTGAAAGATAATTTTGCAAATCCTAGGAACGCAGCATCTGGATCTTTGAGACAAAAAAATCCAATTGAAACAAGAAAAATACCACTTAACTTCATTGCCTACACGTTTGGCTACTTCCAAAGTAATCTATTTTCATCTCAGTCTGAATTTTTAAAAAATTTAAAAAAATGGGGTTTCAAAACAAACAAAGATAATAAAGTTTTAAAAAATATTAATGAACTACTAAATTTTCATAAAAATTTTGAAAATAAAAGATTTGATTTAGAATACGATGTTGATGGCTTGGTTTATAAAGTTAACGACTTAAATTTACAAAATAGACTTGGATTTACCTCCAATTCTCCGAGATGGGCAATTGCTCATAAGTTTTCAGCTGATAGCGCTAATACAAAAGTCTTAAATATCGAAATTCAAGTAGGTAGAACAGGAGCTTTAACACCTGTCGCGAAAGTAGAACCAGTCAATATTGGAGGAGTCGTTGTTTCAAATGCAACTCTTCACAATGAGGATGAAATAAAAAGGAAAGATATTAGAATTGGAGATATTGTAAAAATTGAAAGAGCAGGAGATGTAATACCTCATGTTATCGAAGTCGACCTAAATAAAAGAAATAGAAACTCAAAACCATTTTCTTTTCCTGAAAAATGTCCTTCATGTGGATCTAATACAATTAAAGAATTTAATAAGATTACGAAAAAGTTTGATGCAGTTAGAAGATGTGTAAATGATGGATATGATTGTGATAGAATTGCCGTCGAAAAAATAAAACATTTTATATCAAAAGAAGCTTTAAATATTGATGGTTTGGGTAAAAAAGTTGTAGAAAAGTTCTGGGATTTAGGATTAATAAAAAAACCTCAAGATATCTTTAATCTTAATTATTTAGAAATAAAAAATTTGGACGGCTGGGGTAGTTTATCTGCTGATAATTTAAAAAAATCAATAGAAAATTCAAAAAAAGTTACTCTTCAAAGATTTATTTATTCAATAGGAATTAGACATATTGGAATTGAAAATGCAAAATTAATTAGTGATAATGTTAATAATGTAAACAATCTAATCGAAACAATTAAAACAAATCAACTTGATAAATTTTTACTTATCGATGGAATTGGCGAAACTCAAATAGTTTCGTTAAAAAATTTTTTTTCAAACAAAAAAAATTTAGATATTTTAATTGAGTTAAACAAAATATTAGATATCAAAAATCAAATAGTCAGCAAGAATGGAATACTTAAAAATAAAACCTTCATGTTTACTGGTAAATTAAATGGGATAAGTAGAGCCGAGGCCAAATCTTTAATAGAAAAAAATTCTGGAACAACAATTAGCAGTATTAGTAAAAATCTTGATTATTTAGTTATAGGAGATAAACCAACAAAACGTAAAATAGATCAAGCAAAAAATTTAGGTATTAAAGTAATTTCTCAAAAAGAGTTGATAAAATTACTTAATTAAATTTACTAACCATTTTCTCTCAGATTTATTCAGATATTTAGAAATTTGAGAATAAACCTCTAAATGGTAATTGAACAAATATTTTTTTTCTTTTTTATTTAACATTTTAAAATTAATCATATCCGTATCAATTGGTGCATGAGTGAGATTTTTAAAAAAAAGATTATTTTTATATTTATCAATATATATAAGGTTTTCAATTCTGATACCATAATGATTGTTAAGGTAATAACCAGGCTCATTGCTTAAAATCATACCTTTTCTCAAGATTACTTTATTATATTTTGATATTCCTTGCGGACCTTCATGAACGTTTAAAAAAAAACCAACACCATGACCTGTGCCATGGGCATAATCTAAACCAACTTTATTTAAAAATTTTCTTGCTGATCTATCTATAAATTTTCCAACAGTTTTATTATTTAAACTATAAGTTATAACAGCAATATGTCCTTTTAATACTCTTGTAAAATTATCTTTTATTTTATTTGAAATTGTGCCACAGCATATAGTTCTTGTGATGTCAGTTGTTCCCCATTTATACTGGCCACCAGAGTCAACTAACAGAATATCATTTTTTTTTATTTGTCGATTAGTTTTATTATTAGATTTGTAATGAATTATAGCTCCATTTGGTCCTGACCCCGCTATAGTATCAAAACTAGGATATAGATAATTTTTAGATAATTTTCTGAATTCTTCTAATTTTTTTTCAACTTTTTTCTCAGATTTTATTTTTTTATTATTTTTAAACCAATATAAAAACTTAGTTACTGCCACACCATCTTCAATATGAGCTTTATAAGTATTTTTAATTTCAGTCGAATTTTTGATTGCTTTTAGATCATATATTGGATCAATTTTAGATACTATTTTAAAAATACTTGATATTATTTTTTCCTCAAACAATGAACAAGTATACCTATCTATAGCAAATTTATTTTCTCTAAATTTACTTATTACTTTGAACAAAGTATTTTCTTCACAAAATACAATATTTTTAAACTTATTTTGATTTAAATTTGATAATTTTCTTAAACTTGAAAAGAAATAAAGTTTATTATTGTCAGTAATTATTAATTTGCAATTGGCTATAGGACTGTTCGGCAGGTCTTTTCCCCTTATATTTAGTAGCCAATTTACATTTTCACTTGCACTAATGTATAAATAATTAATCTTTTCCTTTTTTAAGTATTTTTTAACTCTTTTTATTTTTGAGTTTGAATTTTCTCCAGTTACTGATTTATTTAGATGATAAAAAAAACTTGATTTCTTTTTATACTCATCTTTAAATTTAAATTGAATTGGTATTAAATTAACTTTTGTCTCAAAATAATTATCTAAAGTACTTTTAGTAAACAATTTGGGATCGAAACCAATTTTAATATTTTTAAGTTTATTTAAATTTTTTGGAAGTATATGTGGCAGCTCTAGAATTTGAAAATTATCACCACATTGTTTATTGGCTTGAAGTGTATAACGTCCATCAACAAACAGATAGTTTCTCTTTTTCAGAACAATTGCAAAACCAGCTGAACCAGTAAATTTAGATACTTTATATAAATTGTTTACGTTAGAATATTCAGTAAAATATTTGTCATTTTTTGGAATAATATATCCATCCAAGTCATTATTAAAAATAAATTTTTTAAGTTTTTCAATCACTTTAATTTTTTCTGATAACGTAACCAACCAGGACTTCTTATTTCGTTATCAAATTCTATATCTTGATTAAATTCAAAATCATTTTCTTCATTGTCGTTAAAAGTATTATTTTTTTTTCTCATCTGGAAGTTCATCTACAAACCGAGATGCCATACTATCAATCCAATCACCTTGATAAAACCTGTTCATAGAAAAAGAAATTTTAGCTATTTTTTTAGCCCTTGTTATTCCAACGTATGCAAGTCTTCTCTCTTCTTCAAGTCCATTTTCTCCTTTCTCCTCTATGCTTTTTTGATGAGGAAATAGACCCTCTTCCCACCCAGGAAGATAAACTATATTAAATTCAAGTCCTTTAGATGCATGTAAAGTCATAAGATTTACTTTTTCACTTTCCCAATCTTGATCTAGTGATGTTGCAAGTGCGACATGCTCTAAAAAACTTTCTAAATTATCAAATTCCTTCATTGCTATCAAAAGTTCTTTTATATTCTCAAGTCTATTTTCATTCTCAAGATCTTTCTTATTTTTTAACATCTCGCTATATCCAGATTCATCTAAAACAGTTTGCAGAAGTTTTACGTGGTTTATATTTTTTTTTCGATCATCTCTCCATTTATCTAAAAGATTTAATAAAAATTTTAAACCTATCTTTGTTTTTGGTTTTATTTTATTTAATTCTATTAATTTTTTTGATGCAATTTCTAAAGAACAATTATTATTTTTTGAATATTCAGAAATACTTTTGATAGTGGTATCTCCAATTGATCTTTTAGGAACATTAATAATTCTTTCAAAAGATAAATCATCCATCGGTTGATAAATGCATCTTAGATAAGCCACACAATCCTTAATTTCTGCTCTTTCATAAAACTTAATTCCTCCAATTATTCTATATGGAATTCCAACTTTCAAAAATCTTTCTTCAAATTCTCTTGTTTGAAAAATTGCTCTTACTAATATTGCAATCTCATTTAATGAATTCTTTTTTTTAAAATTCTCGATTGTTGAACTTATTTCTGTCGCCTCATCTTTAACATTCCTAAAACAGTCTAATGTAACAAGTTCGCCATCTTCTTGATTAGTATATAAGGTTTTACCCACTCTGTTTTGATTATTCTCTATTAATTTCGAAGCAACATTTAAAATATTTTGAGTAGATCTATAGTTTTTTTCTAATCTAATTATTTTAGTATTTTTATAGATTTTATCAAATTCTAAAAAATTTTTAATTTCTGCACCTCTCCAACTATAAATTGATTGATCATCATCTCCCACACAACATAAATTCATGTTTGTTGCAGATAAATATTTTAGCCATTCACTTTGTATAAAATTGGTATCTTGATATTCATCTACTAAAATATATTTAAATTTTCTAGAATATAAAGAAGATATATCTTTATAGTTTTTAAAAATTTTTAATGTATGCAAAATTAAATCACTAAAATCAGCAGAATTTAAATCTATAAGTTTTTTCTGGTAGATTTTATATATGTTTAAAAAATTTTTTTCTAAGACTTCTTTTTTTTTTAAAACCACATCATCTGGATATAATCCATTATTCTTCCATTTATCAATTACGGCTAAGACATACTTTGGAGATATTTTTTTTATATCTATATTTTCAGACTTACAAATATTTTTAATTAATCTTATTTGATCATCTTGATCTATAATTGTAAAATTTGACTTTAATCCAACAGCTTCTGCATGTTTCCGGAGAATTTTTGCACTTATAGAATGAAATGTGCCAAGCCAAGGTAATCCAGTGACTTCCTTTCTTAAAAGTTTTGATACTCTAATTTGCATTTCTTTTGCAGCTTTATTTGTAAAAGTAACTGCAAGTATTTGGTTTGAAAAGGCTTTATGACTTTTAATTATATGAGCAATTCTTGATGTCAGCACTTTTGTTTTACCAGATCCAGCTCCAGCTACAATTAA
>LULE01000879.1_pt1 | contig 11221 bp, 16 predicted proteins | sample 728231 | NCBI WGS metagenome assembly LULE01 (sample SAMN03860297, study PRJNA289734) | marine metagenome | biome: seawater column; feature: ocean; material: water; isolation source: Red Sea water column Station 192 - depth 10m | place: Saudi Arabia: Red Sea | collected 2011-10-15 | depth 10 m | reverse complement strand
ATCATTAACTAAAAATTCCAAATCTCATGGATCTATGCCGAAGTTAAGTACCGAGCGAGCGACCAACGGGAGCGAGCGGGGAAGACGCTGCGTAGGGGCACACGGTACTTCTTTTTTTTCTATGCAGTATGTGCAACGGGCGGGTGGGTGGAGAAGAGTCGAGTAATTTTGTACCCTATTTGGAGCTATAAGGAGCCGATTTTGTAGTAAAAAACCCTAATTAGCCCAAAAAATCACCCAAAAGTGCCGACTTCCAGGTGATTAAAAGTTACGAGTTTTAGATATAAGTTAGTCTTTCTTGCTTTCCTTAAATTTACCGGCTGCTTTTACCGCTTTACCAAATGCTTCCTCATCTGGAACCTCAAAGGCCAGCTCTTTCTTAGCATTTGTAACAAAATCACGGACTTCCAAAGAGTCTTTTCCATCTTTAGCCATCTCTAAAGCCTTATTCTTTATAGCTTCTAGTCCAGCGACCTTATTCTTGCGGTCTTCGATGTTCATTATTGGTATTTACTAAATAATTTCCCTGTTTCAATGCTATCACGAGTAGATTTCTTGCTCATAGAATGTATAGAAGAGAAATGTAGTGGCTAAGAGTAAATGAATCCCTCATATCAGTCTCAGTATTACCAACAGCAGCCAGATAACAGTAATTTAGGTGCATTAGCGACAGGAGCATTAGCAATAGGTGGTCTTTCTACCGTTGCACTAATGAATGATGGCAAATTACTTAAAGATCTTACTGGAAAGAAAGATTTAAAAGAAACTATAGCCAAAAGTGGAGAGACTGTCAGTAATGTAGCTAATAAAGCAGGTAAATATGTTAAACAGAAAGCTAGTGAAGCAGATGGGTTTAAACAAAGGATGGCTCAAGAGCTAGAAGCAATACTTAAGAGTCCTAAACCTGATATACGTAAAGTAGAGCTTTATAATCGCATGGCTGCTGATTTACGAACAATGGGTGTAATAGTAAAACCTTTGAATATGGAGAGATTAGGAGAATTGATAAGTAATTTCAACGCTAGTAGAACAGGAGGAGTAAAAGTAGGCAGTTTGAAAGACAGAATGTCTGGTGCTTATGACAGAAATATAAACAAAATTAGAGGAAGAAGAGGATTATGAATCCAATACAGGTATTAGCTGTAATAAAACAAGGAAATAAAGCTACTTTCCCTAATCAGGAGGCTCAACGGGTCTTTTCTAAGCTGCAAAAGAACCATCGTATCCGTATGGATCAGGTTAACCAAGCTAATTCCTTAGCTGATCAGTATTTACAAAGTGAAGTTTCTAAAAATAAAATAGCAGCTCCACCTGTAGATGAGGCGGCTAACATTGCTTCTTCTCAGGTCTCTGGGAAGGTTGTTGTTGATCAGGCTGAGTTAGTTCCAACTGGGCAAGGATTTGTGCAAGAGAAACAAAACCTTCAGAACGTTGGGATTTCTTCTGGGGGTTCATCTACAAATAATTTGAGTAGTACTAATATAGCAACTAATGAGACCAGTGCTCAAAGATTTTTACAAAATGAAAGAGATGAAATTGCATCTCAGTTAGGAGAACAAGGATTACCAATAACTCCTACAAGAATAGAAGCAGAGTTAGCAAATCGACTAGGAACAGATGCTTATTTATATGGACCTAAATATACTCAACGTAAACAGGCATTACAGGCAGGAGCTACCTACGAACCTAAATTATTTAATACTTTAAGTGTACCTTCTGTTCAAATAGCAGGACAGAGTGTTCCTTATACTCCTACACAAGGAAGTGGGTTTAGTATTAGAAAACCTACAATTACCGAAAGCACGGCTTTAAATCTTAAGAGCGAAGTTGATAAACAGAAAACTTTTCTTGGACAGGTAAGGTTAGATGCTACAAGTAATATGAGAGCCATAGAAGCACAAGCTAAACCTCTTAAACAAGCACAAATACAAGCTAGGAATAGAAGAGATTTTACAACTGTTGATAGATTGGAGACAGAGTTAAATAAGTTACGTGGTAGTTATCAGAAACAACAACGAAGAATAACAGGAGCGGAACTTAAAGTTACAGAAAATATATCTAATTTAGGTTTACCTTTAAAACTAACAGAGGGCGTTGAATCAGGACAACGTATTTATGCTCAGGTAGATCCTACTGGAGGAAGAGGAGGTAGAGTACGTACAACTTCTATTGATTCAGCCGGTGTAGCAGATGATTTAGCAGATGATATAGCAGCTGATTTTGATATAAGTGGCACCCCTGTTTATAAAGAAGGAACAGTAGAAATACGTCCAGAAAGAATAGCTATCAATACTCCTGCAAAAGGAGGAGGTGGTAGGAATATAGCTAATTACACAGGTAGTGGATCTGTAGATGAAAAAGTCAGGTCAATACCTACAGGAGGTGTAATACAAGAAACACAAAGCAGAGTAAGACAGACACTGGGAAGGTACAGAGATTATGATCCTGGCACTGATGAACTTAATCAGGGAGGAGGAGCACCTCAGCCACCTTATCAAGATGATAGTGCTTTAACAGGCAACGTGACAGATATCTATGGAACTAGAGGAGTAAGTATTGATCCTAAAACAGATAGAGATATATTAAAGGATAATCCTAAAAAGAGACCTACAGCAGTACCTGCTAGTAAGACACCTTTAGTTCAGGAAGCTACCCCACAAGGTAAGAAAAGCTTTGCTGTAAGCAGTAAGGAAAGAGAGATTAGAACAGATCAATCTAAATCTCCTCAGCGAAGAGCTGCAGACGCACAAGCTTTTGTTAGAGAACAGATTAAACAAATGACAGGAGCAGCTGCAGTAGGTCCATCTACACCTTTAGCTCAGAAACCTTTAGGGACTTATGTACCACCTACAAAAGACTCAGAATATTTAAAACCTGCCGGAAGTCCGTTTAGATCTCCGTTCAACATCAGACAAAGAGGCTAAGTATGGCTGAAAAGAAAAAGAAAAAGAAGAAAAAATTTATACAAGACGCTATAAAGCGACCTGGTGCTTTTACGGCCAAAGCTGAGAAGAAAGGTATTACTACTGCTCAGCTACAGGAGAACGTATTATCCAATCCAGATAAGTATGATGAACGTACTGTGAAACAAGCACGACTTCGTAAAACATTGGTAGGATTAAATAAGAAAAAGAAAGATAAGAAGAAATGAGAGACTCACGTTTAGATCTTGGTAGATATATAACCAACCCTTTCAATAGAAGAGGAGATATAACAAAGCGTCTAGACTTTGATGATCTATTCACATCTAAGGCAGCAACAGGAGAATATCCTTTTAACCCTTCTAGATTTGAATCTGGTGACTTAACTAAAAGAGCAATGTCTCAAAAGTTAATTCAAAATCCCGGATTGAATTATGCACCTAATACTCCTTTCTTTGATAACAATGAAGAAGCTACTTCTGATTATCAATTATTCGAAGGTTTAGGAAGATTCAATAGAGCCATGGATTATGACTTTGATGAAGGTAGAGCTAAAACATATCAACGACCACAGGATCAACCTGATTTCAATCCTAACTGGATGAAGGCTTATGGCATAAGTCCTACCGTTAATCCCGGAAGTGCGTCTAAGAATCCTATGCCTAGATTAAAGAATCCTGATCCTAATGGCTACATAATGGGACAGGCTAAAGGTAGGGCAGAGAATGAAGCTGAAGGTAACAAGTCTGTAGCTCAATTATTAGCTGAGCAAAAATCTTTACCAGAACCTAAGAAAGAAAAGGAAGAAAAGAAAGAAGAGATACAAGGAGAAAAAACTGAAGAAATGGAACAACAAACTCCAGATAAAGAATCACCCGAAGTAAAATTAACTTAACTAGGTAATAAAATGGTAGCTGGTTTATTAAAAGGATCTAGAGTAGCTGGGAAGTTTAAAGACTTCGTACCTTTACTTGGCCAGTCAGCGTTTGGTGGATTGATTTCCGGTGGTTTTACTGGTTTAGCTACTGGTAATCCATTAGCAGGTTTAACAGTTGGTTTAGTAGATACCTTAGGAAGTGCGACGTTAGCTACAGGATTAGGAACTTTAGGTAAGCGTAAAGTATTTGGTAAAGATATTAATTTTGCAGGTGGAAAACAATATGTTTTTAAAGACACTGATGATTTAGATCCTCTTAAAAAACAGTTAGCTAATTTAGGACAAGCAGGTACTGCTGCACGAGTAGGAAAAGCTGGTCAGATGGACCCTCAGGCAATGAAAGCTTTAGCTGATTATGCAAAGACAAAAGCGTCTTATGCCCCTTCCGGACCACAAATAGCTGGAATGTATGCTACATCAATTGCTAGTCCTTTTGTGGTAGAGCCAATGTTTTATCCTAAGGATCAAGGCGATATTGTTCAACAGCAATTATTTCAAAGATATGGTACTAGTCAGTTAATGACTAATCCTCAAGCTGCTGTGGATAATTTGACATACCTTTCTAGAGATATAAAGGGAGATGAAGTTAGGGATAAACAGAATATGAATTTAGCTCCGGGAACTTTATACCAATATCCTTTAGCTGGTAACCCAATGGGAGGTATGTAACGTGAATCCCTTTCAGCAATTTCTAACTGATGTAAAGAGAGGTTTTCGTAAAGGCGAAGATATAATGACGGCTGATCAAGTTTATCGTCATTCTATTTTTGATAGAGATTATAATGTTCAAGCTCGTAAAGGATATGAAGGGAGAGCTAAGGTAGGTTTTACAGATAGAACAGGAAGACGGATAGGAAAAGGACAAAAATATAATGTAGCAGCGATGAAAAATCCTGCTGAGTTTATAGGAGCTTATGGAGCTAGAGTAACTACCGATATTCTCTCTGATGGAACTAGGCAGTTTTATTGGAGATATAACCATCCTCTTGCCATAGGACAAAAAGTTGTAGAACAAATGGTTCCTCAATTAGGTGATGTAAAAAGTCCTTTGCAAAGAGCTTTAATTACTGGAGCTGTTGGAGCACCTACTGCTGCTTCTTTGGGCATCTTTGATGTTACTAATCCCGGTGAGTTGTTTAGACCAAAAGGATATGCACAAGCTTATGCTGCGAAAGGATCACCTGATAGAAGACAGACCGCTGAACCAGGCATGGAGTTATTCGATAGATTTTTCTTAGGTAGAAGAGGTAGACCTTTAAAGTATGAAACAGCTAAACAAGATATTCCTAGTCTTACTCCTCAACGATATGCCAGTGCTATGCGTAGCCAGTATCAAGATAGAGGAGTTCTAGGAATGGGTCTGTTAAAAGGAACAGCTGAGAACATAGAAGGTTATCCTGAGATTCGTGTTGTAGGTTTTCCTGTAGGTCTACAAGCTGTGGGTGCAACAGCAGGTGGTATTGCTGGATTAAAGACATCTGCAGGTAAAAAGTTACTTACCAGTAAAGGACCTAGATCGCAAAGATTCAAAGCAGCTGGTATAACATTGGCAGGTGCATTGGGTGGTGGAGCTGCAGGTAAAACTTTGAATATGGCAATAGCCAGTGCCAACAGACCTAAATATTTAACTACGTCAGATTACATGCAAGGATAATGATAGTACTGATAAAATTAAAAGATAAGAACGGAGAGAAGATCTAGTAATGGCTAAAGAGCAGGCAGCAACAGCTTTTGATTTTGCAGGGCTAATGGCCGCTATGGGCGGTCCTCGTTCATATACTAATCAAGCTTTATATGGTTTATTTCCTAAGACTGCCGCTGCATCTGCAGGAGTACCGGCGGCAGGTTATGGAGCTATACCTCTTTCTCAGTCAGCATTAGTTAAAGGAGCAACAGGTGCTGGAAAAATGGTATCAAAAAGAGTACCCTTGGCAGCTGGACTTTTACAAACGTTAGGTGGAGATCCAATAGGAGGAGCAGGAACAGCTGGAGGAGGTTTCCTTGGAGCTAAGGCAGGAGCGGCTCTAGGGACAGCAATAATGCCGGGAGCAGGTACATTAGCAGGAGGTCTTATTGGAGGTGCTTTAGGTGGAGGTATTGGACAGAGTCTTACTAGATCTGTAACAGGTATTGATGTAAATAATCCATTAACAGGACCAGATATAAGTCTTGCAGGTATTCCATTAACTCCATATGCTAAGACTAAAAAAGGTGTTAAAAGAGCAGCTGAGCTAGAAGCGTTAAGAATGAAAGAAATCTTACCTATAATGGAGAAAGCTAGACAGCAGGAATTTCAAAGAGATTTAATTGGTAGCCAAATGCAAATGGCTGGACAGCTACTCGGTAATATTTATCCTAGGTAATTAAGATGTCACGAAGAGGTTCATCAGTTGAAGAGTTACAAGAGAATAGAAAAAATCTGAAAGGAGCTAATTTCTTAGAAAATTTTCTGAATAAGGCAAAAGGTTCAGGGGAAGAGTCCTTACTAAATAAATTATATGATGGTGTATCATTTAAGGATTTTTTACCAGCTCCTCTTAGAATAAACTATGACATTACTCAAGGACAGTTTCCTTACCAAGAGGAATTTACAAGTGTGTTTTCTTTTCTTAATAAAGGAAAAAAAGATGAAAAGGATGAAAAAGAAGATGAAAGAAACTATCTAGAAGAAAACAAACAGCTATTAGGAGAAATAGCAGATTTAAGTGAAAAAGCTAGAGATAGAGCCGCTTTAAGAACGGGGATATCAAACTTAGCTTTATCTCCTTTAATAGGAGGTCAGGCTGCAATGGAAGCCGCAAAGAATGTCGCAGATTTAACTGCATTAAACATGGGAGCCATGGCTGCTCAAAACAGAGCATTAGAAACAAATCCTACCAAGCAAAAAATAGCTGGTAAATATTTCAGGTAGTAGAATGGCATTAGGTACCTGGTCAAATCCGTATGGAGCACTGGGAGGAGGATTACCTAGTACAGGTGATATCTCAATGTTTTCATCAAAGCCCTTTGGAGGAGGCAATATGTTCGGAGCGATAGCTGGAGGTTTATTTAGCTTAGGTGGTAGCATAATCGGTGCTAGAGCACAGTCTGCTGCTGCACAGGCTCAGATGGATGCTTCTGCTGATCAGCTAAAGAATAATGTAATGCTGAACAGAGAAGCTAGGAAAGGTAACCTAGCTAAGTTCATCGGACAGAATGTTGCAGATTATGGATATGGAGCAGACTTAGATTTTGGAAGACAAAAGAAGGCTAGTATATTTGATTCAACTAGAAAGCGTGATCTAGAAAGAGGAGCTAATATAAAAGATTTTGAAGCAATGCTGGGTATGAAAGAAAATCCTTTAGCTAGAGAACAGAAACAAAGAGAGAGAAAATTTCTGTTAGATAAAATCACAAAAGAAAGAACTGCCGCCATGGAAGGCATGTTTGGACCTATTAGGAGATCTTAGGAGGTATCATGGGAAGTAAAACGGTATATAATCCTCCGAAGATAGAAAAGGATGATAGCTTTGCGAAGTACCTAGAATATCAAAAAGAACGTGAAACTAGATTAGATGAACGTGCTCAAAAAGAAAGAGAAGATGAAGCTGCTAGAGAGTTAACAAGAAGAAAAAGTGGAGCCAAAGGTTTAACTGATCTTTATGGACGTACTAAATCACAATTAGAATCTGGTTTACTTAGTTTTCAAGGGGCACAGGATAAATTACAGAGTTATATAGATAAATATGATTTAACTGCTGGATTTAAACCTGATGATGAAGGTAATACTTTTGATCCCGGCTATACAGACCCAAGTAAGGGAGCTGGTCAGTATTTAACTAATCTTCAGAATATCTATCAGGGAGAAGGAGGACTGTTAGATAAACAGCGTACTTCTGGTGTGCGTACTTCTGGTGTGAAACTTGCTTATCAAGACATATTAGGAAGACAAGCTACTGACGATGAACTTTCCAGTGCAATGTCTAATTTACAGCTTCAGTCTTATGGAGGAGCTGGTATACAGGGTCTAAGAGATTCTCTTAAATCTTCTAATGAATACACTAAGAATATTAATGATAATTACTTAGATAATTACTACGACACCATGTATGGTAAGCAGACCAAAGATGCTGAAGGTAATATGACTAAGAAACGTAAATTTACTTTCGATCCTTCTCTGCTACCTACCTATCAAGGAGACTTGGGAGAAAGGACTGGTGTTGGTGTTACTACTGGTGAACAATTTGCTGATTACTTTAAGGAAGGAAGAACTATTGCAGAACTAGAAGAAGGTAAACAAAACATTAGAGACAGTAGAAAATTCCTTTATAGTGCTGGTTTAACTAATCTTCAAGGAGAGATCGATAAAGAAACCCAGAAGATTAAAAACGAGGGTGCTAAAGATATTGCCAAGATACAACAAGAAGGTTCTATCTATGGTCAATTACTAGGTGGTTTTAATTTCTAAAAGACTACCTATTGTTATAATAAACTGAGACGTAAAATTCTTAATTCCATGGAAGAGAATACTGACAATTATTTTGATATTAAAAGATTTTCAGATTTACTTGAAAAGCTAGAGTCCTCTAAAAAGAGACAGCAGAGACAAAAGTCTGTAGAAGGTCGTAGAGACATCTTCGCAGGTGGTCTTGCTAACATGATGAGCAATTTCTAATTTGGTATTATTAGCATAGGTTACTGAAATGGCTGTTGACAAAACTTACGAATCAGATGATTATTTTGATCTGGATAAGTACAGACAAGCAGCTGGTGTAGCTTACGAATTTTCCAAAAAGAAAATGGAGGATGCTGGTGAACAAGAAAGAAAAACGATCGGTAAAGGTGGTACGGAGACAAGAGAAACCGCTCGCCAACAACAAGAGTTCCGTGAAAGGGACGAAGAAAGAGATCGTAAACAGGCCCAATCAGCTTATAGATATTGATCTATTCAATAACTGGGTAGATAACTTAGACTCCGCAACACAGGAGTCTTTTTGTTCTTTTGTGTCTGATAATAATTCTATTATTGAAGCTTATCTATATTCTAGATTTTTGGGGTATGAAGGCAGCATAGCTCCATGTGATTTATGGATAAAGGCTAACTATAAGAAGCCAGATCATAGGAAGAAGTTGTTGTATGAAATAGATGAGATGCAAGAGGATATAAGAAAGCTAAGAGAAGACATTGAGAATGGTGTTGTCAAAAGAGATGCAGGTGTAGGAAGAATTGCACAGATGCAGAAAGAATTGAGAAGCACTATATCTGAAATAGAGAGTTTCACTAATATGAGAGATCGTAAAGGATTACTCATGGCTGGTGCAGATCGTGCTATCAGAGAGCTAATGTTTATATTCAAGGATGATCCTATAGAAACACCTTTAGAAGAAGCGACAATGAGTGTCTGGGCAAGAATGCAGCTGGAAGAATAGTACAGTTAAAATAAGGAGAAGTGAATAAATAAAACTGTTGCATAATGGCTAAGAAAAAAATGCCACCTCAGCTTCTTGAGTACTTTAAAAATAAAAACGAAAAGAAGGAAGATGGCTCTAAGATGAGCGATAAAGAGAAGCGTACTGCAGCTTTGGATAAAGCCAGGAAAGCTAAGAAAGCAGCTAAGACTTATAAAGATAAGAAAGAAGCAGAGAAGCCAAAAGATAAGAAGTAAGTTAGTATTTAATAGTAGCTTAAGTATTGATTAGTGCCTTCTTATACCCATCTTGCTTATAGACGTAACGCTAAAGCAGCGGCTCGTAAGCAACAGATTAAGAAACCTAAAAATCAAGAAGCATTACTGAAAGCCAGAGAAGATTTTGGATATTTTTGTGAATACGTAGCTGATAAACCACCCGCAGAACATCATAAGACTTGGCATAGACATTTTGTTACTAATGAAGATAGTAGCTGTTTATTAAAGATTGCAGGACCTAATGTTGATCTACTAGCTCCTAGAGGGTCAGCTAAATCAACTGTATTAGGATTACTGACTGCTTGGGCCATTGGTATTCATACACAGGCTAAACAGCCTTTACAGGTCTTGTATCTGTCTTACACCGTTGATATTGCTAGATCTAAATCTGCAACTATCAAAAGAATTATAGAAAGTAAAAGATATCAGGAAGTATTTCCAAAAGTAAGATTACTTAAAAATGTAACCAGTAATGAGTATTGGTCGATAGATCATAAGTTTGCAGGTATAGATACTACTGGTGAAGAACAATTTACATTATGTGCAGCTGGATTGAAAGGTTCAGTTACATCTAAACGTTCTCATTTAGTTATGATTGATGACGCTATAAAATCATCAGCTGATATTGCTAATCCAGATATTAGAAATCAGATGAAAGAGAATTGGAATGCTGTTATAGCACCTACTATGTTTGAAGGAGCTAGAGCTATCTGTTTAGGTACTAGGTTTAGACATGATGATATTCACGCTACTACTTTTAATGAACAGAATAACTGGACGCAGATTATCTTATCGGCAATACAGAATGATTCTAAAACAGGAGAAGAAGAATCCTATTGGCCAGAGATGTGGTCACTTGAATATTTAAAAGAGAAAAAAAGACAGGCACCTATAGCTTTCTCTTTTCAATATATGAATCAGATAGTTAGACAGAATGAATTATCATTGGCTCCAGAGCTAATTGTTAAAGCAGAGATATCTACTGAGTTTGATACGTTAGGGATAGGAGTTGATTTATCAGCTGGGGTAAAAGAAAGAAATGATTACACAGTTATGGTTCTTGGTGGCCGTGTAGAAGATCGTATTCACATAATTGATTATCGACGTATTAGGGTTATGGGTAACCTAGAAAAATTAGATGCCCTAAAAGAGCTTCTATACGACTGGTCAATAATAGGTAAGGATGCAAACGAAAATTATTTTCCTACCTACTCTACGTGTGATATCTGGTCAGAGGCTGTACAATATCAAGCATCTTTAGAAGCTGATTTTAAAAGAGTCTGTCAAACCAACGAAGGTCTATATAATTTAATCTGGCATCCTGTAAAAGGATTCAGAGCAGATAAGCTTGCACGTTTTAGAGGAATAATGGGTATGTTCGAAGATAGAAAGATAATATTCAATAGGTTTAGGAATTTTACAAATATGTTTGAAGAATTAACTAACTTTGGAGTTAGTGGGCATGATGACTGCGTTGATGCTCTAGTTTGGCTTGTAAATGGATTAGCTCGTAAAGGTCAACTTCATTTAGACTTTTAATAGAAGGTATAATAAAACTATGGGACCTGAATATATTGCCGTCATTTTCAGTGCTGTAATATCCTCCTTAACTGGGGGAAGTTGGGTAGCTGGTAAAGTTTTGGAAAGGCATCGTGAAAGATTAAAGGATGCTATACAAAGAGTAGAGAACCAAAGAT
>LULE01000635.1_pt1 | contig 11264 bp, 9 predicted proteins | sample 728231 | NCBI WGS metagenome assembly LULE01 (sample SAMN03860297, study PRJNA289734) | marine metagenome | biome: seawater column; feature: ocean; material: water; isolation source: Red Sea water column Station 192 - depth 10m | place: Saudi Arabia: Red Sea | collected 2011-10-15 | depth 10 m | reverse complement strand
CTGGCAGCACGACTTCAACATCGGCACCGTCGTCCGCTCGGCCAACGCCTTCCTCGCCGCCGAGGTCCACATCGTCGGCAACCGCCGCTGGAACCGCCGGGGCGCGATGGTCACCGACCGTTACCAGCACGTGCGGCACCACCCCACGGTCGAGGACCTCTCGGCCTACCTCCGCGAGCGCGACCTGCCGTTGTACGGCGTGGACAACCTGCCCGGCTCCGCGCACCTGGAGACGCTCGCGGTGCCGCGGGAGGTCTGCTTCCTGTTCGGGCAGGAGGGGCCCGGGCTCTCCGCGGCCGCCCGCGAGGCCTGCGACGCCACCTTCTCCATCGCCCAGTTCGGCTCGACCCGGTCCATCAACGCCTCGGCCGCGGCCGCCATCGCGATGCACACCTGGGTCGTCCAGCACGCCGACCTCTCCCACGACGACACCTGGCGCGGCTGAGCCCTGCTCGACCACCGGGACGTCATACGGGCGAGACTTCCACTGTCAGCGATGTCCTGAGACTTCACAGGACGTCCGCTTCCGCTGGGCGTAGGACGTCCCACGCCAGCGCTAGCCGGCAGCGCAGGGCCGAACGCGACGCCGGGCCGGACCACGAGGGTCCGACCCGGCGTGCGTCGGGGAGGGAGGGGCTCAGCGGCAGGCGCGCCGCAGGTCGAACTTCTTCACCTGGCCGCGGTCGATGTAGAGGTTCTTCTTGCTCTCCACCTTGCCGTCGACCTCGCAGGTGAGGACGTAGCGCTCCTTGATGCCCTTCACCTTCGAGGACTTCGCGGAGAACTGGCCGACCTCGACGGTGTAGGACGGGGTCACCGAGGCGTAGTTGATGACCTCGATGACGTAGGTGCCGGCCGGGGCGTCCGGGATCTCGACGGCCTCGCCGGAGCCCGGCAGGTTGCCCGAGGTGCCCATCTCGACCAGCTCGTCACCCTTCTTGAGGTAGACCGCGAGATCGAGGTCGTCCGGGGTCGGCCAGGTCAGGTCGACCCGCAGGACGTCCGAGGCCTTCTTCGCGACGTACTCGTGGGTGGCGGTGCCGATGCCCGGGATGGTCACCGAGCCCTCGATGGTCTCCGAGGCGAACGGGGCGTCGGCCAGCTCGTCGACCTTCTTGCCCATGACCACGGGACGGGTCGAGGGGTTCACGATCCAGCTGAACGTGCCCTTCTTGCCCACCGTGATGGAGGAGTCGACGAAGTCCTCGAAGCTGGAGTCCCAGGTCGGGGAGTCGAAGTCCTTGCGCAGGCGGATCGTGGCGCCCTTGGGGGCCTTGCCCTTGAGGACACCGTGGTACTTGGTGTCGACGGCGTGCTTGAGGGCGATGAAGTAGGCCTCGCGGTTGCCCTTGCCGGCGTACTCGCCCGCACCGAGGTACTGGTCCACGACGTCCTCGAAGGGCGGGTGGAACTCGTCGGGGCCGATCTCGAAGGTGTAGCCGTAGCCACCGGTGGCGTTGTAGGACCAGTCCTCGGTCGTACCGGTGGTGTCGTAGAGCTGCCAGCCGTGCTGGTTGGAGTAGCCGTTCTGGGCGCAGGATCAGGTTGCCGAAGGTGTGGTTGGAGATGAGCATCGTGACCTGGCGGCTGCGCACCAGCTCCTGGATGTTCTGGGTCTCCGGCTCGGAGAACGGGGCCGCGCCGCGGTAGGTCGGGTCGAGGGGACCGGCCTCGACCTCGGTGAGGTTGGGCGTGCTGCCGGCCGCTCCCGGGCCGCCCCAGAAACCCCCGTAGTTGCGGTTGAGGTCGACGCCGAGGAGGAAGCCGCCGTTGGTGGTCACCTGCAGGGCGCAGGTGCCGTCGGGGGTGTCGACCCCGTCGATGAGGCGGCAGTTCTTGCGCATGTAGGCGTGGCCGGGAGTGCCGAGGATGGAGACGGTGCCGCCTCCGTCGAGGGCGCGCAGGTCGACGAACTCGCCGTCGGTGCGCGAGAGGTCGAAGCCGTCGGCGTTGACCACCGGGACCACGATCACGCGGCCCTTCTTCAGCAGCTTGGTGGTGCGCTTGTTCTTGCCGTAGCCCTCGGCCAGGTCGATGGCGAACTCCATCGCGTTCTCGCCCGAGGGCCACTCGCGGGCGTGGTGCAGACCCATCAGCACGAAGGTCGGCTTGCCGGTGTCGGGGCCCTTGACGCCCTGGCCGATCTCGACGGCCTGGACGGTGCGACCGTCGAGGGTGGGGTGGTTGAGCTCGAACATCTTGACGTGCTGGGGGAACCGCTCGGCGAGGTCGGCCATGTCGGCGTTGTAGTCCTCGAGCGTGCGGTAGCCGTCGCGACCGGACGGCAGCGGGCTGCGCTGGACCGAGTCGGCGTAGGCCTCGTCGCTCTTCCAGACCTCCAGCGACCGGGCGACGAGGTCGGGGATCTCGACGTCGTAGGTCAGGCCCGCGGCCAGCAGCAGCGCACGGTCGGTCGCCGAGTGCAGGACGACCTCGACGTAGTCGTGGCCGGCGTGCTCGGTGAGGTCCAGACCCAGCTTGGACAGCACCATCTTGTCGGCGCGGGTGGGGGTGTCGACCTTGACCAGCTGGGGCCGGAAGACGTTGGCGGGGGAGGTCGTGGCGGCCTCGGACCCGATCGCCGTGAGAGGGGCGAGGGCGAGGGCGGCCAGCGTGGCGGTCGCCGCGAGGGCGGTGCGGCGGGCGCGGGTTCGGCGGTTCATCGTCGAGCTCCTGGGGTGTCCCGAGTCAGGGGATGGCGGGTTGGAGATGTCAACGCGGGATCGGCCGTCAGGTCACGCACCTGAGGTGCGCCTCACGCGCCTTGCCCGAGCGGCGCCGCGCGCTCAGCAGCGCCGCAGGGTGAGGCGGACCTGTTCGCCGCGGTCGACGCGGACCCTCGTCGCCCGGGCCTTCCCGCGCCCGTCGTCGCAGGTCAGGCGGTACTTCTCGGTGCGTTGCGAGGTCGGGCGCGTCGACGGGTTGACGTGCCAGGTGAACCGGCCGGAGCGGGGGACGACCAGGGTGGTCCGGAGCCGGGCCGGACTGGACCCCTCCCAGGTGGTCGTCGAGGCGTCGCGGGTGAGGGTGAGCGTCGCGCCGGCGGGCGCCCGGCCGGCCAGGACCCCGTGGGCGCGGGTGTCGGCTGCGTGCGCGAGGGCGATGAGGTACGCCGCGCGGTTGCCGCCGCCGGGGCGGTCGGCCCCGACGTACTCGTCGACGACGTCCTCGAAGGGCGGGTGGAACTCGGTGGGCCCGATCTCGAAGGTGAACCCGAACGCGCCGGTGGCGGCGTAGGCCCAGTCCTCGGTGGTGCCGACACCGTCGTAGAGCTCGTGGCTGCGCTGGTTGGTGTAGCCGTTCTCGGCGGCGAACCGCGCGCCGAGGCGTCGCAACGCCCGCTCGTCGGGGGCCAGCCCGAGGGGCACGCCGCCGTCGGTGACGTGGTCGGGAGCCCCGGCCCACGGGCGCAGCACGAGGTTGCCGGAGGTGTGGTTGGTGATGAGGGTCGTGACCTGGCGCGACAGCACGAGGTCGCGGACGTTGCGGGTCTCGGGCTCGGAGAAGGCGTCCGCGCCGTGGTGGCGCGGGTCGAGCAACCCGGCGTGGAGCTCGGTGACGCTCGGGGTGGCGCCGGCGGCGCCCGGGCCGCTCCACCACTGGCCGTAGTTGCGGTTGAGGTCGACGCCGAGGCCGAAGCCCGCGGGGGTGGTCAGCATCGCCGCGCACGTGCCGTCGGGGGTGTCGACGCCGGCGACGAGCCGGCAGTTCTTGCGGAGGTAGGCCAGGCCCGGGGTCAGCACCTGCGTGGCGACCGGCAGCAGGGTGCCGCTCGGGTCGAGGGGGTGGAGCACGTTGAGGTCGATCAGCCCGCCGGAGGTGCGAGACAGGTCGAACCCGTCGGGGTTGACCACGGGCACGACGACCACGCGCACGCGCCGCAGCAGTCGGCGCACGTCGCGGTCGGTGCGCTCGAGCGCCACCAGGTCGTGGGCGAGCTCCATCGTGTGCTCGGCCGAGGGCCACTCGCGGGCGTGGTGCAGCCCCAGCATCACGAAGGTGGGGCGGCCGTCGGCAGGGCGCCGGACCCGGTGGGCGATCTCGACGCCGTGCACCTCGCGGCCGTCGAGGCCGGGCTCGGGGAGCGTCAGGTGCCGCACGAGCGAGCGGTGCTCGCGAGCCAGGTCGCGCAGCTCGGTCTCGTAGTCCTCGAGGGTGCGGTACGACGTGCGGCCCGACGGCAGCGGGGAGCGGACCGTGCGGGCGGCGTACTCCGCGTCGAGGCGGTTGCGCTCGGCCTCCCGCGCCAGCAGGTCGGGGACCAGCACCTCCGAGGCCAGGCCGGAGGCGTCCAGGCGGGCGCGTTCGGCGGCGGTGTGCAGGACGACGTCCACGCCCTCGGTGCCGCCGTGCTCGGTGAGGTCGAGCCCCAGCGCACCCACGGCGTCGGGGTCGGCGTGCACGCGCACCAACTGCGGCGTCCACGGGCGTTCGGTCGAGACCGCGGCGGGGCTCGGGGCGAGCAGCGAGGCGGCGAGCGCGGCGGAGCCGACCGCGGCGGCGAGGAGGGGGCGGCGGAGGGGGGCCATGACTGCGCAACGCACGGCAGCCGGCGTGGTGACGGGTCCCGCGGGTTCTGGGACCGGATTCACACCCTCCGCAGGTCGGCCAGGAGACGCCGGTGGGTCAGCTCGACGACCGCCTCGCGGGCAGGGACGTCGGTGAGCAGGTAGGCGGCCCCGAGCAGACCGTCCGGCTCGAAGGTGATCGCCAGGTCGACGGTGCAGCCGGCGGGGTGCCGGTCCACGCGCAGCTCGAGGACCACCCGGCCCGGCGCCCGCACCGCGGCCTCCAGCACCAGCCGGTGCCCGGTCGCGGTGGTGCCGGCGGCCAGGACCCGCCAGAAGCCGGCGCGGTCACCGGCCCGGAGCAGCGGCCCGTCCGGGACCGCCCAACGTCGACCGCCGCCGAGCAGCAGCCGGTCGAGCGCGCCGCGCACCACGAACGGTGTTGCGTCGACGTACCAGTGCCGGCCGGGGCCGGCCCCCGCGACCACCGCCCACGCCTCGTCGGCGGACCGGACCGACGTCGAGCGGCGGCCGGACGTGCGCAGCGACCGGGGCAGGGGCGGGCGGGGGGAAAGGGACGGACGACCCATCGAGACCACGGACCCTTCCTACTAGGGTGAGCGGCGTCTGACCCCACCCGAGGAGCGCCACGTGCCCATCGCCACCCCTGAGAAGTACGCCGAGATGCTGGACGCCGCGAAGGCCGGCGCCTACGCCTTCCCCGCCATCAACGTCTCGTCCAGCCAGACCCTCAACGCGGCGCTGCAGGGCTTCGCCGACGCCGGCTCCGACGGGATCATCCAGGTCTCCACCGGTGGCGCCGAGTACCTCTCCGGCCCCACGCGCAAGGACATGGTGACCGGGTCGGTGGCGTTCGCGGCGTACGCCGCCGAGCTGGCCAAGAACTACCCCGTCAACGTCGCGCTGCACACCGACCACTGCCCCAAGGACAAGCTCGACGGCTTCGTCCGCCCGCTGCTCGACATCTCCGCGGAGCGGGTCAAGCGCGGCGAGGCGCCGCTGTTCCAGTCGCACATGTGGGACGGCTCGGCCGTGCCGCTGGAGGAGAACCTCTCGATCGCCGGCGAGCTGCTGGAGAAGTGCATCGCGGCCAAGATCATCCTCGAGATCGAGGTCGGCGTGGTCGGCGGCGAGGAGGACGGCGTCGAGAACGAGATCAACGAGAAGCTCTACTCCACCCCCGAGGACGCCATCGCGACCGCGAAGGCGCTCGGCTACGGCGACCGCGGCTACTACATGACCGCGCTGACCTTCGGCAACGTGCACGGCGTCTACAAGCCGGGCAACGTCAAGCTGCGCCCCGAGGTGCTGAAGCAGGCCCAGGAGGCCGTGGTCGGCGAGTTCGGTCTCGAGGCCGGCGCCAAGCCGTTCCACCTGGTCTTCCACGGCGGCTCGGGTTCGACCGCCCAGGAGATCTCCGACGCGGTGGACTACGGCGTGGTGAAGATGAACGTCGACACCGACACCCAGTACGCCTTCACCCGTCCGGTCGCCGCGCACATGTTCCAGAACTACGACGGCGTGCTGAAGGTCGACGGCGAGGTCGGCAACAAGAAGGCCTACGACCCGCGTGCCTGGGGCAAGGCCGCCGAGGCCGGCATGGCGGCCCGCGTTGTCGAGGCCTGCGAGAACCTCCGCTCCGCGGGTCGCTCGCTGGGCTGAGCGCCCCGGCAGCACCGGAGCACCGAGTCGTGCCCCTCAGCGCGCGCCATGGCGCCCGCTGAGGGGCACGACTGCGTCCGGGGTCAGGGGCGCCTGGCACCATGGCGCCCATGAGCATCGGACAGGACCTGATGGCGGGCCCGCCGCCCACCCACCTCCCCGAGGACCCGGCCGCGGCCGCGCTGGCCTCCGGCCAGGACAAGTACGCCGTCGCCAAGCAGTTCCCCGCCAGCCCGTTCGCCTGGGCCGCGCTGGCCGGCCAGGCCGCGGAGGACCAGTCGGACCCCGTCACGATCTACGCCTACGCCCGGGTCGGCTACCACCGCTCGCTGGACATGCTGCGCCGCAACGGCTGGAAGGGCCACGGTCCGGTGCCGTGGGAGCACGAGCCCAACCGCGGGTTCCTCATGTGCCTGGCGCTGCTGGCCCTGGCCGCCCAGGCCATCGGCGAGACCGACGAGTGGGAGCGCTGCTCGGGCTTCCTGCGCGACTCCAGCCAGACCGCGTTCGACCAGCTGCTGACCGACCTGGGCTGAGGCGGGTTACTCCGCATCCCATTTCCTGCTTACTGGCCAGTAAGCAGGAAATGGGATGCGTCGTATCCCGGGCCCGCCCCGCCGGGGCCCTACTCGCCCCAACCCATCGGGAACACCTCGAAGGGCGCGGCGAAGGCGCAGCCGAGCCGCTGCCCGGTCGCGCGGGCCATCCCCTCGAGGAACTCCCGGGGGTCGAAGTGCTCCCACCCCAGGCCGTCGATGTAGGCCCGGTGCGCCTCGAGGGAGGCCACGCCGGCGTCGAAGGTCGCAGTGGTGTCGACGGCGTGGGTGGCCTGGGGTGACCCGAAGGCCCACACCTCTCCGACCCCGCCCCACTTCTCCAGCGACCCGCCGCCCTCGACGAGCTGCTCGGTGAAGACCCAGCGGTTGCCCGCGTCCCGCACGGCGTCGAGGACCGCCCTGCCGACCGCGATGTGGTCGGCCTGGTTGAGGTTGGCCCCGCCCCAGGTGTCGCGGAAGTTGCCGGTCAGCACCACCTCGGGCCGGTGCCGGCGCACCGCCTCGGCGATCGCGCGGCGCAGGGGCACGCCGTGCTCCAGGACGCCGTCGGGCAGGCCGAGGAAGTCGACCGTGTCGACGCCGACGACCCGCGCCGACTCGACCTGCTCGGCCTCCCGGACCGGGCGGCACTCCTCGGGCGGCATCGCGTCGATGCCGGCCTCGCCGCTGGTCACCATGCAGTAGACGACCTGCTTGCCCTGGCCTGTCCACCGTGCGACGGCCGCGGCCGCGCCGAACTCCAGGTCGTCGGGGTGGGCGACCACGCACAGCAGCCGCTCCCAGTCCTCGCGCAGCGTCTCCAGCGGTGCCGGTGCCTCGGTGCTCATGGCGCCATCGTGCTCCTCCATGGAGCTTCTGGCTACGCCCCCGCAGCGGCCCGCGCGATGCGGAGCAGACGCGCCGCGTCGCCGCTCGGGCGCCGGCTCGGCAGCCACACCGCGCGCAGCGTGCGGCTGAGGTCGAGCCCGTCGACGGGCACCTCGACGAGGGCGCCGGCGGCGAGCTGGTCGGCCACGCCCAGCTCGCTGAGCACCGCCGGCAGGTCGCCCTGCAGCGCGGCCGCGCGCACGGCGGCGGTGCTGGCCAGCTCCAGGTGGCCCTCGCCCAGCGGGGCGTCGGCGCGCGCGAGCGCGCGGGCCAGGGTGCGCCGGGTGCCCGAGCCCTCCTCGCGCAGCACCAGCTCGGCGGCGGCGAGCTCGGTGGGGGTCAACGGGCTGGTACGCCGGGCCCACGGGTGCTCAGGGGCCACGACGACCACGAGGCGGTCCAGCCCGACCGCGGCGACCGAGACCTCCTGCGGCACCGACGGTGACTCCACGAACCCCAGCGGCACCTCGCCGCTCAGCACCCGCTCCAGCACCTGCTCGCTGTTGGCCACCTCCAGCCGCACCTGGTGACCGGGCTGCTCCCGGCGGAACCGGGCGATCCACGCCGGCGCCAGCTGCTCGGCGATGGTCAGGCTCGCCACGACCCGCAACCGGGCGGCGCGCTCGGCGGCCAGCGACCGGGCGCCGGTGACGACCCGGTCCACCGACTCCAGGGCCTGGCGTGCCCACGAGACGACGACCTCGCCCTCAGCGGTCACCCGGGAGCCGGCCGGGCTGCGCTCCAGCAGCTGCAGCCCGAGCTGACGCTCGAGCCGCGACAGCAGGCGGCTCGCGTGCGGCTGCGTCATGTCGAGGTCGCGTGCCGCCGCGCCGACCGACCCACCGGCCGCCACACGGACCAGCAGGTCGAGGGCGACGAGGTCGGGCCTGGTGTCCATGCTCCCAGCGTATGGGTCAGAGCCAGCCCATGCCGCCAAGGCATGGACTCGAGCGCAGAGAGCGGCTGGTGCGGCAGTGGCCGCGCGACGAGGCTGGAGCCATGAGCACCGCCCTCGTCGCGCGCCCGTCGGCGACCAGCGCGACCGGCGCGACCGGGCAGCCCCGGCCGTCGGTGGTGCCCGGGCTGGCGCTCTCCTGCGCCCTCGGGCTCACCGCCTGGCTCACCCACGCGCTGGTCCCCGGCGTGCCGACCACGCTGGTGTCCGTCGTGCTCGGCGCGACGCTGGCCGGCAGCGGTGCGCTCGACGGTGCACGCGACACCGCGACGGCCCCGGGCCTGCACATCGCGTCGCGCCGGGTGCTCCGGGTCGGAGTCGCGCTGCTGGGCCTGCAGCTGGCCCTGACCCAGGTGCTCGCGCTGGGCCGGCCGGTCCTGGCCGTGGTGCTGCTCGTCGTCACCGGCGGGATCGCCGGCACGCTGGCGCTGGGTCGGCTCCTCGGTCTGCGGGGGGAGCTGCTGGTCCTCGTGGCGGCGGGCTTCTCGATCTGCGGCGCGGCGGCGGTCGCAGCCGTCGCCGGCGTACGCCGCAGCCGTGACGCCGACGCGGCGGCGGCCGTCTCGCTCGTGGTGCTGTGCGGCAGCGTCGTGATGGTGGCGCTGCCCGGCGTCGCGCTGCTGGCCGGTCTCGACCCGGTGCAGGTCGGCGCATGGGCCGGGGCCAGCACCCACGAGGTCGGCCAGGTCGTGGTCGCGGGTGGGCTCGCGGGCGGCGGGACGGCGCTCTCGGTCGCGGTGCTTGTCAAGCTCGGCCGGGTGCTGCTCCTGGCGCCGGTCGTCGCCGTGCTCGGGTGGCAGGCGCGACGGGGCGGTGGCGAGCAGGGGGAGCGGGCGCCGCTCGTGCCCGGCTTCGTGGTCGCGTTCGTGCTGCTGGCCGTGGCGCGGACCTGGCTGCCGCTCCCGGACCTGCTGCTGACCGTGGCCGGCGGTGCGCAGGACCTCGCGCTCGCCGTCGCGATGGCCGCGCTCGGCTGCGCCCTGCGGCCGCGGGTGCTGGGAGCGGTCGGTGGGCGCGGGCTCGCGCTGGCGGCCTGCTCGACGCTGCTGGTCGTGCTGCTCGGCGCGCCGGTGGTACTGGCGGCCTGAGGGTCGCGGGGGTCGCGGGGGCCTCCTGGCTCGTCGCTGGCGCTCCTCGCACCTCGACCAGCGGGGCACTGGTGGTCGAGGTGCGAGCGCAGCGAGCCTCGAGACCCGGTGACGCCTACGGGGTCAGCAGCGAGCGCACCTTGTCCGACCCCAGCGCCAGGAACAGCGTGGGCAGCCGGGGGCCGCGCTCGGCGGCGACGAGCAGCTCGTAGAGCAGCGCGAAGAACGCCTTCTGGTCGGCCTTCACCTCGTCGGTCGGTGCGTCGTCGAGGCCCATGCCGCGCGCCAGCTTGGGCACGCCGTAGATCAGCGCGGTGGTCTCGTCGAGCTCGAGACGGTCGGGCAGCCGGTCGAGCAGCTGGCGCAGCCAGCGCTCCTCGTCCTCGCTGAGCGCGGCCAGCCGCTCGGCGTCCTTGGTCTCGCGGACGGTGGTGCGGTCCTCGGCGGGGACGTACTCCGACATCCAGGTCATCGCGCGGCCCAGTCGCGGCTCGAGGTCCTCGACGGAGTCGTGGGCGTGGCCGACGTCGCCGACGATGCGGCTGATCAGCTCCGCCGACCCCGCGGTCACGTCGGCGACCGAGCTGAGCAGGCGGAACGGCACGACGACCTTCGGGCGGGGCAGGGTGCCGGCGGCCGCTGTGGAGACCGCGCGCTCGTAGGCCAGCACCTGGGCGTCGCGCTTGTCGGGGTTCTCGGCCTTGCGGTTCAGGGCGTCCCACTCGTCGTACAGGCGCACGACCTCGGGGCCGAAGTCGATGTCGAAGGCCTGCTTGGGCTGGCGGCGGGCGTAGAGCCAGCGCAGGATCGGCGCCTCGAGGATGCGCAGCGCGTCGGAGGCGGTGGGCACCCCGCCCGAGGACGAGGACATCTTCTGCATGCCGGCGAATCCGACGAAGGCGTAGGCGACGTAGGAGGGCGCGCGGAAGTCGAAGACTCGCTTCACGACCTCCTTGCCGACGGTGTAGGACGAGCCGGGCGTGGAGTGGTCGAGCCCGCCGGGCTCGAAGTCGACGCCCTCGTAGGCCCAGCGCATCGGCCAGTCGACCTTCCAGACCAGCTTGCCCTCGGGCTGGGTCGCCACGTTGGTGACGTGGGAGTCGCCGCAGGCGCAGGTGTAGGCGAGGTCCGTGGTCTCGTCGTCGTACGACGTGACCTCGACGGTGTCGCGGCCGCAGCTGCGGCAGTAGGGCTTGTAGGGGAACCGCGCAAGCGAGCCGGTGCTGGTGGGGGCGTCGTCCTCGTCGGCCACGGAGTCGGCCAGCGCGGCTGCCTCCTGCTCGGACTCGGCGGCGGGCTCGGTCTTCTTGGTGCGGTGCTTGGCCAGCACCTCCTCGATCACGTCGCGGTGACGGATCGCGTGGAGGACCTGCTCGGTGTAGGCGCCGGCGAGGTACTGCTCGGTCTGGGACACCTCGACCATCTCGACGCCGAGCTCGACGAGCGCGGCGCGCAGCGGTGCCTTGAAGTGCTCGGCCCAGGAGTCGTGGCACTCCCACGGGTCGGGTACGGCGGAGAGCGGGCGCCCGATGTGCTCGGCCCAGCTCGGGTCGACCCCGGCCGGCACCTTGCGGAAGCGGTCGAAGTCGTCCCAGCTGTGCAGGTG
>LULE01000716.1_pt1 | contig 11280 bp, 8 predicted proteins | sample 728231 | NCBI WGS metagenome assembly LULE01 (sample SAMN03860297, study PRJNA289734) | marine metagenome | biome: seawater column; feature: ocean; material: water; isolation source: Red Sea water column Station 192 - depth 10m | place: Saudi Arabia: Red Sea | collected 2011-10-15 | depth 10 m | reverse complement strand
TCGCATTACTGCTCAATAAAACTAGCTTTAATGCCATTCCTTTTGGTATTAAATTATACTCAGCAAACCAATTTAAAAAATTTATTGTGTCTTTCTTTAGTGGAGCTACGTCTAATTTTTTTTGAATACTTTTTATTTTGAATTTTTTATTGTCGTTTTTTTCAAATTCATCCCATACCACACCTGTTATTTTAGATTTTCCAAAAGGGACTAAAACAAATTCACCTAGCTTAAGATTAATTTCACTTTCATAAGTAAAAGGATGATTAAAAATATTAGGTAGTAGAATCGGGTATTTCATATTTTTATAATATGAAAAAAAATTAAGAGTGTATTGCTCTTTTATCTACTGATAACGCAGCTTCTTTGACAGCTTCAGAAAAAGTTGGGTGAGCATGGCAGGTTCTTGCTATATCCTCGGCGCTTGCACCAAATTCCATTGCAACACCGATTTCAGCAATTAATTCTCCAGCATGAGGGCCAATTATATGTGCGCCTAAAACTTTATCCGTCTCAGCATCTGCAAGAATTTTCACAAAACCTTCTGCATCATCTATAGCTTTAGCTCTAGAGTTGGCCATGAATGAGAATTTACCAACCTTATAACTTTTATTTAATTCTTTTAATTGCTCCTCTGTTTTCCCAATTGAGGCAACCTCTGGTGAGGTATACACCACACCTGGTATTGTATCATAGTTTACATGACCTGATTGACCTACAATATTTTCTGCAACTGCTATACCCTCATCTTCAGCCTTATGTGCAAGCATGGGTCCAACAATCACATCACCTATTGCATAAATATTTTCAATATTTGTTTTAAATTTCTTATCAGTTTTTATTCTATTTTTTTCATCTAAACTCACCCCGGCATTTTTTAAATTTAAACCATCTGTATTTGGCTTTCTGCCAACTGAAATTAAAACTACATCACATTCAAAATTATTTTTATTTCCATCTTTATCAATTGTTGAGACCACTGCACCTGAATTATTTTTTTGAATTGTTTCAACTTTATTTTGCATATTAAACTTCATTCCTTGCTTTTTAAGAATTTTCATAAACTCAGACGAAATTTCTTTATCCATACCAGGTGTTATATGATCCAAAAACTCAACAACTTCTACTTTTGCACCAAGTCTTGACCACACTGATCCCATCTCTAAGCCGATATAACCTCCACCAACAACAACCATTTTATTGGGCACTTTTTCTAATTTTAAAGCTCCAGTTGATGAAACTATTATTTTTTCATCTATTTCGATGCCCGGTAGAGATACTGGTACAGATCCTGTGGCTATAACTGTTTTTTCAGTTTGAATTATTGTTTCTTTTTTTTGATCATCTTTTATTAAGATTTCATTTTTTGATTTAAAACTTCCATGGCCTTTAAAATAGGTAACTTTGTTTTTTTTTAAAAGAAATTCTACACCTTTTGTAAGAACAGTGACTGCTTTGTCCTTGCTCTTCATCATTTTATCAAGATTTAATTTTACTTCTCCTATTTCAATACCTTTATTTGCCAAACCTTTAACTTTGTGAAATTCCTCAGACAAGTTAAGTAAACTTTTTGAAGGGATACAACCAATATTCAGGCATGTACCACCTAGAGATCCCCTGGACTCTATACATGCGGTTTTTAAACCTAATTGGGCAAGTCTAATTGCGCAAACATAACCTCCTGGGCCACCTCCTATAACCACTGCTTGAAATTTTTCTGACATTCTAAATATCCAAAAATAACCTTCTAGGGTCCTCAAGACTTTCTTTAATCATTTTAAGAAATGATACAGACTCTTTACCGTCAATAATTCTATGATCATAAGATAAAGCTAAATACATTACTGGTCTTATTTTGATTTCACCATCCACTACAATAGGTCTATCAACAATATTATGCATTCCTAATACTCCAGATTGAGGCAAGTTTAGAATTGGAGTTGAAAGCATTGACCCATAAATTCCGCCATTGCTAATAGTAAAGGTACCTCCTTGAAGATCTTCAATTACAAGTTTTCCATCTTTTGCTTTTTCAGAAATTTCTTTAATATTTTTTTCAATATCTGCAAAAGATAGTTCATCCGCGTTCTTTAAAACTGGAACTACAAGACCTTTATCTGTTCCAACTGCAAAACTTATATTATAATAATTTTTATAAACAATAGTGTCTCCATCTATCTCAGCATTTACAGCTGGAAAATTTTTTAAGGCTACTATACAAGCCTTAACAAAAAATGACATAAAGCCAAGCTTGATACCATATCGACTTTGGAAATCTTCCTGGTTGTCTTTTCTCATGTTAATTATATTTGTCATGTCCACTTCATTAAAAGTAGTGAGTAAAGCTGCATTTTCCTGAGCTTGTTTCAGTCTTTTTGCTATAGTTTGCCTTAACCTAGTCTCTCTGAAGGTGGAGGATTAACTCCCATCAAACTTATTAAATCACCTTTTAGTATTCGACCATCTTTCCCAGATCCTTTAACTGACTTAACGTCAATATTGTTTTCATCTACCATTTTTCTTACAGCTGGAGATAATGTCTGACTTTCCTCAGTAGAATTTTCCTCTATGTGACTGTTTTTTATTTCCTCTGTTAAAATTAGTGGTTCCTCTTTTAACTCGTTACTGTTATTCTCGTCTTCAAATATATCTAATTCCACTTGTTCTTTAATTGTGTCTAACTTAATTACATTGTCTTTTTCATTAAACTCTTCATTTTTTTGTAAATTTGAGGGCTGGATTTTCTCTATTTTATCTGATTTTTTAATTTCACCTTGAATTTCATTAACTAAACCTAAAATTTCACCCACTTTCACAGTTGAACCATCTTTGGAGTTAATTTCAATTAATTTTCCTGAAACAGGAGACGGTACTTCTAAATTAACTTTATCTGTCTCTAATTCAACAATCGGCTCATCTGCATCAACCGTCTCGCCTTTATTTTTTAACCATTTAGATACTGTAGCTTCTGTAATACTTTCACCTAAAACTGGGACTACTATTTTTTCGCTCATTTTAAATTATTCAAAAACCTTCTTAATAATTTCTTGTTGTTGTGAAATGTGTCTTTTTGCATAACCAGTGGCTGGTGATGCATCTGGACTTCTTCCAATATAAGAAATCTTTTTATTATTAGCCTTTATATTATCTAATGTCCATTGGATATAATCTCTAGCAGAAAACCATGCTCCCATATTTTTTGGTTCTTCCTGACACCAATAAAATTTAGCTTTTTTAGCATAAGGTTTTAGCTCTTTTGCAAGTGCCTTGGCTGGAAAAGGATAAAGTTGCTCGATTCTATAAAATATCAAATCATCTCTTTTAAATTTTTCTCTAGCCTCGAGCAAATCAAAATAAATTTTTCCTGTACATAAAATTACTTTTTTGATTTTTTCCTTTTTTTTCAATTTGATAAAACCTTTTACCTTTGGATCTATTGCGTGATCCCATAAAACTCTATGAAATGTATTTTTTTTACTAAAATCGCTTAAGCTTGAAACGCAATGTTTATGTCTTAGTAAAGATTTGGGAGTCATTATAATTAAAGGCTTTCTGAAATCTCTATGCATTTGTCTTCTTAGTGCATGAAAATAGTTTGCAGGTGTCGTACAATTCATTACCTGCATATTGTCATTTGAACATAACTGTAAAAATCTTTCTAATCTAGCAGAAGAATGCTCAGGACCTTGACCTTCATAGCCGTGAGGTAATAACATAACTAATCCAGAAGCTCTTGACCATTTTCTTTCTCCTGAAGCAATAAATTGATCTATGACCACTTGAGCGCCATTAGCAAAATCTCCAAATTGAGCTTCCCAAATTGTAAGTGTATTAGGTTCAACTAAACTATAACCGTATTCAAAGCCTAAAACAGCTAATTCAGATAAGAAACTGTCTACAATTTCAAAATTCTTTTGATTTTTGGATATTTTGTTTAACGGAACATATCTAGAATTATCTGTTTGATTTCTTAATACTGAATGTCTTTGACTAAATGTGCCTCTTCCTGAGTCCTGACCAACTAATCTTACTGGGTACCCTTCCTCTAACAAAGATCCAAACGCCAAAGCTTCAGCTGTAGACCAATCAATTTTTTCCTCATTATTAACGTTTAATTTTCTATTTTCTAAGACTTTAGCGATAGTTTTATGGATGTTAATTTCTTTAGGTATTGTATTTATTTTTTCAGAAATATTTTTTAATTTTTTAACATCATAACCCGTAACGCCTCTTTTATCTTTTCCTCTCGCTGGTTTATATCTTGACCATGTACCCTCAAACCATTCAATTTTAGGCTTATAATTTTTTGCATTCTTATATTGATCATCAAGTAATTCCTTAAATTCTTTTATAGATTTTTTAAAATAATCATCTGTAATTGATCCTTCATTTATTAATTTTTCACCATAAACTTTGATGGGTGACGGGTGTGAACGGATTTTTTTATACATTAAGGGTTGAGTAAAAGACGGTTCATCCCCCTCATTATGACCAAATCTTCGATAACAAATTAGGTCTATAACAACATCTCTGTTAAATTTTAATCTAAAGTCAGTTGCTATTCTTGCGGCATAAACAACTGCCTCAGGATCATCACCGTTAACATGGATGATTGGCGCTTCAACCATTTTAGCAATATCAGAAGGGTAAGGTGACGATCTTGCAAATCTTGGACTTGTAGTAAATCCTATTTGGTTGTTCACTATAATATGGATAGTTCCACCTGTATTATGTCCTGGAAGACCTGACATTGCAAAACATTCTGCTACAACTCCTTGACCTGCAAAAGCCGCATCTCCATGAATCAAAATTGGTATAACTTTATTTCTTTCTTTGTCTTTATGGAAATATTGTTTAGCCCTTGTCTGTCCTAAAACTACAGGGTTTACTGCTTCAAGATGTGATGGATTATCTGTTAAACTTACATGCACTTGATTTCCATCAAATTCTCTATTTGATGAAGCCCCTAAATGATATTTAACATCTCCTGTATCGTCCTCTGATTTTGAACTAATCTCTCCTGCAAATTCATTAAAAATTCTTTTATAAGATTTTTGTAAGACATTTGCTAAAACGTTCAATCTTCCTCTGTGGGACATTCCTATTTTAACTTCTTTTACTTTTGATTGACCACCAATTTTAATTATTTGCTCAAGGGCGGGGATTAAACTTTCGCCTCCATCTAAACCAAATCTTTTTGTACCAACATATTTTGTGTGTAAAAATTTTTCAAAACCTTCAGCTTGAATTAATTTTTTAAGAATAGCCTCTTTTCCATTCTGCGTGAATTTAAAATCATCTGCTTTTTCAACTCTGTCTCTAAACCATTTCCTTTCAGTTGGATTTGAGATATGCATATATTCAAAACCTAAGGATCCACAATATTTTTCTCTTAAAAATTTTAAAATTTCAGAAATGCTAGAGTATTGTCTATTAATGACTCCATCTAAAAAAATTTTATTATTATATTCCTCCTTCTTAAATCCATATGACTCAGGATGGAGTTCTTCTAAGTAATCAGCTTTTAAAAGACCTAGAGGATCTAATTTAGCAATCAAATGACCTCTCTGTCTGTAAGATCTAATCATAGCAACAGCTTTTATAGAATTTGCATTAGATTGTTTTGAAACTAATTCATCTTGATTTTCGTTACCATTATTCAAATTTTGTAATTTAATTGCTACTTTTTTTGATGGACTCCAGGATGGACCATTTATTTCATTTACAATTATGTCTGCCTCATCACCGATCTGGTTAAAATATATTTTCCAGCTATCAGGCAAAGATGGATCGTTATTAACAAACTTAAGATACATCTCCTCAATAAAAGCACTATTGGATTTACTTAAGAAAGCAGTCTTTTCAAATTCAAGATTTTTAGAAGATGACATCGCTATTAGTTAATATAGACCTAGAAAGAAATTTTTCAATTAGACAATTTATTTAATAATGTTTTTCCAATCTTTGATGGAGAGTTGGCCATTGTTATTCCACAATCCTCCATTTTTTTAATCTTTTCCTTTGCGCCACCTTTGCCACCTGAAATTATAGCTCCTGCATGACCCATTCTTCGTCCTGGTGGGGCAGTAACGCCTGCTATAAATCCAACAATTGGTTTTTTTATTTTATGATTTTTAATGAAATCTGCAGCCTCTTCCTCAGCTGTCCCTCCAATTTCACCAATCATTAAAATTGATTGAGTATCCGAGTCGTTTAAAAATAGATCTAGACAATCTATAAAATTTGTACCATTGATAGGATCACCTCCAATTCCAATACAGGTTGATTGTCCTAATCCATTTTCTGTAGTCTGAGCTACTGCTTCATAAGTTAAAGTTCCTGATCTTGAAACTATTCCAACTGTTCCTTTTTTATGAATGCTGCCAGGCATTATACCAATTTTACACTCATCAGGAGTTATGACACCAGGACAGTTGGGGCCAATCAGTCTACTTTTTGAATTATTCAATCTCTGTTTAACTTTTAACATGTCCTGAATAGGAATCCCTTCAGTTATACATACAATTAGTTCTATAGATGCATCTATTGCTTCAATAATTGCTGAGGCTGCAAATTTGGCTGGGACGTATATCATAGTTGCATTAGCTCCCTCGGATTCTCTTGCCTCTTTCACTGTATTAAAAACTGGAAGGCCCAAATGTTTTTGGCCACCTTTTTTTGGTGTCACTCCACCTACTAAATTTGTTCCATATTTGATTGCTTGCTCAGAGTGAAATGTTCCATGGGAACCTGTAAATCCTTGACAGATTAATCTAGTATTTTTATTGACTAAAACTGACATTTACTTAATTGCTTCAACAATTTTTTTGGCTGCATCATCTAAATTTTCAGCAGATATTAATTTTAAACCTGAATTATCTAATATTTCTTTACCTTCTTTAAAATTTGTACCAGCTAGTCTGACTACCAAAGGAACATTGATTTTCATTTCTTTTGCAGCATCTACAACGCCTTGAGCTAGAACATCACATCGCATTATGCCACCAAAAATATTGATTAATATACCTTTTACATTTTTATCTGACAAAATTATTTTGAAAGCCGCTGAGACCTTTTCTTTTGATGCTCCCCCGCCAACATCTAAAAAATTTGCTGGCTCTTCTCCATATAATTTTATTATATCCATAGTGGCCATTGCTAAACCAGCTCCATTAACCATACATCCAATGCTGCCATCTAATTTGATATAAGCTAGGTCATGTTTACTAGCTTCAATTTCAGTAGGATCTTCCTCATTCAAATCTCTAAGTTCTAAAATTTCAGGATGTCTAAACAAAGCATTACTATCAAAATTTACCTTTGCATCTAAACAAATAATTTTTTTTTCTTTTGTGAGTATTAAAGGGTTTATTTCAACCATATTAGCATCGGTTTCAACAAACATCTTATAGATTGATTTAATTAAAGATATTGCCTCGTTTTTTGGATTGTTCTCTAATTTAAATATTTGAATAATCTTTTCACACTCCTCATTTGAAATTTCTTCTTTTAATTCTACTTTAGTTGTCAAAATTTTGTCAGGTGATTTGCTCGCTACATCCTCAATGTCCATTCCACCTTGATCACTAGAGATAAAAGCAATTTTTGAAGTAGTTCTATCTACCAAACATGATAAATAAAATTCTTTTTCGATATCTGATGAAACTTCAACGTATAATCTTTTAACTTCTCTTCCTTCAGGTCCTGTCTGATGAGTTATTAATTTTTTTCCTAAAAGCTCCCTGGCTGATTTCTCAAGTTCTTCGAGATTATTCAGAATTTTAACACCTCCCGCTTTCCCTCTTCCACCTGCATGAATTTGAGCTTTTAAAACATATTTTTCTGTTTTTAATGACTTACATTTCTTTAAAAGTTCCTCAACCGTTAAACCAAATACACCTTCTGGCACAATCGCTCCAAATTTTTTTAAAATTTGTTTTGCCTGATGCTCGTGTATATTCATTATTTATTTAAATCTGGATCTATTTTAGACGCTGCTTCCCAGAGTTTTTTTACTGCATCAATTGAATGAAGAAATTCAGATTTTTCTTTCTCATCTAAGTTTATTTCCTCTATTTTTTCGACACCATTCTTTCCAACTATAATTGGAACTCCAGCATATATATCTTTGATACCATATTCACCATTCAAATACGCTGCACATGGAAGCATTTTTTTTTCATCTCTAAGATAAGCTTTAGCCATCTCAACTCCTGAAGCTGCTGGAGCATAGAAAGCCGAACCCTTTTCAAGAAACTTTACAATTTCAGCTCCACCATCTCTAGTTCTCTGATTTATTTCCTCTAATCTTTTTTGAGAAATTTTTCCTTCTTTTACTAAATCTAATAAAGGTTTTCCTGAAACTTTAGTAAATCTTGGAAGAGGTACCATTGTATCACCATGACCACCCATCACCATTGCCTCTATTTCTTTAACTGGGACACCAAACTCTTCAGATAAAAATAGCTTAAATCTAGAGCTATCTAATATACCTGCCATCCCAACTACTTTATTTGGAGAAAGTCCTGAGAATTTTTGAAAAGCCATTACCATTACATCTAATGGATTTGTTATACAAATTACGAAAGCATTAGGCGCATTTTTTTTAATTCCTTCTGCAACTTGCTTTATAATCTTTAAATTTATACCAAGTAAATCATCTCTGCTCATGCCAGGTTTTCTCGGCACACCAGCTGTAATTATAATAACATCTGAGCCCTTTATGTCCTTATAATCATCTGTCCCTGAAAATTTTACATCAAAACCATCTACAGATGATGATTGTGCAATATCTAACGCTTTTCCTTTTGCTACACCGCTCGCAACATCAAATAAAACTACCTCATTTACTAATTCTTTTATTCCAATTAAATGAGCTAAAGTCCCACCTATTTGACCTGCTCCAATTAAAGATATTTTGCTCATTGTTTATTATTTCATTGTTGGCATCACAAATTCAGCATTAGATCTAATTCCTGAGGGCCATCTTGAAGTTATCGTTTTTAATTTAGTATAAAATTTTATTCCTTCCATCCCATGCATCGCACTATCTCCAAACAAAGACCTCTTCCAACCACCAAAACTATGAAAAGCCATCGGAACAGGTATTGGTACATTTATACCAACCATTCCAACTTGAATCTTGCTTGCAAATGTTCTTCCAGCGTCTCCATCTCTTGTATAAATACTTACGCCATTTCCATATTCATGATCATTTATTAATTTTGAAGCTTCCTCAAAAGTTTTAACTCTAACTACAGATAGAACTGGGCCAAATATTTCCTCTTTATAAATCCTCATATCTTTTTTCACGTTATCAAATAAACAGCCACCAATGTAAAAGCCATTTTCATATCCTTGTAACTTTAAATTTCTTCCATCGACAACTAATTTCGCACCCTCTTTTACTCCCAAATCAACATAACTTTTTACTTTTTCTAAATGTTCTTTAGTGACTAAAGGGCCCATTTCTGAGTTTTTGTCCATTCCTGGTCCAACTTTTAAAGCCTCTGCTTTTTTTGATAATCTAGACACTAATTCATCTCCAATATCACCAACTGCTACAGCCACTGACTGAGCCATACATCTTTCTCCAGCGGAGCCATAAGCTGCACCCATTAAGCCATTCACAGCACCATCTAAATCACAGTCTGGCATTACTACTAAATGATTTTTGGCTCCTCCTAATGCTTGAACTCTTTTTTCATTTTTTGCTGAATTTTCATAAATATATTTAGCAATAGGAGTTGAACCAACAAAACTAACTGCTTTAATATCTTTGTTATTTAAAATTGCATCTACTGCTTCTTTGTCTCCATTTATCACATTAAATACACCGTCTGGGAGACCAGCTTCTTTCAATAATTCTGCTAATCTTATTGCACAAGAGGGATCTTTTTCTGATGGCTTTAATATAAATGTATTTCCGCATGCAATAGCAATTGGAAACATCCACATCGGAACCATAGCTGGAAAATTAAATGGTGTTATTCCGGCAACAACACCTAGTGGTTGACGCATTGACCAGCTGTCAACAGCTGTCCCTACATTTTCTGAAAATTCTCCTTTAAGTAAATGTGGAATTCCACAAGCAAATTCTACAACTTCTAATCCTCGTGTTAATGAGCCTTTTGCATCCTCGTAAACTTTTCCGTGTTCAGAAACAATTAATTGTGTCAATTCATCAGAATTTTTTTCAATTAACTCTTTAAATTTAAACATTATCCTTGCTCTTTGAAGTGAAGGTTTTAATGACCATGTCTCAAAAGCTTTTTTTGCAATTACAACTGCTTGGTCTAAGTCACTAGTAGAAGCAAGTCTTACTTCCTTTTCCTGTTCGCCAGTAGCAGGATTAAAAACTTTTCCTTTTTTTTCTGAAGTTCCGGGGATTATTTTTCCACCAACAAAATGTTCAATTAATTTCATGAATAGGATCTTTTAGAGTAAAAATTCTTATTAGTCTATTGTTTAAATATTGGCTGTTGCTAACATTTTTTTTATTTCAGCGATCGCCTTTGCAGGGTTTAAACCTTTAGGGCATGCGCTAGTACAGTTCAAAATGGTATGACAACGATATAATTTTAATTCATCAGCTACTTTTTTTAATCTGGCCTGTCTTTCCTCATCTCTACTATCAATGATCCATCTATAAGCTTGTAATAAAACTGCTGGTCCTAAATACTTATCTCCATTCCACCAATAACTTGGGCAAGAAGTAGAACAACAAGCACACATAATACATTCATAAGCACCATCAAGCTTAGCTCTATCTTCTTTTGACTGAATTAACTCAGCTGACTCAGATTTTGAACTTGATTTTAACCAAGGTTCAATAGATTTATATTGCTTGTATAATCCATCTAAATCTCCGATTAGATCTTTTTTAACTTTTAAGTGTGGCAACGGATAAATATCAATATCTCCATCAATATTTTCATGAGGAGTTGTGCAAGCAAGACCATTTTTACCACCAATGGCTAACCACTCTTTAGAGGATATCTTGCCATCTTCAAGAGCTTTAGAAAGCAACTGTCCGATTTGTTCTAACTCCTCTTTGGAGTCTACATTCTTTAGCATTGATAGGAAAAATGTAATTATGTTTTTGTAAGGTTGCGGCGTTAGCGGCAACACCATTTTTAGTAACTGCATCTTTGCTCCTATTTTCTCTGCATCCGAAGGATACAGGGCTATTTTTTGTGGGCAACGGAGTTGCCCTTCTATTATTATTATACATCAATTTTCAGAATTTATCAAACCTTTTTCTATCATCATCACTGAATT
>LULE01001123.1_pt1 | contig 11282 bp, 8 predicted proteins | sample 728231 | NCBI WGS metagenome assembly LULE01 (sample SAMN03860297, study PRJNA289734) | marine metagenome | biome: seawater column; feature: ocean; material: water; isolation source: Red Sea water column Station 192 - depth 10m | place: Saudi Arabia: Red Sea | collected 2011-10-15 | depth 10 m | reverse complement strand
TGCCTCCCGTCCTGGCGGTCTTCTTAAAATCAAAGACATTTGTCTATAAGCAACAGCTTGCTTTGAAAGATCATCGTAAATTATTAGTGCATGCATTCCATTATCTCTGAAATATTCACCCATAGCACAACCAGTGTATGGAGCTAAAAATTGCAAAGGAGCTGAATCTGATGCTGTTGCAGCAACAATAGTAGTATATTCCATTGCTCCAGATTCTTCTAAAGTTTTTTGGATTTGTCTAACAGTTGATCTTTTTTGACCTACAGCTACATAAATACAATATAATTTTTGTTTCTCATCCCCTGACTCATTAATTTTCTTTTGATTAATGATTGCGTCAACAGCAACTGCTGTTTTGCCTGTTTGTCTATCTCCAATAATTAATTCTCTTTGTCCTCTTCCAATCGGCACTAAACTATCGATAGATTTTAAACCTGTTTGCATCGGTTCGCTAACAGATTGACGAGGTATTATGCCTGGTGCTTTTACCTCTACCCTACTTTTCTTAACACCTTTATCTAAAGCACCCTTTCCATCAATAGGATTACCTAAACCATCTACCACTCGTCCCAGTAATTCTTTTCCGACTGGAGTATCAACGATGCTTCCGGTTCTTTTTACTATATCTCCTTCTTTAATATTTCTATCATCACCAAAAATAACAACTCCAACATTTTCGCTCTCTAAATTAAGAGCCATACCTTTTGAACCATCGTTAAACTCAACCATTTCTCCAGCTTGAACATTGTCAAGTCCATAAATTCTAGCTATACCATCTCCAACTGACAAAACTTGACCTACTTCAGATACCTCTGCTTTTTCTCCAAAGTTTTTAATTTGTTCTTTTAATATTTTTGTTACTTCTGAGGGATTTATTTCCATATTATACCTTCATCATTTTATTTTCTATTTGCTGTAATTTATTTTTAATAGAAGTATCAATCATCATACTGCCCACTTGCACTATCAGTCCTCCAATTAAACTTTCATCATATTTATAATTTAGTTTTATTTTTGAAGTAAAATGTTTTGATAATTCATCTTTGATCTTATTAATTGCGTCATTTGATAGATTTTTTGCTGATTTTATCTCCGTATTTAACTCGCCTCTTTTTTCTGAGCAAATCTCAATAAAATTTTTCAATATTTGCTCCACAAAGAAAAATCGCCTTTTTATTACTAAAAAATTTGTGAAATTTTTTAGTAAATTTTCAATTTTTAGATAATCAAAAATTTTATCAATTACATTACTTAAATCATTCTGACTTACTGTAGGGTCTTTGATTAAGTTTTTAAAATCATTACTTTTTTCAATTAAATTAATTATTGATAATACATTTGTCTCTATTTGAGAAAGCACATTTGCCTCCACTGCTAATTCGTACAAAGCTAGAGAATATCTGTTAGCTGAGGTGCTAGAAAAACCTTTATTTTTGCTCAATTTATTACCTTTTAATGTACGTGATTAATTTAAAAAATCAGGATTTAATTAGCACATGCCATAATACTCTTCAAGTAACACGTTGACAAAAAAATGTTTTTTTTAGGCGTTAATTAAAGCTTATTGGGTCAACATCAACTGAAAGTTTTATTCCTGGTAAAAATTTATATTTTGTTATTAAAGTAGACAGAGTTTTCTGTAATTTTAAATTCTTAGGTCCTCTAATTAACAATCTAATTCTGTACTTACCTTTTAATCTAAATATTGGTGCATTTACAGGTCCTAAAACTTTACCAATTATTTTATTTTCCAAAAATAATTTGAATTTAGTAGCTTCTTTCTCCAATTTACTTTCATTTTCTCCTGATAAGATTAGAGATATAAATCTTTGAAATGGAGGTAAGCTGTTTTTTTTTCTTATTTCTACTTCTTTTTCTAAAAAAATATTTGGATTTTTATTGGTGATGTCATTAATCATTGTTGAATTATGACTATAAGTCTGAAAATAAACGGTTGAGGGTTGTCCTGTACGTCCCGCTCTTCCAGATAATTGATGATATAGTTGTAAGTTTTTTTCTGCACCTCTTAAATCATGACCATAGGATGATAAATCAATATCAACAACAACTATGCAATTAAGATGTGGAAAATGAAATCCTTTAGAAATTAATTGTGTTCCAATCAGTATTTCAATTTCATTATTTATAATTTTTTCAAGTTTTTCCTTTGAATCTTTTTTATTCATAGTGTCACTTGAAAAAATTTCAATTTTTTTATATGGAAAGTTTTTTTTGACTTCCTCTGAAATTCTTTCTACACCCGGTCCACTAAATATAAAATCACAATTTCCATCTTTAGAACAGTTTTTAATTAAAGAGGTTTTAAAACCACAATAGTGACACAATAAGTTATTTTTAATCTTATGATAAACTAAATTTATTGAACATTTTGGACATGAAAAACTATTTAAACATTTTTTACATAAAGCATTTGGTGAAAAACCTCTTCTGTTTAAAAAAAATAAAACCTGATCTTTCTTTCCTAAGTGAAAATTAACTTTCTGAATTATTTCTTTTGAGAGCCAAGATTGCTTTTGCAATTTAACATGATTTAAGTTTATAATTTCAAATTTTGGCAAAGAAGCATTTTGATACCTCTGCTCAAGTCTTGAAAATTTGTATTTCTTTTTTTTTATATTTACATATGTTTCCAAAGAAGGAACAGATGTTATTAAATTGATCGGAACTTTTTCAAATAATGCCCTAGAGATAGCCATGTCTCTAGCATTATATATTATTCCTTCATCTTGTTTATATGATTGGTCATGTTCTTCATCAACAATAATTAATCCTAAATTTTTAAAAGGCAGGAATAGAGATGATCTCGCTCCAATTACAACACTTATTTTTCCTCTAATGATACCTTCCCATATAATTTTTTTATTTTTTTTTGTAATACCAGAATGCCAAATTGCAGGTTTAAAATTAAAAAATTCTATGAATTTTTTTTCAAATTGAGTGGTCAAACCAATTTCTGGTAAAAGAATTAAACCTTGAAAACCCTTTACCAAAACATTCTTTAAAGCCTCAAAATATACAAATGTTTTACCAGATCCTGTTGTGCCCTGCAAAACATGTACGTTGAATCTCTTATTAGAACTATTTATTTGCTCCAGAGATTTTTTTTGATCATTTGTTAATTCAATAAGATTGTCATGACAATTAAATGTTAAACTATCATAAAATTTTTGATCAATTCCTTTGAGCTCATTACCACCAGTTAATACAAGCTTTAGAGCCATACCTTTTGGAACAATGTTATATTCTGAAAACCAATTTAAAAAATCTAACGTGTTCTTTTTTAAACTTGGAATGTCTAATTTATTAATAACTTTTTTTATTTTAAATTTTTTTGAATTATTTTTTTCAAATTCATCCCATACAACCCCTGTTACTTTAGTTTTACCAAAAGGAACTTCAACAAAATCGCCAACTTTTAACTTGATATCACTCTCATAAGTAAACGGGTGATTAAACACGTTCGGCAACAGAATCGGAAATTTCATTTTTAGATAATATGAATTTTTTTTAAGAGTGTATTGCTCTTTTATCAACAGATAAAGCCGCTTCTTTAACTGCTTCCGAAAATGTGGGGTGAGCATGACATGTTCTTGCTATATCTTCTGAGCTAGCTCCAAATTCCATTGCAACTCCAATTTCAGCAATTAACTCACCGGCATGAGGTCCAATTAAATGAGCTCCTAAAACTTTATCTGTTTTTTCATCTGCTAAAATTTTAACAAAACCCTCAGTATCATCTATTGCTTTTGCCCTTGAATTTGCCATGAATGAAAATTTTCCAATTTTATATTTAATATTAGACTCTTTCAATTGTTCCTCGGTTTTGCCAATTGATGCAACTTCAGGTGTCGTATAAATTACCCCTGGTATAGTATCATAATTAACATGTCCTGATTGTCCTGCAATATTTTCTGCAACGGCAATACCCTCATCTTCAGCCTTATGTGCAAGCATTGGTCCTGTGATAACATCGCCGATAGCATAAATATTTTCTAAATTTGTTTTAAAATTTTTATCAGTTTGAATTCTATTCTTATCATCTAAATTTAAACCAATCTTTTCTAAATTAAGTCCCTCGGTATTAGGTTTTCTTCCTACTGAAACTAGAACAACATCACAATCAAAATCCTTTCTGTTGCCATCCTTATCCAGTGTCAAAACAATCGCACTAGAATTTTTTTTTGTAATTTTTTCGACTTTATGTTGCATATGAAATTTTATTCCCTGTTTCTTTAAAATTTTCATAAATTCATCAGAGATTTCCTTATCCATTCCAGGGGTAATGTGATCTAAAAATTCAACGACATGAACTTCAGATCCAAGCCTAGACCAAACAGATCCCATTTCTAAACCGATATAGCCACCCCCCACTACCATTAACTTTTTTGGAACTTTATCTAGTTTTAATACACCTGTTGATGAAACTATTATTTTTTCATCAAAACTAATTCCTGGTAAAGCTACTGGAATTGAACCAGTCGCAATTACTACTTTTTCAGAAAATATCAAAGTCTCATGATTATCTTTGTCTTTTATAGAAATTTCATTTTTAGATTTAAAACTTCCGACACCCTTGTAATAAGTCACTTTGTTTTTTTTTAACAAAAACTCAACACCTTTTGTCAAAACTGTTACTGCCTTTTCTTTACTTTTCATCATTTTATCTAAATTGAGTTTAACCTCACCTACTTCAATACCTTTATTAGATAAATTTTTTACTTTATGAAATTCTTCTGATAAGTTTAACAAGCTTTTCGATGGAATACATCCAACATTCAAACAAGTACCACCAAGAGATCCTCTTGACTCTATACATGCAGTTTTTAGACCTAATTGTGCAAGTCTAATTGCACATACGTAACCCCCAGGGCCTCCTCCAATTACTACTGCTTGAAATTTATCTGGCATTTAAATATCTAAAAATAACCTTCTTGGATCCTCTAAATTTTCTTTTATCATTTTTAAAAAAGAAACAGACTCTTTACCATCAATAATTCTATGATCATAAGACAAAGCTAAATACATAATTGGTCTAATCATAATTTCACCCTCTATTACAACAGGTCTCTCAACTATATTGTGCATACCTAAAACACCTGATTGTGGTAAATTTAATATTGGTGTTGACAACATAGAACCATAGACTCCTCCATTACTAATTGTAAAAGTTCCACCCTGAAGATCTTCAATAGTGAGTTTTCCACTTTTTGCTTTATCAGAGATTTCTTTAATATTTTTTTCAATTTCTGCAAATGACATAACGTCAGCATCTTTTAAAACAGGAACAACAAGACCTTTATCTGTGCCGACTGCAAAACTTATGTTGTAATAATTTTTGTAAATAATCTCATCACCCTCAATTTCGGCATTTACAGCTGGAAAATTTTTTAATGCTACGATAGAGGCCTTTACAAAAAAAGACATCATTCCTAGCTTTATTCCAAACCGATTTTGAAAATCATCTTGATTATTTTTTCTCATCTCAATTATGTTAGTCATATCTACTTCATTAAAAGTAGTTAATAATGCAGCATTCTCTTGAGCTTGTTTTAATCTTTTAGCAATAGTCTGTCTCAATCTAGTCATTCTTATTCGTTCTTCCTGACCATATTTTATTTTTCTTTCTGATGGTGATGGATTCTTGCTCATTAAATTAATTAAGTCTCCCTTTAATAATCTTCCATCTTTTCCAGACCCTTTTATATTTTCTAAGTTAATTTTGTTCTCAGCAACAATTTTCCTTACTGCAGGAGACAAAACCTGATCATTTGGTTTTTCTTTTATAATTGGTTTAGTCTTTACTTCTTTCGTTAAAACAAGTGGTTGCTCTTGTTCGTCTAATTTATCAGCTAACTCATTTTCTAAAAGTTGAGGCTCATTTTGCTGAGGTTCTGAATTTTTAATTTTTTCTCTCTTTACAGTTGGCTTAATTTTCTCAATTTTTTGACTCTTTTTTTCACTTATCCCAATTTCTTCTATTGATCCTAAATGTGCTCCAACTTCTACAACAGATCCATTTTTTGAAATAATTTCTGTTAATTTACCTGATATAGGTGATGGAACCTCTAAATTTACTTTATCAGTTTCTAGCTCAACAATTGGTTCATCCGTTTTAACTTCATCACCTTCATTTTTTAACCATTTCGAAACTGTTGCCTCTGTTATACTTTCACCTAAAACTGGAACTATAATTTTTTCACTCATATCTTATTAATCAAAAACTTTTTTAATAATTTCTTGTTGTTGCATAATATGTCTTTTAGCATATCCTGTGGCGGGTGATGCATCAGGACTTCTTCCAATATAAGAAACATAATTATTAGTAGCTTTTATATTATCTAATGTCCATTGGATATAGTCTCTAACTGAAAACCAAGCCCCCATATTTTTTGGTTCCTCCTGACACCAGTAAAAATTAGCATTCTTGGCATAGGGTTTTAGTTCCTTTGCAAGAGCTTTGGCTGGAAAGGGATAAAGTTGCTCAACTCTATAAAATACAATATCATCTTTTTTAAATTTTTCTCTAGCCTCAAGTCCTTTAGTTTTTGGATCTATAGCGTGATCCCATAAAACTCTATGAAAAGAATTTTTTTTATTAAAATCATCTAAATCAGAAATACAATGTTTATGTCTTAATAAAGATTTAGGTGTCATAATTATTAAAGGTTTTCTAAAATCTCTATGCATTTGTCTTCTTAAGGCATGAAAATAGTTTGCTGGAGTTGTGCAATTCATAACTTGCAAATTGTCATTTGAACATAATTGTAAAAATCTTTCCAACCTTGCTGATGAATGCTCTGGTCCCTGTCCTTCATACCCATGAGGTAATAACATCACTATCCCAGATGCTCTATTCCATTTTCTCTCTCCTGATGCAATAAATTGATCAATTACTACTTGAGCACCGTTTGCAAAATCACCGAATTGAGCCTCCCAAAGAGTGAGAGTATTTGGTTCTACAAGACTGTAACCATATTCAAAACCTAAAACTGCAAGTTCTGATAAAAAACTATCCACTACTTCAAATTGCTTTTGATTTTTAGAAATATTATTAAGAGGAACATACCTAGAATTATCTATTTGATTTCTTAAAACAGAGTGTCGTTGACTGAATGTCCCCCTACCAGAGTCTTGTCCTACAAGTCTAACTGGATATCCTTCCTCAAGCAAAGATCCAAACGCAAGAGCCTCTGCGGAAGCCCAATCAATTCCAGTGCCTTTTTCAATTCTTTCTTTTCTGACATTGAATATTTTAAAGATAGTTTTGTGAATATTCTTTTCCTTAGGAATGACATTAATTTTATTTGAAATTATCAGTTTTGTGAATATTCTTTTCATTAGGAATGGCATTTATTTTGTTTGAAATTATTTTTAGTTTATTTTCGTCATAGCCAGTTATACCCCTCTTATCTTTGCCTTTTTCAGGCTTATATCTTGACCATGTTCCCTCAAACCATTCTATTTTAGGTTTATAATCTTTTGCACTTTTATATTGTTCATCAAGCAAATTCTTGAATGATTTGACGTTTTGGTCTAACAATTCTTGTGTAATTGAGTTTTCATTTACAAGTTTACTTCCATAAATTTTATAAACACTAGGATGTGATCTTATTTTTTTATACATTAAAGGTTGGGTAAATGAAGGCTCGTCTCCTTCATTATGTCCAAACCTTCTATAACAAATTAAGTCCACCACTACGTCTCTGTTAAACTTTAATCGAAATTCTGTAGCTATTCTGGTTGCATAAACAACAGCTTCTGGATCATCTCCATTAACATGAAGTATCGGTGCCTCTACCATTTTTGCAACATCTGATGGATAAGGCGAGGACCTAGCAAATCTCGGACTAGTAGTAAATCCTATTTGATTATTAACAATAATATGGATTGTTCCACCAGTGTTATGGCCTGGTAATCCGGACATAGCAAAACATTCAGCTACAACGCCTTGACCTGCAAAAGCTGCATCTCCATGAATGAGAATAGGTATTACTTTATTTCTCTCTTTGTCTTTATGAAAAAATTGTTTAGCTCTTGTTTGTCCCAAAACCACTGGATTGACAGCCTCTAAATGAGAAGGGTTATCTGTTAAACTTACATGAACTGAATTTCCATCAAACTCTCTATCTGATGATGCTCCAAGATGATATTTAACATCTCCAGCACTGTCTTTAGTATCAGAACTAAACTCACCAGCAAATTCATTAAAAATTCTTTTATAAGATTTTTGTAAAACATTTGCCAAAACGTTCAGTCTGCCTCTATGAGACATGCCTATCTTAACTTCTTTTATATTGTTTTGCCCTCCAATTTTTATTATTTGTTCAAGGGCAGGAATTAAACTTTCTCCACCATCTAAACCAAACCTTTTTGTTCCAACATATTTAGTAGCTAAAAATTTTTCAAATCCTTCTGCCTGTACTAATTTATTTAAAATTGCCTCCTTACCGTTTTTTGTAAACTGAAGTGCATTCTCATCTTGCTCTATTCTATCTCTAAACCACTTTCTTTCTACTGGATTTGAAATATGCATAAACTCATAACCTATTTTTCCACAATAGGTCCTCTTCATAAATTTAAGTATCTCCCTTATATTTGCATATTTACGATTGATCACACCATTTAGAAAAATTTTGTTTTCATAATTTTCTTTTTTAAAGCCATAAAATTCTGGATGAAGTTCATCTAAATATTCTGTCTCTCTCATTTCTAAAGGATCAAGATCTGCTAATAAGTGCCCCCTTAATCTATATGCTCTAATTAACGCTACAGCACTTATAGAATCTTTGTTTGAGTCAGCAAGTAATTGAAAATTAAATTTTTCTGATGAAACTGATTTAGTATTTTCAACATAACTTTTATCTTGATTTTGTATTTTCTTTTGTAATTCATCTAGATTTACCTTTTTTTTAGTTGGTCCCCAAGATGGACCATTAATTTCTTTTGCAATTACATTTAATTCTTCACCAATCCCCTCAAAATAATTTGCCCAACTTTCTGGAAGATCTACATCTTTATTAATAAATTTTAAATACATCTCTTCTATGAATGCGTTATTAGACTTATTTAAAAATGAAGTTTTTTCGAAATCAAGATTTTTTGATGATGACATCTTTTTAATTTAATATATCTCTCTAATATTATTTTTCAATTAGACAGTTTATTAAATAAAGTTTTTCCAATAATTGATGGTGATTTAGCAACAGTAATGCCACTTTCTTCCATTTTCTTAATTTTATCTTTGGCTCCACCCTTGCCACCTGAAATTATAGCACCAGCATGCCCCATTCTTCTGCCGGGGGGTGCGGTAATTCCTGCAATAAACCCAACTATAGGCTTTTTGATCTTGTGATTTTTTATAAATTCAGCTGCTTCTTCTTCAGCAGTTCCTCCAATTTCACCAATCATTAAAATAGACTCTGTTTCATCATCATTTAAAAATAAATTTAAACAATCTATAAAATTTGTACCGTTTATAGGATCTCCACCAATTCCTATACAAGTTGATTGACCAAGTCCATTTTCAGTTGTTTGAGCCACTGCCTCATATGTTAATGTACCTGACCTTGATACAATTCCAACACTTCCTCTTTTATGGATATTGCCTGGCATAATTCCTATTTTACATTCATCTGGTGTAATTATTCCTGGACAATTGGGTCCAATCAATCTGCTACTAGATCCTCTTAATTTTTGTCTGACCTTAAGCATATCCTGAATTGGAATTCCTTCAGTTATACAAACAATAAGTTCAATTGATGCATCAATTGCTTCAATAATTGCTGCTGCTGCAAATTTAGCAGGTACATAAATCATAGTTGCATCTGCACCTACATCGTTTTTTGCCTCTAAAACGCTATTAAAAACTGGTCTGCCTAAATGTTTTTGTCCGCCTTTCTTTGGCGTAACTCCACCAACAAGATTGGTTCCATATTTTATGGCCTGCTCAGAATGGAAAGTTCCATGTGCGCCAGTAAATCCCTGACAAATTACTTTGGTATTCTTATTTACTAAAACTGACATATTATTTTATTGCCTCAACAATTTTTTTAGCCGCATCATCTAAATTTTCTGCAGAAATTAATTTTAATCCAGAATTATCAAGAATCTCTTTGCCTTCTTTAAAGTTTGTACCTGCTAATCTAACAACTAAAGGGACATTAATATTCATTTCTTTAGCTGCATCAACTACTCCTTGAGCAAGAACATCACATCGCATGATTCCCCCAAAAATATTTATTAAAATACCTTTAACATTTTTATCTGATAGAATTATCTTTAATGCAGCAGATACTTTTTCTTTAGATGCTCCACCACCTACATCTAAAAAATTTGCTGGCTCTTTTCCATATAATTTAATTATATCCATCGTTGCCATTGCTAATCCTGCTCCATTCACCATACAGCCAATACTTCCATCTAGCTTGATATATGCAAGATCATGCTTGCTAGCTTCTATCTCGGTAGGATCTTCCTCATTTAAATCTCTTAATTCAACAATTTCTGGATGCCTGAATAAAGCGTTAGAGTCGAAATTAACTTTTGCATCTAAACAAACAATTTTTTCCTCTTTTGTCAAAATTAATGGATTTACTTCAACCATGTTTGCGTCAGTACCTACAAACATTTTATATATTGATTTAATTAATGTTATTGCTTGTTTTTTTGCGTCTTCATTTAAATTAAAAATATTAATTATTTTTTCACAATCTGAATCAGAAATTTCATCACCCATATCAACTTTTGTAGTTATAATTTTTTCAGGTGAACTGCTTGCAACTTCTTCAATGTCCATCCCTCCTTGGTCACTTGATATAAATGCAATTTTAGAACTTGCCCTATCAACCAGGCACGATAAGTAAAATTCTTTATCTATATTTGATGATTCTTCTACGTATAATCTTTTTACCTCTCTACCTTCAGGGCCAGTTTGATGAGTAACTAGTGTTTTTCCAAGTAATTCTTTAGCTGCTACTGTTAGTTCCTCAATAGAGTTTAAAATTTTTACACCACCAGCTTTTCCTCTACCTCCAGCATGGATTTGTGCTTTAAGCACATATTTCTCAGTTTTGAGTGCTTTTGCTTTTTGAATAAGTTCATCAACATTAAGCGCAAATACTCCTTCGGGAACTACAGCTCCATATTTTTTTAATATTTGTTTAGCTTGATGCTCGTGAATATTCATTATTATTTAGATAAATCAGGATCTATTTTAGATGCAGCTTCCCATAAAGCTTTTACAGCATCTATTGAATGCATAA